>OCJY01000073.1_pt1 | contig 39585 bp, 41 predicted proteins | sample 1502791 | NCBI WGS metagenome assembly OCJY01 (sample SAMN01915221, study PRJEB22387) | human gut metagenome | isolation source: stool | host: Homo sapiens | place: USA | reverse complement strand
GTTACCTCCACATTCTTTTTTATTTTGAATGTCCGCAAAATCCGTCCTACATCTGGCGGACAGTGGCAGGGGTCATCACGCCGCTCCGCCTTACGCTGTCCACAAGCTGCTCCATGTCCTCATCCATCAAGACCTTGAACGGGTGGTCTGGGAACTCGTCAATCTCCGCAATCGGGATTTCCCTTATTTTGCTTAGGTTCGCTTCCGCACGGCTCTCATCCGTTTCAAAGAGGTCATCGTATGCGGTCAGCTCGATTTTGCTTTCTCTGCTTCTCGCCAAGCTCTGCCACCTCCTTTCCGAACTGCTCGTAAGCGGCGGCTACCTTGCCGCCTTTGTCGTAGGCAAAAATGCTCTTGCCCTCTGCGGTGGCTTCCACGGCACGGATGGAGTGGGGTATCTGTGTGTCGAATACTTTAATCCTCTGCCCGTAGGCACTTTTTACCGTTGCCATGATTTCCTTAGAGATGTTCGTGCGCGGCATTACCATCGTCATAAGGATGCCGTCAATCCGCAGATGGGGATTGATTTGCCGTTTCACTTTAGACACGGAGCGAAGCAACAGCTCTAAACCTTTTGCCGAAAGATAATGGGGCTGTGTCGGGATAACCACGCTGTCAGCAGCCGCAAGAGCGTTGATTGTCAGCATACCCAAGCTCGGCATACAGTCCACAAGAACCGTGTCGTAATTCTTTTTTACCTCGTTGATGCAGGTTTTGAGTACGCTTTCACGGCTTATGGCGTTAATCAGCCTTACTTCCAGTCCCGACAGCTCAATGTTGGACGGAAGCAGGTCAACGCCCTCGTCATGGTGCAGGATACTTTTAAAAACATCGACGGGTTTGTCGTCAATAATGTCCTGCATGATAGTCGAGAGCGTGTCGGGCAAGTCGTCTGGTCGGCTGTAACCGAGCGACATGGTTAGGTTTGCCTGTGCATCGGCATCAATGAGCAGTACCTTTTTGCCCTGCTGTGCCAGAGCCACGCCCAGATTGACCGCCGTGGTGGTCTTTCCAACGCCGCCTTTCTGGTTGGTTAAAGCGATTACTTTGCAATTTGACATAGGGTGCGTCCTCCTTTCGCATAGATTTAGCCACTTTGTTAAGGTGGCTATGTAAGAGTACCAGAGAACGCAAAAAAGCCGCTTACTCTTAAAAAATCAATAAGAATAAGCGGCTCTGTGATGTGCCTTAGACATATTCAATTTTCATTCTCTTAACAGGAGCGTTGACAACCTTAAAAATGAGTTCGTCAACGGGGTCGGTATATCTGCCCTGTTGAATAAGCTGATTTTTCAATTCCACAAGGCTATGTAGCAATAACTTTCTTTCCTCGCTGTCAAAATATAAATGGGTTTTCTTTTCCCTCATAATCGCCATCATCCTTTCTTGACTGCATTATACATAAGACAAAAGGAAAACTCAAATGTATGTTTTAACCAACTATTTACTTGATACCATATCCAATACTAATGCAACTACTAACAATAGTCCCTCATTGTCGTTACAAATTCCATATTTTCTTCTTTCATTTCCTTGTATATATCCGCTGTATTCAGAAAAGGCTTTGTTCCAGTCATCTAAATTATATGGACAATCCTCCTCAAATGTATTAAACATATCATCATGATACTTATCTCTAACATATTGAACTAAATCACAATTATCAATATGTTTCTCTATTTCCTCTATTGTTTCCACTTTTCCCTGTGAAATAAGAGCAATTATCTCTAATCCAAATAATTGTAATCTGTCTGTTCCATTAAACGCTTTACTCATACTGTACCACTCCTTAATCATTCATCATTTTTCTCATATTATAATCAACTATATCTTTTGCCAAATTTACAAAATCGGCTACAATACAGTCAATATCCTCTTTACTATACTCAAATTTCATATTTTCATTATCGCAATTATTCGCCGCAAACTTTAATGCGAGATAATATTTATACAAATATCCTGCTAATTCTGGAATATCGTCATACGCATATACTCCTGTTTCAATAAAATTTTCGAGTGTTCCTTTCGCCATATTATAATAACTCATTACAGCTTGATTGTGAAACAATGCACCATCACTTTGCAAACTTTTTTCGCATCCCTTTTTATCAGCTCTGGCAAATAGCTGAGAAACATTTCTATCATTTTTTATCTCTACTAACCTACTCTTAAAATATTCTTCAATATCCATAAGTTTTCCTTTCTTCATGCTCTACTGATATTCTCATTATAGGATTTTTGTTAATCAAGGTCAATCATTCCCCAAAAATGTTTCAAATCATACGAAAATACTCCAACGCCTCCCTTATCGCCGCTTCTTTCTCTGGCGGGCATTTCGGCTGTCTGGAATTTTCTGATTTTGGCAGATTATAATTCACTCTCTCAATAATTCCGCACTTCTCCTTTACCTGTGCTATATACAAACTACTGACTTTCAATCCACTATGCTCCAACACATAATCTTTAATTTCCTCATAGGTAGCTTTACTCTCCGCAGCCGTCAAATCAAGCTCGTCCATCTGAAGCTCCACCTCGATATGTTGGTCTGCATGAAGTTTGGACAATAAACATACCGTCTCGACAGTTGTTTCAGTTTCCAAGGGAAGTTCTTTCACTTCCTCGCCATCAACAGGCACAGGGAAGTTGAACACAATCTTTCTTATCCAGCTTCCGTCTTTCCTTTTCTCCGGGAACATCTCAATTCGCTCGATAAAGGCTTTCATAAACTCTTTCTGTTCCGCTTCTGTTGCGGAATGGTAGACTTCATCAAATGCCAGTAAGAGCCGATAGATATTGTTACCGGAGATTTTCTCCTGCTGAATGCTGCGGATTTGACCTTGCAATTCGCCAATCTGAACTTCGATATCCTCTATTGTATCATACTGCTCATCATAGCGGCGCTGCAAGTCCAAAATCTTTCTGTCATAGTGGGCATCGTTGATGTCCAAGGTGTCCATCTGACGCTCCAAGCGGCTTTTCGTTCCAAAGGCTTGCTTCAACTGTCCTTGCAGGACGGCGATCTGCTTTTCCATATCCTCTGTATCAACAGCCGAGCCGATTTTCGCCTGAATCGCTTCTACAAACCGGGGATTGTTGACCATAGCGGATATAATCTTAGCCACAAACTTGTTGATCTCCGTCTGCTCGATATTCAGTCGGAAGCTGCACTCATGTCCGGTAGGTGTTACCGTGTTTTTGCAGTAGTAATAATACCTCGTTTTCTTGTCCTTGCTGTGAGCCCTGGCGATATTGCCGTACATACTCTTTCCGCAGCATGGGCATTTCAGAATGCCGGACAGGATGTGTGCATGATCTGGATTGTTGACCTTTTCCCGCTTAAAGGAATTGATCTTACGCTTTTCCTGTGCCAGATACCAATCTTCTTCCGAAATGATGGCTTCGTGCTGTCCCTCATAAATCGGGAACTCCGACTGCTCAACTACGTGCATCTCATTTCTTGTGCCTTGCTTCTTTTCCGTCCTGCGTCTGCCATAGGCGATCTTTCCCATGTAAACGGGATTGTCCAATACATCCTGCACGAAGTTCCTTGAAAATCCGGGAATGGTATTGTTCTGCCGCAGTTTCTTGATAAAGCCGTTGCGGTTCAGATATTTAGCAACCCCGGCAACGCCCTCGTTGGTGTGAATGTAGCGGTCATAAATGACACGGATTACTTCCACTTCATCCTCCGCAATGACCAAATCTCCGTTTTCCAGTTTGTAGCCATAAGGAGCGAAACCACCGTTCCACTTGCCCTCACGAGCCTTTTGCTCACGTCCTGCCATTGTCTGGGTGCGGATATTCTCTCGCTCTATTTCTGCCACCGCAGACAGCACGGAAATCATCAGCTTTCCGGCATCCTTTGAACTGTCGATGCCATCCTCCACGCAGATCAGATTGACACCGAAATCCTGCATGAGCTGCAAAGAGTTCAGAACATCCGCCGCATTTCTGCCGAATCGGGACAGCTTAAAGACCAGCACATAGGAAACGCCGTCCTTGCAGTCCTGGATGTCATTCAGCATCCGTTGGAAGTCCTGCCGCCCTTGGATATTCTTTCCGGAAAATCCCTCGTCAGAATACTCCCCGGCAATAACCATATCTTCGTATGCCGCATACTTCCTCAGCTTGTCACGCTGGGCATCCAAGCTGTACCCGTCAACCTGCATAGAGGTGGACACTCTTGTATAAATATAGCATTTAAGTTGTTTCTTTTTCAGAATCTCCACCTCCCTCATTCATTTCCTTTACCATAAGTCCCTCGTTGCGGATATAATACTCCAAAAGCCACAGCACATAATCCGGTGCATGGCGGTTGTCCAATTCCCACTCGGTCATAGTCCGGTAAGGGATATGGACGAGCTTGCAAAAATCTTTCCGGTTCAGTCCTGTGCTTTCCCGCAACTTGATAATTCTGTTCTTACAATCCATCTGTCTTTTCTCCATAAAAAACAAAAATACACGTTGCGTAATCATTATAGCATAGCCGCAGTGAATACGCAACGTGTAAATTGTAAATTTTTACGCAGCCTTATTCGTCAAAGGCTGTGCTTGATTACTTTCCTTGGAATGCTCCACTTTCTGAGGGGCATCCTGTTCCAATTTATCCAAAACCTGATGTCCATATTTCTGGAGCATCTGGCTCATAACATCCACACAGCGGACAAATGCCGCATTATATTTTGCATCCTCATAATATTTCTTCAATAGGCAGTTACCTCCATCAAATTTCCATGTCCTGTCCACGCTTACGGGCAGGTGCTTTGTGTTCCTGTGTTTCCTTTCCTCTGGCGAGGATGGAATTGATAAAAGCCCGAACCTTTTCGGATGCAATTTCCAGTGCATCCAGGAAAGGCTGGGCTTTTTGCTTCAACTCTTGATATTTTTTATTCGCTTCTTCACATCGCTGCTTCCAAATGGATGCAGACTTTTGAGCAGATTCCAGTTTCCCTTTCAATCGCTCATTCTCTGCATGAAAGAGAATGCCGTTGGTGGCATAGCGTTTCAACGTGTCGCATTCATCCGGTGTCAGCGTGATATTGTTTCCGAACGTGGCTTTCTTGCCCATCGCTTCAATATCCTGCACCGTAAGTGCAATGGCCTTTGCTGCCTTGGTTTCCTTTTGCAGAGCTTCCAGTTTCTTTTTCTGCTTTTCCGTAGCAGCTTTAGCATCCTCCAAACTCTGTTCTGCCTGTGCCACCTGTCCTGTCACAGCTTCCAAACGCTGCTGTTCCGCCTGCACCTTAAACTGTGTCACCGTCAGATGTTCCTCGGTGCTGCCACGCTCTCCACGCTCCACATCGGTATATCCGGCAGCACGCATGAAATTAAAAAAGTCATCCTGCAACACGCTGTAGGATGACCTTAAAATCTTTTTTCCTTTTTCATTGAGCTTGGGATTTCCGTCCTCGTCAAGCACCGGTTTGGAGTCCCATTTCTTACTTCGGCTGACTTGTGTGATCGTTTCCTTTACCGTTCCCCGGAGAGCTTCATCCTTACATCGCTTCGACCAAAGGATCTGCTTTTCCACTACCGGAATATAAACCACATGGAGATGATAGTGGTACACATCCTCGCCAAGAGCTTCGGACATTGCCCGGTTGTGCTCATCGGCGTGCATCACAGCAGAGAGGATATACTGCTCACCGCCTACGATCTCCACGGCGGCTTTATAGGCATCAGCATAAAACTGTTTTGCAAATTCATAGCCGCCGTGGTTGTAGAAATAAGCGGAGTTCACATCAAAAACCAACTCGCCGTATTTGATGGCATCCGGTTTCAGACCTCTGGTGGAGATCACGCCATCCTGTTCCATTTGCTCAAACATTTTCACATAATCATCGGTGGGAGTCTTGAAGTGAACATTCAGCGGAGTGCGTTCCGGCACAATGTCTTGATTGCTGTAACTGTCCTTTTCTCGCTCATTGTGTTCCTGTATTTTTGCCACATCGTCCGGTGTCGGTAAGTCCTGATTCCGGGCTACGGTGCGGTCTATTCCATCATTTCTTGCCATAGATTTTTTGTCCTTTCCTTAAAATTTGCAGACAGCGGGGAGCTGCGGAGAGGCACTTTTTCAAAGTGTAATAACCCACTATAACACTTTCATCCATACTGGCTGCAAAGTGCCGTGGGCTCTCCGAGGGCTCTCCCGAGGGGGAGTGCGGTTGCTGCGGCAACCTCTGCTGACCAATGCGAAAATGTCTGCAACTTTTCCCATGGTCAGCCCGTCTGCATGAAGCTGTTCCGGTGAACTTCTCTTTGCAGACGGCGGCAGCGAAAAGCGTATCTTTCACTGCCATCCATAGACAGCACTGCGGTGTGCCTATGGGGACGGGAACTACGAGGGGATGTTGCCGGGGCATCACTTCTCCCGTCTTTGCTGCCATACGATGTCGTATCCCAGCACATCGGCAAGCTCCAATACTTCCTTGTATCGGATGCTTTCCCGCTGTAATTTTGCGGACAGGTTGGAAACGCTGTCGCTCCAACCGTACTCGTCCGAGAGCAGGTCAACTACTTCCTGCATAGTCATTCCGGCACGGATGATCTGTGCCTTGATTTCGTTGCGTACATTCATATTGTAAATTCCTCCATATTTTTGATTTACAATTCGGTGCAAAGGCTACTCCCCAAAGCGGAGCAGATGCACCGAACAGTGAAAAATCTGCTTTCTCCAAAATCGCTTTCATTTTGTGAGTGCGATACTCTGTCCATACAGGCATATATCCCACTTTGCTGTTCCGTGGGATTTTGTCTGAAACAGTGAAAACACCCATTGTTTCGTAAACTGGGTGCATGGTTTGGAGAAGCACGATTTGGTGAAATGGTTTCGTCCTGCGGTCAAGAACTTTGCTGTTTCCATTACCATTGATTTTCAATGCCCGAAAACAGGTCAGTTCTGACAGCTGATTATTCCTATAAAAAAGGAAAACAGGTAAAACGCTGTGTACATACATACAGAAAACGAAAGACAGGAATCAGTCCTGCCATTCCTCCGGTACGTACGTACATGGCGAAACGTCGTAAAACCCGTTTATATTAGGTCGTGCCACAGCTTCCACACCCATAAATCCCCATACCCGCCGTCCGGCTGAGTTGGTGATGTTGTTGCAATGCTCCAAATTAAATTTCTTTGCATTGGCAACCATGGCATCGCTGAAGCTGCGGGATTTCAGAGGGGCAAGGGAGTTTTCCTCACACCACAGGCGATAGATAGCGTAAAAGTCCTTGGAACTGATGGACGCATCCGCCTTGCGCCGGATATATCCCTCGGAATCCATGAAGTCAAAAATGTTGTTATTGTCACGCTTGACCGCTTCCCGGTTTTCACGGATGCGGTCGCTCTCCGTAAACTTAAAGTTGTTGGCAACAAGCCGCTGCAAGCCTTCAAATGCCCAGAGGAAAATCCCCTCGGCTTCGGCTTTCATCTTCTCTGCAAGATCGGGATCGTCGGCTCTGTCCACGGGCTTTTCCTTGGTAGTCAGCACAAGCTGTCTACGGTAAAAACCATCGCTACGGTCATACAGGGCTTGCAGATCGCCATTGCTGAATGCCATCAACCGGGCGAACATCCAGCCCTGATAGCTCTGTTTACCTTTGCGTTCCAAATCCATCTTGCCCTGTGCGGTTACAATGGATTTTACATAGTTGGTCTGGCGCAGAGCTTCCATCCGCATATCATCATCCACGCACAGCAGGATGTGTTCCAGATCGGCACGGGCGAAGCGGTTTTCGGAAATTTTACCGATACTGCCGTCTTTCATATTCGTGCCGAATATGGTGGACAGCACTGCACCGATTTGAGATTTGCCCTCGCCGCCGTTGCCCTTAATCACCATCATGCGCTGCCCCTTGTTGGAGGGAATCAGGCAGTAGCCGATAAACTCCTGCAAGGTGGGAATATCTTCTTCATAGAGCAAACCGTCCAAAAAGTTCAGCCACAGAGCAGGTGCAGCAGCGTTTGGATTGTAGGAAACAGGCAAGCGGCTCTGTACGATTTCCTTTTTCCCCTCGATAAATCTTCCATCCAGCATGAGCGTTCCGTTGGCAACATGGATGCGGTCAGGCTGGGGAGGAAGATCCTCAACCATGGCTTCCAGTTTCAGCAATTCCATGATGTTTTTGATCTTCTGCGGTACGCTGCTGATGGTGTAGCTTTTCAGCTTTTCGTAGACCTCGCCCCGCAGGACAATATCATCCGTTACCCGTCCATTGGGCGTAAAGAAAGCCCTGTTTGCAAAGATGATTCTGCTCTCTTGCAGAAATTCTTCACAAAACAGAGCTTCATTGATATTCTGCCCATCAAACCAGACAGGCAAATTCATATCAGGCGTTTTCCGGTTCTTCGCCATGGTGTGCCACCTCCTTTTTCTTTCGTGCAGTGTACTCTTTCAGAAAGTCGATATACCCGTCCTTCATCAGTTTGTCCACAACAGCTACACGCTGTTCCAATTCGCCCACGGTCAGCACATCTGCCATATATTCGATATGGCAGTGCATCTGGCAGGCTTCCACAAAACGGTCATCATAAGGCTCGTCCGGTGTCTTTGGTGCATAGCGCACTTTCCAATCCTCCAACAGATGCAGATAATCCGTCAGCACCCGGAAACACAGCATTTCATCCTCCCGGAACTGACGGATATAGGGACGCTTTGGCTTGACCATAGCTGCGGCAGTGGGCGGTTTCGGGTCAAGCCCAAAGTCCGCAGCCAGCTTTTGCACTGCTTCATGGTTACTCAGATTGAACAGCTTTGCCACAAGGTCGATCACGTCTCCCTTGGCTCCGCAACCGAAGCAGAAGAAATAATCTTCATTCAGCTTCAAGCTCGGATGCCGGTCATTGTGGAATGGGCAGCAAGTCATACCGCTGCGGTTGACTTTCAGCCCATAGTGCTCGGCAGCTTGCTTCACGCTGATCGCCGCCTTGATGTTTTCATAGATTGTCATAGAAAAACCTCCGTTCATAATAGTCTGGAAAGCACGAAGCACCCGCCGTGATTGGCAGGTGCTTCGCCCTTTCTACTATGGTTATGACGGATTTGAAAAAAAGCAGGCTAAAAGCAGGACAACCTCATTTCAAAAAACAGGACAACTTATCTGATGATGTAGATTTCTTCACATTTGCATGGTATAATTAGAAAAGTGAAAAAACAGGACAGGAGGGCAAGCATGAATCAAGAACTGATGACATTGGATTTTTGGCAGGATACGGTCATATATGAGGGCAAAATATTTCCTATCGGTACTCTTGCCTGTGATGCGCTGAATGTTCCTGCGGATACCCTCGCAAGAATGAACGAGCAATGCGAGAAAATCAATCTACTGCTTGGAATGTTAAACGCCGGACAGGATGCTTCCGCACTCTTTCCTATGGCAAAGGAAGCTGTGCTGACAATGGTGGATATTCTCAGCGAAACGCCGCCGTTCTTCAATATGAATATTCCAAAACATAGAGAACGGATTGAAAAAGTCTTTACTGCGGACAATGCGCTGAAATATATGGAGTTTGCCATAAAAGCCGCAACTAATTCCTTGCAGTTTGAAGAAATCCCGAACTATGCCGATGCAATGATGCTCCAACGATATACTGCTGTATTCGGGCATCTGGCATACTCCCTTGGGGAATACCAAACCGCAATGCTTGATTTTGCGGAAAAATCAGACGGAAATGAAGCAGACCGTACCGCAGAGGGCTTCGCCAGAATGTTCGGCAGCTATTTCCCGCCGGAGTTCTCTATCACGGAGGGCAATGCCTGGATGTCTACCCTGAACAATTCCGTTCAGTATGTATCGGTCATCCGTCCCGGCGAAAAAGTTGCAAAGCTCGTCAAGCGAATCCATTATGTATCCTTTGTGGGGATGTTCCGGTCTGATCTCTTTGAGGGCTTGTGTGTCGGTCATGCACCGAAGAAATGTAAAATTTGCGGCAAATGGTTTCTGACAACCAACGCAAGGCACACCAAATACTGCGGCGGCTATGCGCCGGGGGACAAGCTACACCGCACCTGCCGACAGATCGGCAATCTGAAAGGCAGAGAACAACGGGAGCTTGCAGACGATCATCCTGTTATCCAGATATACGAAAAGCGGCTGAATACCATAAACCGCTATATCAAGCGTGGCAAACTGGATGAGGATTTAGCAGAGGTTATGAAGAAACTGGCGAAAGATAAGATGCTCCGGGCAAAAAGTAATGTCGCTTATGCCAAGGGAACTTATGAGAAAGAAATGGAACAGGTTGCTTTGAAGAAAGAAGCCCAAAAGTGCATTTGAATTTGTTAGGAGGAACAGTCAATGAAAATAGGATTTTTGTTTTTCTTGGTTTTCTGTATAATTGCAATTTTTGCGAGTAAGAAAAAGAAATAAATTTGAAATTGGACGTTGAAAGGAGGTGCGCTATGCTAAGTGATTTTACATGGAATATGACCGGATACATACCAAAATACGCTGTCAATCCGCACGGTGATGGTATCATTCCCTATATGGCAGAGCGCATCTTCCAACTGGAACCGGAGCCGCCAGCGGTGGGCAGTCTGAATGAATATATCCTGTCTGCCTTGCGGGAAAAGAATTTGATATATTTCTCGTTCTTCCTCCACCATTATGAGCCACAGCTCAATAAGCGCATCAAAGGCTTTTGGGGTGTGGATGGCGGCGATCTGTACGATACAGACCGTTTTATAGATATAAAGCTCTCCTGCAGGGAACAAATGCTCCAAAAGCTGATGGACTATGATCCTGCCAAGGGTGCGGAGTATGCTACATACATTTTCCCGTTCATCCGGGATGCTATGCTCCGCTTCCGCATGGGCGAAGAAAAATGGTCGGTATCCTCTCTGACCAATTATAAAATGGTGCGGTCAATGGCTTGGCTGTACCATAACACCAAGGATACGGTCAGCGAGTTTTCCAAAAAGTATAACTGTGACTTTGCCCTTGCGGAAGAATATCTGAGAGTTGTTCGAGGTATCCGCAATCAGCAACCATTCTATGTGACAGATGAGGACGGCGAGGAAACGGGCGAAGATGTTGCTCTTGATGATACTTGGAACTACTCCGACATCCTCTGGAACGGCATACAGGCAGAAAAGGTGCAGCGAGCTTTTGATAAGCTGAACTACCGGGAACAGACCTTGCTTGAAAAGCGGCTGGCAATCTGCATGACCTGCGGGCATGTCGGCTCATGGAAAGGCCGTCCCACCTTTGAGGAACTGGCTGTAATGTTTGAGGGCAGCACTGCCAGCGGTGCGGAGCGAGCCTACCGCAGAGCAGTGGACAAACTGACAGAATTGTTGGTTGCCGAGGGCGCAATCCATGCTGTCCGCTTGAAACAGAAATCCAAGACCAAACGAAAAAAGAAAATCGCCACCGCAATCTACGAATACCAAGCAGACTGCGACGGCGAATGGGGCCAGATTTCATTTGATTTTGAGAACGGCACATCAGAAATAGTCCGACTTGCCGATTGGGATACAATGAAAACAAACCGCTTTGCGAACAAGGCAATAGCCTACCTTCTAAACTGCGAAAACGAGAAGTTGCCAAAGGAAACGATAGTAGCGTTTGAACTATAAAAGGAAATTGACGAGGAACGAGAATGAAAACAATCGCAATCATAGATGATGATATTCATATTGGAGATATGCTGAGAGAAGTGCTGGTGCAAGAGGGCTATTCTGTTCTTCGTGCATACTCCGGCACAGAAGCGTTATATCTTCTTTCACAAAACAAGCCCGATTTGGTGCTGCTGGATCTGATGTTGCCGGGATTGTCTGGCGAGGAAGTTCTGCCCCACATTGAGAACATTCCTGTTATCGTTCTCAGCGCAAAAGTAGATGTGCAAGACAAGGTAAATCTTCTGCTGGGCGGTGCGGCAGATTACATGACCAAGCCTTTTGATACAAAGGAGCTTCTTGCCCGTATCACTGTTCAGCTCCGCAAGGCAGAACAACATGGCGAAACCAAATCTCTTTCCGTTGGCGATTTGGTTTTGGATATGGTTTCCCTTTCTCTGACAGTACAGGAGCAGCCTGTGAAGCTGACCCGAACGGAGTATGCCATCTTAAAACTGCTGATGGAAAATCCCAAACAGGTAATTTCAAAGAGTGTCCTGCTTGACAGAATCAGTCTGGACACACCCGACTGCACCGAGCGTTCTTTGAAGCAGCACATCAGCAATCTTCGTAAAAAGATGCAGGATGTCAGCGGTGTAGACTATATCGAAACAGTCTGGGGAATTGGTTTCAAATTGGCAGAACAAAAAATCTTGACCAAATCTTGACGTTTTTCTTGACCACTTTCTTGACTTTTGTTTTGTAAACTTAGGTCAGCAAAGGAGGTAATACAATATGAACTATATTTTGCAAACAAACAGCCTGACAAAAAAGTATAAAAACTTTCAGGCATTGAATGGTCTTACTATGAATGTTCCCAAAGGTTCCATCTATGGCTTTGTGGGAAAGAACGGCGCTGGTAAGACAACCCTGATCCGCTTGATCTGCGGATTGCAGGAACCGACTTCCGGTAGCTTTTCTCTGTACGGCATCCGCAATGACAGCAAGGATATTATCAAATCCCGCCGTCGCATGGGTGCTGTGGTGGAAACACCGTCCATCTACATGGATATGACTGCGGAGGAAAATCTGAAGCACCAGTATCTCATTCTTGGTCTGCCATCATTTGATTGTATTCAGGAATTGTTGAAGCTGGTAGGTCTCGACAACACGGGAGAGAAAAAAGCGAAGAACTTCTCCCTCGGTATGAAGCAGCGTCTGGGCATCGCTATCGCATTAGCCGGTGATCCCGACTTTCTTGTTCTTGATGAGCCTGTAAATGGTCTCGACCCTCAGGGTATTGTGGAAATGCGAGAACTGATTTTGAAGTTGAACCGAGAAAAACAGATTACAGTTCTTATTTCCAGTCACATTCTGGATGAACTTTCCCGTCTGGCTACTCATTACGGTATCATTGATAATGGTCGCATGGTGAAGGAACTGAGTGCAGAAGAACTGGACACAGTTTGCCGCAAGTGTGTCCGCATGGAAGTGACCGATACTTCTACTCTGGCTCGTGTGCTGGATTCCATGAATCTGGAATATAAAATTATCTCCGCAACAACAGCCGATGTGTTCGCAAAGATCAATGTGACACAGCTGACCGTTGTACTGGCAAAGGAAAACTGCGAAGTGCTGTCTATGCAGGAAAAAGATGAAAGTTTGGAGAGTTATTACATCTCTCTGGTTGGAGGTGATAATAATGCGTAAACTTTTTCGAGCAGCCTTTTACCGTACAGAGAATAAAAAAATGATTCGAATAGAATTAGTGATTGCTGTATTGCTTTCCGCATTCATCATCCTCAACGGTTACTTCCAGACGAATTTGACTAATGCATACATCTATAAGCTGGTCGCCCGTTTTTTTGGATATTCACCCCTGATGGGACCATTTATCGCCGTATTTGCCGCATATTTGTGGGGAACAGACTATGAATATGGAACTCTGCGCAATAAACTAATCTGCGGACACACTCGTGAAGAAGTTTATTTTTCCAATCTTCTCCTGACCATATGTGCTGGACTGAGTACTGCACTAATCTGGTTGATAGTTAATGGGATGCTGGGTATTCCGCTACTGGGTACGGCAAGCCTGAACCTCTCTTTGGGAGAGATGGCATTTTATATTTTTTCAAGCCTTTTGATGGTCGTTGCACTCTCCAGCGTATGTTGTCTGTTGGCAAGTCTGGCGGAGAACAAAAACTCAGCGACACTTCTTTGTCTGGGAGCTGTAGCTGCAATGGTCATAATCGGGATGCTCCTTTATGATCGTTTTGCAGAACCAGAGTTATTGGATGGATGGATGTGGAGTGATACAGACCCAACTGTGCGATGGCATCCCCAAAATATCAAATTCATCGGTGGAACATTTCGTATCCTGCTGGAATTTCTTATCTGTCTGACACCTGGAGGACAAGGTGTAATTCTTTGCGAAGAAGGGGTGGAACACCTGATTTTTCTTCCATTGTGCTCTGCGTTTGTAATTTTTTCAACATCTCTTATAGGAAGTCGTTCCTTTAAGAAAAAGAACCTAAAGTAAGGAGGTAGAAAGATGTTCCCTTGGATTTTGTGTTGTATTTTGCTAATTGTTGTATTTTTTCTAATCACAAAGATTATTTTTATAGAAAAAAGTATTGATGAAATTCATACAGAATTCCAGGAACGTCTTTCCTCCGACACAAACACTCTGATTGATATTTCTTCCAGCGACCCTCATCTGAGAAAACTGGCTTCGGAGATTAATATCCAGCTTCGATTGCTCCGCAAGGAACGCCATCGTTACCAACAGGGCGATCTGGAACTGAAAGAAGCTATCACCAATATTTCCCATGACCTGAGAACTCCGCTTACGGCGATAAACGGTTATCTTGACCTATTGGAACGAGAGGAAAAAAGCGAAACGGTACACTGCTATCTTTCTCAAATCCAAAACAGAACAGATGTTTTAAAAAATCTAACCGAAGAACTATTCAGATATAGTGTGGTTACTTCTTTTCAGGAACTGAAACCAGAACGTATGGATGTTGTCCGGGCATTGGAGGAAAGTCTGCTGTCTTTCTATGCGGTCATGCAGGAAAAAGGCATCCAACCGGAAATCGAATTGCCGGAGGAACCGGTTTTCCGTGAACTGGATGCAGGTGCGGTCAACCGTATCTTTTCCAACATTATCAGCAATGCGCTGAAATACTCTGACGGCGATCTGTCCGTAGTCATGGATAAGAACGGCTGTGTTACATTCAGCAACACGGCGCACAATCTGAATTATGTGACGGTCGGCAGATTGTTTGACCGTTTCTATACAGTAGAAGCCAGTCGCAATTCAACCGGTTTGGGATTGTCCATCGCCAAGCTGCTGATTGAGCGTATGGGCGGAAGTATTGGAGCAATCTACAACAATGACAAACTGCAAATCAAGATAATCTTTGCAAAATGAAATAAAAAAGAGTTTATATGAACGGAGGTGTTTTGATTATGAAGAAATACTTGAAGGAGATACTAATACTCTTAATTCAATTATTTATGTTTTATGTATTTCCATTATTTGCAGGACCAACAGACGTTATGGGAATGATAGTTTTGCTTATTTTAGCAACATTATTGCTTTCAATTCTAATTGGCAGCATTTCAAATCTGAAAGTAAAGTACTTGTATCCAATAATCATAGCAATTACATTTGTGCCATCTGTGTTTATATACTATAACGAGACAGCATTGATACATTCGCTTTGGTATTTGGCAGTATCATCCTTTGGTTTGATAATCGGCATGGTCATTCATAAATTGATTCTTAAAAAGTAGAAAGAGCAAAACTTTCAAAGGCTACCCAGTCAAAAAGATTGGATAGCCTTTATTTATGTTTTCTAAAATTAAAGTTGAATATCTGCCTTAGCCAATAACTATGGGCTTAGAGGTTTAGTGAGCCAGGCAAATCGCTCCAATCGCCGTATCCACAGATTTATACTCTGTAACAGTTTTTCAAATAGGTTTTGGAATCTCCGTTCAATATCAAATCAGCATATCCAATCGGGTCATTGTAAATCAGATAATCCAGTTCCGACCTCTGATACATATTGTCGGCAACCTCGTTCTCAACCGCAATCGTATCAATCGCAATCATACTACCATCAAAGAATTTCAGCTCTACACAGGCATTATCCATGTTGAACTCACAAGAAATCAACCTATCCATAAGAAACCTCCATTCTGCGGGATGTTAGATCATCCCAAAATATTTGAATGCTTCTCGGATTGCTTTCTCTTTTTCCGGCGGACACTGGGGCTGTCTGGAATCCTCGGACTTCGGCAGATTATAGTTCTTACCAACCCCAATCCCACATTTTCGCTTAATTTGTGAGATATACAGGTTGGATACCTTTAACCCGCTATGTTCCAGCACATAGTCCTTGAGCTGGGCGTAGGTTGCCCCATCCTGAAATTCGGACATATCCATATCTTCCAAAGAGAACTCAACCCGAATCTTTTTCGAGTCGACTTCGCCCTTGGAAAGCAAGACAACCGTCTCCACATGCTCCGTCTGCGGAAACTGATCAATCGCCTTCACTTTTTTCATCTCATATCCTCTCTCACAAAGATACTTCAAATCCCGTGCCAATGTCGCCGAATCGCAGCTCACATATACAATCCTTTTCGGCTCCATCTGTACCATCGTATCCAGTACGCTCTCTTCGCAGCCTTTTCTCGGCGGATCTACTACTATCACATCCGCATATATCTGTTCCTTCTCATATTTTTCCGGCAATACTTCCTCTGCCTTTCCCACAAAAAACTGGGCATTCTCAATCTGATTCAACCTGGCATTTCGTTTTGCATCTTCAATTGCTGCCGGAATAATCTCAACTCCATAGACCTGCTTTGCCCTTTGCGCCAGAAACAGGGAAATTGTACCGATTCCGCAGTACAGGTCCCAAACGGTCTCATCGCCACTTAATCCGGCGTATTCCAGTGCTGTTTCATACAGCCGCTTTGTCTGCGCCGGGTTCACCTGATAGAAAGACAGCGGCGAAATCTGATACTGTATATTACCAATAAAATCTGTAATATAAGTCTGCCCCCAAAGCAATGTGATTTTTTCACCCATAATCACATTGGTCTGTTTCGTATTACTGCTTATGGTAATACTGGTCATCCCCGGTATGGTCCGCAGCCCCTCGATCAAATCCTCTTTGGCAGGAATTCCTGCACCATTGACTACCAGACAGACCATTACTTCTTTGGTCGTAAATCCATACCGAATCAGTACATGACGGATCAGACCCTTTCCGCTCTCTTCCTCGTAGGCTGAGATATGGTTTCGTTCCATCCAGTCTAATACCTGATTTAGTACCAATTCATTTTCTGAAACCCCGAGATAACATCTGCGGTTATTAATGATACTGTGGGTTCTTCCTGCATAGAATCCGGTAATCAGATTTCCTTCTTTATCATATCCCACCGGAAACTGTGCCTTATTTCGATAATAAAATGGATTTTTCATTCCAAGAATCGGTTCCATGGGAATCTCCTCGAAACCACCGATTCGTTTCAGATTATTTCGTACCTTATTTTCCTTAAAACGAAGCTGTTCTTCGTAAGACATCATCTGAATCTGACAGCCTCCGCATTGCTTCGCGTAAGGGCAAAGGGGTTCCACGCGGCTGGCAGATGGTGTAATAATCTTCAAAAGCTTTGCGTATCCGTAATTTTTTTTGGCTTTCATCACCTTGACTTCCACCACGTCACCGATGACTGCATCTTTTACAAACAGGGTATATCCGTCGACTTTTCCGATTCCCGCACCGTCATGACCAATATCTTCTATTTCTACTGTCAGTACATCATTCTTTTTATAATTCATCTTATACCTCAAATCCGTTTTTTTATTCCCCGGAGGATTTTCTTATATTTGATTCAAATAAGCGGTTATATCCCAACCAACCACTATTTGCCCCTGCATTATCCAGTATCTCCGTAATCGTCTCCATCTTTGCATCTGTATTATCCGCCAGATTCAAAGCAAGTGCCTCTGCTAAAGCCGGCTTTTTCGGAGATCCATATTCCAGTTCTCCGTGATGTGCCAGAATACAATGCTTCAGTTCATTTTCCATCTTCACCGGAAATCCTGGGATTGTGCGCACGGCATCATGAACCATCTCAGCTCCAATCATAATATGTCCCAGCAATTGACCGTCATCGGTATAATCGTTCTGTGGAAATGAAGAAAGCTCTTTGGTCTTTCCGATATCATGGAAAATGGCAGCTGTGATCAGCAGATCCCGGTTCAGAACAGCATACGCTTTGCAATAATAATCACATAAACGTGTCACACTCAACGTATGCTCCAATAACCCACCCATAAATCCGTGATGTACGCTTTTGGCAGCAGAACTTTTTTTGAACGTTTTTATAAATTCGGTGTCATTGACAAAATAATATGCCAAAAGCTGGGAAAGGTATGGACTCTTCACACTTTGAATATACTTCAGAAGTTCCATATACATTTCCTCAATATCATACCTGCTGGACGGAAGATAATCCGCAGGATTGTAATCTCCTTCTTTCACCTTTCTTGCACGCTTAATACTTACCTGCAGTGCACCTGCAAAACTGGTAACATCTCCAACAATATCAATATAATCTAATGCATCAAATTCTTCAATTCCCACAGAGTTCGGCTCCCAGATTTTGGCATCAATCGTACCTGTTTTATCCTGAAGAATTACATTTTCATATGCCTTTCCATTCTTTGTCACGGCTGACTGCTTGTGCTTACACAGATAAACACCGGTCATCCTGTTTCCTTCATGCAATTCATTGATATATTTCATATTACTTATTCTCCTCTTTTCTAACATATGGTCTGTTCGTGTCTATTCTAACGTAATCTTTTACCTATTTCAAGCGAATGTATACCAAAAATCCCCTTCGGGTGCAAAAATCCTCAAGATTCTCACACCCAAAAGGGATTCTTTCAGTTTGCTCCTATCACAACCTCAAAGGGAACTTCCACATAGCCCTCCGCGCCTTTTCTCATAGCTGTAATCTGCACTGTCTGACCAGGACTGCACTTAATCAGTTTATCGCGATATTGGCTTAATGTCGATACCTTATCCTCGCCAAATTTCACAATCACATCATATTCTTTAATTCCCGACATCATAGCCGGAGAATCCGGCTGTATCGTATTGACCAAAATGCCTTTGGGGATTCCTGTCTTGTCCGCAATCTCTGATGTCACATCCTGTCCCTTGATCCCTATGTAAGGTAATTGTTCATTATTGGACAACTGCTCAATCAACTTCTTAACCTGAGAAACCGCAAGACTGGTAATGATATTTTTGTTCTCCGAACTATAACTCTGGGCAATAATTCCAACAATTTCTCCATCCAGATTGACAAGCACACCACTTCCGTCCTTACTTCCCATAATATCCGTGGTCAGCAAATTATATTCTGTATCAATTGTCGAAATTTTATTATTAACAGAAGTCACCACTCCATAGGCCACCGAATCACTGTATCCAATGGGACTTCCAAGGGCTAAGATCGGTTCTCCCTGACTTACACTGTAAGAATTGCCAAGCGGGGCAAATTCCATCCCCTCTCTGGTCTCCTGGTCGAGATCGGCCAGTGCTACCTTCAAAATCGTAAAACCTGTATTGGGATCGTGTTTCTGATAGATCGCATCCACCATTGCTCCATCCCAGAAAGTCACCTGAATCCGCTCCACATGCTCCACAACCCGGTATTCCGTTAAAATAAACAACTCTTGTCCATTTTCGGCAACCAGTAATCCGGAAATCTGCTGCTGACTTTCGTAATTCTTATTAAAATAGTCCATCTGATTGGTGATTCCGATCACCGTCACCATCGCACGCTTTGGCTTTTCTGCTACGGCAAGCATATCTTTATAAAGCTGTCTATACTCCACTAACCCGATATTTTCATTCTCCTGCGCACCCTCCAGACTTGTATCAGATGATGCAGTATCCCCGGAAGAACCAGACGCCGCACTCTCTGCTTCCGGAGTAGGGGTCGGCTGCTCATCCACCGGTATGTCTACCTTGGGCGGTTCTTCTTTTCCATGAATAACCAAATTTGCATACGGTTCATTTAAAACAAATACAACAGATGCAATTAATCCAAATAAAACAGCCGCTCCGACAAAAAAGACAATTCTTAAAACAATTGCTTTTTTATCCAATTTCTTTTCCTTGATAACTTCCTTCATAAAATTATAGGGTTTCTGATCATGCTCCATAATCGGTATCTCCCATTCTTTTTTCCGCAGTTCCTGACCACTATTCTAACAGATACATATGAACAATTTATGAAGAATTTTAAAGATTTTTTAAGACAGAAAATTTTCTTGTTCCGGGAATGCTGTAATTATGGGAATTTGGGGAGATATATTTTTTTATCGGAGATGACAACAGAACACCGGAATGACCTGCTGTCTTCTTACTTTGGTGATTATGTTATATATCTATCTACTCCAATAACTTATCCGCATCTTTTATATGTTTGCATCAATATATTTAACCATTTTATATTTACACCAATAGATTTCTAATGTATAATTAATGCATAATAGGAAAGATGTATCTCTTCAAAGGATTTTCCCCTTCAGCACGAAAGGATGTGTTATTATGCCTGAAGAAAACAAGATAAGCAAGGCACAACAAAAAGCTGTAAACAAATATGTGAAAAACAATTATGATCGAATTAATGTCACCTTTCCCAAAGGTGAAAGAAGCTTGCTGAAAAACCATGTACAAATTACCGGGGAGAGTGTTAACGCTTTTATCCTTCGCTCAGTAAGAGAAACCATGGAGCGTGATAAGCAAATGAAAGCATAACCGTTGCCCAACAACCCTATACTATCTATGAAAGGATGTGTTATCATGCCATTGCCACAGGAAAGACTTTACACGACAGATGATATCTATGCACTACCGGAAGGCACCAGGGCCGAACTGATCGACGGACGTATCTATTACATGGCTCCACCGAGCAGGAAACATCAGGCAATAGCCGGAAAGCTTTTTAATACCATTTCCAACTACATCAATTCCAAAGGGGGCTCATGCGAACCTTATATCGCGCCATTTGCTGTTTTTCTGAATGCGGATGATAAAAACTATGTGGAACCGGATATCAGCGTTATATGCGATAAAAACAAACTCACAGACAAAGGCTGTTCTGGTTCCCCGGATTGGATCATTGAAATTGTCTCACCTGGCAGCAGGCGAATGGATTACTCCATAAAACTTTTTAAATATCGCTCTGCCGGGGTCCGGGAATACTGGATTGTGGATCCGGACAAAAACAGAATCCTAATCTGGAATTTTGAAACTGAGGATACCGGAGACTATACCTTCACTGATACAGTCAAGGCCGGAATCTATCCTGATCTTTCCATTGACTGCTCACAGCTTGATATCTGACTGCTGCCGACATTTTTCAGATTTTGCTACTTCCATAAAAAGTGATTTTAGAGTATAGTAAATATTGGAATTGTGTAACCTAAAGAACTATAAGGAATTAAATTATGAACAAAAAAGCATTAAAAACATTAGAATATGACAAAATCATTGAACGTCTGGTAAATCATGCCTCTTCGCCTCTTGGCAAAGAGTTGTGCAGAAAACTGGAACCTTCTGATCATATTGATACCATCCGCCGGATGCAGCAGGAAACCCATGATGCGCTTTCCCGTCTTTTCAAAAAGGGAACCCCCTCTTTCGGCAACGCCAAAGAAATTCGTCCCTCTTTAAAGAGGTTGGAAATCGGAAGTTCTCTGAATATTCCGGAGCTGCTTGCAATCTGCGGATTATTGGAGAACACGGCAAGAGTAAAGTCCTATGGACGCCATGACAACGCAGATGTCCTGCCCGACATTCTGGACCCGCTCTTTGACGCATTGGAACCGCTGACTCCGTTATCCACCAGAATCCGAAGCTGTATTCTCTCAGAAGATGAAATTGCGGATGATGCCAGCAGCACGTTAAAGCAAATCCGCCGTTCCATGAAGCAGGCCGGCGACCGGATTCATTCTCAATTGTCCTCTCTGCTGAACGGCTCTATGCGGACTTATCTTCAGGATGCGGTCATTACCATGCGGAATGGACGTTACTGCGTTCCGGTCAAGGCTGAATACCGCGGCCAGGTGCCTGGAATGATTCACGATCAGTCTTCCACCGGCTCCACCATCTTCATTGAACCAATGAGCATTGTAAAACTGAACAATGATATCCGGGAACTTGAAAACAAGGAGCAGGCTGAGATTGAAGTGATTCTGGCAAATCTCAGCATGGAAGCTGCCGGATATATGGACACGATCCGATATAATCTGGAAAATATGGTGGAACTGGACTTTATTTTTGCCCGTGCTTCCCTCGCTATGGAGATGAATGCAAATGAACCGCTGTTCAACACGGAAGGACGCATCCGTATCCGCAAGGGACGCCATCCCCTGATTGACAAAACAAACGTTGTCCCCATTGATATTGTCCTGGGTGATGCCTTTGATCTGCTGATTATCACCGGTCCCAATACCGGAGGAAAAACCGTATCCTTGAAAACCGTAGGGCTTCTGACTCTGATGGGGCAGTCCGGCCTTCATATTCCGGCGCTGGACCGCAGTGAACTGGCACTTTTCCGGGAAGTCTACGCAGACATCGGTGATGAACAAAGTATCGAGCAGTCTCTTAGTACCTTCTCCTCACATATGACCAATGTGGTTTCTTTTCTGGAGAAAGCAGACCGGGATTCTCTGGTATTGTTCGATGAATTAGGTGCCGGAACCGATCCCACCGAAGGTGCAGCTTTGGCAATTGCTATCCTGTCCCATCTTCATAAACAGGGAATCCGCACGATGGCCACTACCCATTACAGTGAACTGAAGGTTTATGCCCTCTCCACAGCCGGTGTGGAAAATGCCTGCTGTGAATTTGATGTGGAAACGCTTCGCCCCACTTATAAACTTTTAATCGGCGTTCCCGGAAAGAGCAACGCGTTTGCCATCTCTTCCAAGCTGGGACTTCCGCCATACATTATTGAAGAGGCGAAAACACAGATCAGCGAGGAGGATGAGTCCTTTGAAGATGTTATCACCTCATTGGAAGAAAGCCGTAAGACTATCGAACGGGAACGGGAAGAAATTGCTTCCTATAAGCGTGAGATCAAGGAATTGAAGTCCCGTCTTTCCGCCAAACATGAAAAACTGGATCAGAACCGTGATAAAATTATCCAAAAGGCTGTGGAAGAAGCTAATGCCATTCTGCGGGATGCAAAACAGTACGCAGACCAGACGATGCGTGATTTTCAGAAGTTCGGCAAAGACCATGTGGATGTCCGGCAGATGGAAAAAGAACGGCAGGAACTGCGCGAGAAGATGAATAAGCTTGAGAAAAAAGCTTCTGCCCAAAAGAAACCGACTGCAGCTTCCAATCTGAAACCGAAGGATCTGCATCTGGGGGATTCTGTGAGAGTATTGAGTCTGAACCTGAAAGGCACCGTCAGCTCCCTTCCGGACACCAAAGGTTTCCTTTTTGTGCAGATGGGTATTATGCGTTCCAAACTGCATATCTCTGACCTGCAGCTTATCGATGAACCGGTCATCACTGCTCCTTCCCTGCAAAGAACAGGGGCAGGAAAGATCAAGATGTCCAAATCCTCCTCCGTCTCCACGGAGATTAACCTGCTTGGCAAGACTGTTGACGAAGCAGTTGCTGAACTGGACAAGTATCTGGACGATGCTTATCTTGCCCACCTTCCAAGCGTGCGGATTGTGCACGGCAAAGGCACCGGCGCCCTGCGGAAAGGCGTACACAACTACCTGCGCCGTCAGAAACATGTTTCCAACTTCCACCTTGCCGAGTTCGGTGAAGGAGATGCCGGCGTTACAATTGTGGAATTCAAAAAATAACTGGAGGTCTATTCATGGCAGCAAAACAAAAAATATTAATTGTTGACGATGACAATAACATCGCCGAACTTATTTCCCTCTATCTGACGAAAGAATGTTATGAGTGTAAAATCGTAAATGATGGAGAGGATGCAATTAAAGAAAATGATAGCTTTCATCCGAACCTGATTCTCCTTGACCTGATGCTCCCCGGTATGGACGGTTATCAGGTGTGCCGGGAGATTCGTCAGCGTTCCAACACTCCGATTATCATGCTCTCTGCAAAGGGAGAAATCTTTGACAAAGTTCTGGGATTGGAGCTTGGCGCAGATGACTATATCATCAAACCCTTTGATACCAAAGAACTGGTGGCAAGAGTTAAGGCTGTGCTGCGCCGTTTCCAGCCAATACCTGCTGCAGCCGCTTCTCAGACCAATGGAAAATATGTGGAATATCCGGATCTGATCATCAACCTGACCAACTACTCTGTTGTCTATCAGGGTGAAACCATCGATATGCCGCCAAAGGAACTGGAACTGCTTTATTTTCTGGCTTCTTCACCCAATCAGGTATTTACCAGAGAACAGCTTCTGGATCATATTTGGGGCTATGAATACATCGGGGATACCCGCACGGTAGACGTCCATATCAAACGTCTCCGTGAAAAAATCAAAGACCACAAATCCTGGGCAATCAGTACCGTCTGGGGAATTGGTTATAAATTCGAGGTTAAATCAGTATGAATGCCAAACTCCGCGCAAAATTTCTAATTATTTATGTGTTGGTGGGACTTGGATCCTTCCTGTTAATCTCCACTCTGGGTTCCCGCATGGTCCAAAAGGAAGTTGTGGAATTTACAAGCACCACCTTATACAAGGAAGCCACCTCTATAGCCAACAATCAGGCTTCCAAATATTATACGGAAAAAGCCACACTGGAAAATACATATTATAATCTGAAATCCCTAAGCGCTTATCAGAACTCCCAGATCTGGATCATAGATACCAATGGTGAGATTCTGCTGAATACGGAAAAAGGATTCGAGGAAGGCCATATTGAACAACTGGAAAACTTTGATCCGGTCGCTCTTGGTTCCGATTATTATTCCACCGGCCGATTTTTTCAATATTTTGATCAGGATATGCTCAGCGTTATGATACCGGTTACCACAAGTTTTGTTCTCCGGGGATATATCGCCATCCATACCAGCATGCAGGACATCTATCATCAAAGAGAAAGCCTGCTTGCCGTCATTTATGTGTTGTTCGCTGTAATTTATATCCTTTTTCTTCTGATCCTTCTGTTCTTTTCCTCCACGATCTACCGACCGCTCAGGAAGATCACACAAGGTGCGAAGGAATATGCTGCCGGAAATCTGACCTATAACATTCCGGTAAATTCTCATGATGAGATGGGCTATCTTGCTTCTACTTTGAATTATATGTCGGATGAACTGAACAAGACACAGGAATATCAGAGAAAATTTGTAGCCAACGTCTCTCACGATTTTCGTTCTCCTCTGACCTCCATCAAAGGCTATGTGGAAGCGATTCAGGACGGGACCATTCCTCCGGAAATGCAGGGAAAATATCTGGATATTGTACTATTTGAGACAGAACGTCTGAATAAACTGACAAAAAGTATGCTTGCACTCAACAATCTCAACAGTAAGGGGCAGATTCTGGATATTACCTCTTTTGATATTAATGCAGTCATCAAGAATACGGCGGCATCTTTTGAAGGTACCTGCCGGAACAAACTCATTACGATTCAGCTTCTTCTGGCTTCTCAGACCTTGTACGTATCGGCTGATATGGGAAAAATCCAACAGGTCCTGTATAACCTGATTGACAATGCGATCAAATTCAGCGATAAAGATTCGACTATCTATGTGGAAACAACAGAGAAGCATGGAAAAGTATTTGTATCAGTAAAAGATACTGGAATTGGAATTCCAAGAGAAAGTATTAACAAGGTCTGGGATCGGTTTTATAAAATTGATGCTTCCCGTGGAAAAGATCGAAAAGGCACAGGGCTTGGACTTTCTATCGTAAAAGAAATCATCAATGCCCACAATCAGAATATCAATGTCATCAGCACCGAGGGCGTAGGAACTGAATTTATCTTTACCTTGGATAAAGGACGTACTTCTCCGGATAAAAAAGGAACTGCCTTATAAAAAAACTGCCTGCAAAACAGAAACGCTTTTGCAGGCAGTTTTTTATAAGGCAGCCTTTTTATTTCCAATCATAATTTCTCAAATGCCCTTCTAAACGCATATGATCAAACTTGTGCTGACGCAGCGCCTCATAGAGAACAATTGCCACAGAATTCGAGAGATTTAAAGAACGGATATCTCCGATCATCGGAATGCGGATTGCCGAAGCCTGATTTTGTACCAGAATCTCTTCAGGAATACCTGCACTTTCCTTTCCAAACATAATAAAGCAGTCTTCCTCGAATTCCACATCGGTATAAGTCTGCGGCGCTTTCGTCGTTGCATAATAAATCTTTGCCCCTGGGTTTTTTGCAAGGAAATCCTCATAATTCAGATACCTGGTCACGTCCAGATCTTTCCAATAATCCATGCCGGCACGCTTGATTTCCTTTTCATTTAATCGAAATCCCAGCGGCTCTATCAAATGCAGTCTGGTTCCTGTTGCAACACAGGTTCTCCCTATATTTCCGGTATTCGCCGGAATCTCAGGCTCATGTAATACAATATTCAGATGTGCCATAACACCTCTTCCTTCCCATACTGTTCATTTCCCCAAACAGTATTTTTCAGCTTTCAGACTATCTATTTTTCAGCACGCAATGCCTTGTACAGTTCATCCGGCTGTGGCCGGTCCAGATAGCGGACTTCCTGACCGTTTCTTAAAATTCTGTCGTTTCCTTTGGTCGTACGCCCTACCACAGAAGCATGAATCCCTTCCTGCTTTAGTGCCCGCACCAGAGCTGCTCCGTCGTCAATCGTAATCATCATTGACCCGCTGGACATAATCTGATAAGGATTGGCATCAAAATGTTCGCATACTTCCACAGTCTCCTGACGGATCGGAATCGCCTTCAGATCAATATCCAATCCCACATTCCCTGCCGAAGCCATCTCCCAGAGTGCTCCGAACACACCGCCCTCGGTAATATCATGCATTGCAGAAGCGCCCAGATCAGAAGCAATTTGGCCCTCTTTCACCACAGACAAATACTGGTCAAATGATTTTGCAGTATCCACAAAGGCAGGAGAAAATGTTTTCAGAAGATCCTCTTCTCTTTCTTTCGCCAAAATGGAGGTTGCCTCCAGACCGATCCACTTTGTAATCACCACATCCTGATCGGGTCCTGCATGGAGATGCGCAAGCAGATGCTCTTTTTTTATCTTCCCCACACCAGTCACTGTGATTAGCGGCTGCTTCACCACATCCGTAATTTCCGTATGACCGCCCAGGATCTCCATATTCAGTTCCCTGCAGGCAGCTTCCGCATCCGCCATCATTTTTTTTACTTCCGCTTCTTCAGTCTCATCTGTGAGAAGTACAGTCAACATCACACCGAGTGGCTCTGCCCCAGACGCTGCAAGATCATTTGCAGTGATATGAATACAGTGTTTTCCGATATCTTTTACTGTTCCCGTAATCGGGTCTGTAGACATTACAATTGCCTCGTCTTCTCCCACTTCCAGTGCCGCACAGTCCAGTCCTACGGACGGTCCTACCAATACTTCCTCTCTTCTATGCTTTACCTGTCTTAATACGGAGCGGATCAACACCTGCTCCGGCAGCTTTCCAATCTTCATGTCTTTGTCATTCCTCCCCATCTTCCTGTCCGTCATCTGACGATGCTTTTCCACCCGGATATCGGCTCAGGACTTCATTGACCCTGCTCATATCATTGGCAGCAATCGCTTCGTTCAGCGCCTGTACAGCCTCCGAATCACCGCCTTTTGTCCCGACTCTGGTCAGGTTCGGTGTCATCTGGTAATTGCTGCTGTTCACCTGTTCTCTTGTTTCCTCTCCGTTGACCTCAATGATTTTCCAGAGCTTCGCTTCCTTTCCGGTATGTCCGGAAGAACTCTCTTTTTCTCCAAAAGCCAGATTCGAATCCGCCTGAATCTTACTCTCCGGCTCTGTGGAGGACAGGGTTTCACTCTCAAAGCTTACTCTTCTGTTCTCCCTGTCTCTGGTCTCATGACCATAAATCCGGAATCCTACCTCACCATTGGAAGCATATCCGAAGATATAAATCGGTGCATCGGTATTATTACGGAATTTAAAATCCTTCGATCCTTCTGCTATGGCAGCATCCATGGATGGTTTCACATAATTGACAAGCATTGAATGATTATACCGTTCCGTCACCTCAAGCTCTGCCCGCAAAACTGCCAGATACAGTGTTGTAGATACCTGACAGATTCCTCCGCCGTAGCTCTCCACAACAGCTCCCATCTCATAAGAAGGGGCAGGAGCATATCCATTTTCCGCACTGAAGGGTACCACAGAATCACAGACGGACAGTTCTTCACCGGGATACAAAACCTTACCATTCAATTTGGAGACACCAGTCTCGATATTTGTCCGCCGGTTGCTGGAGCTTGAAGAATAATCCGTACTGCTCTCTCCCAATACATCCTGCACCAAAGCAAATTGTTCCTCGCTTCCCTGTGACTGTACGATATCTGCATCCAGCGTAACCTGTGCATTTCCGCCTCTCCACTCACTGGAAAAATAATTTTGTATGATCTGTATAGATTCCTCTACTTTCACAGAAGCACCATTTTGCCCGGGCACAATCGTAAATGTTCCATCCTCATTTCTTTTCAGCGTCATATCCACAGCGGCATGGTTCAATTCTGTGCAGGAACCCTCCACAATTCCCCGCACTTTTTCCTGATCTACTTCATATGCAAGTTCCAAAACAAGAGGACCATTCTCTTTTATCGTGCGCTGTGTACGAAAACGCTGAAGAACATTCCCTTTCTGCCCGATCTCAAGAGCCTGCCGGATAACCACCTCATTGGTATAAGCTAACCCCAGTTCCCCTGCAGTGATGCCGGTCCCACTGTCTCCTACACACAATTCTATCGTACTCTGAGACAATTTCTCCATCTTCCCCTGTATCGCCTGACGAATTTCCTCCTGATTCATACCGGATACATTCATATTTTCAATATAAATGCCTTCCATTGCCCGTTCCTGCCCTGAGCTGTCATCTGCCTGCACAGTAACTGCTCCTGCAAAAGACAACAAAGCAGCCAGAATCACACCTGCAATTCCAGTTTTTCTCATCTGTATCTCCCGCTTTCTTTCGATTCAAACACACATTAACATCTATAACAAAAATCCTAACACCATGGGCACTACCATTGCAATTACCAGAATCACTGCGATTATTCCTGCCGCTATTCTTCTTTTATTTGGATTCATCCTGCTATCTACCTCTCTATTCTGCCATGAACCAGAATCATCTGGTCAATCATCCGTGACGCTTCACTTTTCGTCAGGCTGTCAATTTCCACATCAACTTCTATTCTATGATATTTTATCAAATCATTCAAGTACCGTTTTTGCGCCGGTGTGATCGGACTTTGACGCTTCACCCTGTAGACCAGCGGCTTTGCCTGAAACCATTCCGGATTCCTCCCACCAAACTCCTCCCACAAACGTCCGTATAACTCCATCGTGGCTTTGGCATCATCATAGGCACGGTGTGCATTGGTCCTGTCAATCCCATAATAGGCACACATGGCTTCCAGGCTTCTGCTTGGCAGTCCCGGAAAGGCATGCCTTGCGATAGCCAACGTATCTGCCGCCTCCTTCTCAAATTCTCTCCCCAGATTCACTGCCTGATGCTTCAGAAAACTATAATCAAACAAGATATTATGCCCGATCAGAGGTAATTCCCCACAGAGGTCCAGAAACGATGTCACTGCCTGGTCCTGCTGCGGCTGCCCGTCTACCATCTCCTGTGTGATTCCCGTAAGCTCTGTGATTCGTTCCGGAATCTGCATCCTTGGATCTACAAACGTTTGAAATGTCTCTACAAGTTCTCCATTTACAACCTTCAAAGCCCCAATCTCCAATATCCGGTCATATTTTGGCCTAAGACCAGTGGTTTCAAGATCCACTGCCACAAATGTCTGCATCATACCTTTTTCCTCTTTCTATCCGTCTGATATTCCCTGCAGTATTTCGTCAGAAAACATTCCTCACACTTTGGACTCCGGGCAAAACAAATCTGCCTTCCAAATGTAATGATCTGGATATTATACAGAATCCAATGCTCTTTGGGGAGTACCTTCATCAATTCATACTCAATTTTTACCGGATCCTCTTCTTTTGCAAGTCCCAGACGCCTGGATATCCGCTTCACATGGGTGTCCACAACCACACTTGGTTCATGAAAAATATTTCCACGGATGACATTGGCAGTTTTCCTTCCAACACCGGGAAGGGAAGTCAGTGCTTCGATGCTCTCCGGCACCTTGCCTTCGTATTCCCTGCAAAGCTTTTGGGCACACCCGATGATATTTTTTGCCTTGTTGTGATAGAATCCGGTAGGCTTGATGTCCTGCTCCAACGTTTTTAAATCCGCATTTGCAAAGGCCTCCATATCCGGATACTTTACAAAAAGATCTTTGGTTACAATATTTACTCTGGCATCCGTACACTGAGCGGAAAGCATCGTCGCAATCAAAAGCTGCTCCGGAGTCTCATGATTCAGATAACACTTATACTCTGTGGTATACTGCTCATCCAACAGTGCAAGAATTTCTTTTGTCCTCTTTGTCGCCACCTGACACTTCCTCACTTTCTATGATCATTTTCATTCATCCCAAACCGCTCCTATATCTGAATCTCCAGGCAACGTGCAGAACCGTCCAGTGGATCACGTTCCCGGTAATCAAACAGATACACTCTTGTTTTCTCTTCTATCCGGCTGACAACCTCAATGTGTGTCATCTTCATCATCTGTTTCCAGTCATAACCTTCATAAGCAGGTAAGATCCGTCTTTCCTCTTGTTCACGCTGATAAAATGTCCGGATCGCATTTTTATAGGCGCTCAGATCGGAAGCAAATCCCGGTCTGCTCTTTGCATTTTCCCGTGCATAGACATCCAGCACCGCTAATTCACGATATTTTCCCATATCCTCCGGATACAGCGATTCCAGATACTCCAGCAGAATCTCATATCGCCGGATTCTGGTATGTGAAATTGTCAGATATCCCTTCTGTTCATAAAACTCCCCGATCCCCTGATAGAAAAAAAACATATTGTCATACCGGTTTTCAATCTCCGCTAACAGGTTTCTGAACTGTCCGCTGTTATAATAGACTTCCACCATCTCTTCCACCTGCTTCAACCGCAGCACATCCCCATATGGAAGCCAGCGGGTGCTTAAGATTTCGTAAGGCTCCTTCCCGCTGTAAAGCCCCTCATATTCTGTGATATGCTCCTGCATATAGGAACCTTTCAGTACCTTAAGAAATCCAAGCTGCAGCTGCTCGGGATGCAGTTTATATACATCCCGGAAGGAGTTTGCAAAACGCTCATAATCTTCGAAAGGAAGTCCTGCAATCAGATCCAGATGCTGGTGAATATTCCGTCCTTTCTGAATTCTGCGAACTACAGTCCGTACCTTTTCAAAATCCATCCTCCGGTGAATCTCATCAATCGTCCCGGGATTGGTGGACTGCACACCGATTTCCAACTGAATCAGTCCCGGGCGCATCTGACGGAATAATTCCAGATCTTCTTCTGTCAGAAGATCTGCCGCAATTTCAAAATGAAAATTCGTTATGCCATTATCATGCTCCATCAGATACTTCCAGATTGTCATCGCATGATCCCGCTTACAATTAAATGTCCGATCCACAAATTTCACCTGCGGCACCCGATGATCGATAAAAAACTGGAGTTCCTTCGTTACAAGCTCCAGACTACGAAACCGCAGCCTTTTATCAATGGAGGAAAGGCAATAACTGCAGGAAAACGGACATCCCCTGCTGGACTCATAATAAATAATCCGATGTGCAAAATCCTTCAGATCCTCATAAGGAAACGGCAGTGTACTCAGATCCAGACTCTCTCTGTCCGGATTGACCTGTATCCCCCCGTCCTTCTCCCTGTAAGTAATTCCACAGATACTGCGAAGCTGCCCGATTGCATCCGATGGATTCAAGTACCAGGAGGACAGTTCTGCAAAAGTAGCTTCCCCCTCTCCGCGCATCACTCCGACTATCCCTTCATTTTCATTCAAAACCTTCTCAGCATCAAAGGAAACCTCCGGACCTCCCACCCAGATCTGTGTCTGCGGAAGAACTTTATGAAGGTCTGCAATCAATTCCTTTATATAGGAAATATTCCAGATATAACAGGAAAAACAAAGCATGTCCGGCTTCCTTTTAAAAATCCCCTGTAAGATTTCATCCTTTGTCTGATTGATGGTGTATTCCGCCAACTCCACTGGTATTCCCCGTTCACGGGCATACGCCTGCAGGGAATAGACTGCAAGATTGGAATGTATGTATTTCGCATTCACTGCGGCAAGTATGATTCGCTTCATCTCATTTTCCCTCTCTTCTATACGCAAAAAAGCAAAAACATTGAATCCCCCTCAACGTTTTTGCTCCATACAAATGCCTGGTTCCGGAATCGAACCAGAGACACGAGGATTTTCAGTCCTCTGCTCTACCAACTGAGCTAACCAGGCACAGCTTTCACTTGCGAAAACTATATTACCATAAGCGCTTCGAAATAGCAAGTAAAATTTTCGGCGACGTTCCAGAAGTCATGATTCCGAACATTTACAATGCTATCAGATCAGCGGTTCTCCATCCAGCCACCGCTCTACAACGTATGCCACACCGTCCTCTTCATTGGACGGCGCCACATAATCCGCGATCGCTTTTACAGCAGCCTGACCATTCTCCATGGCAACCCCGCAGCCGGCAAACATTAACATTGACTTATCATTAAATCCGTCGCCAAAGGCTGCCATCTCTTTCCGGTCCATTCCTACGATATCCAACAGCCGTTTCAGTGATTTTGCCTTATCGATTCCCTTGGGCATAATTTCCAGAAAATATGGTTCCGAACGGAAGACGCTTAACTCGTCACCGAAAAGCTCCTGTACCTTTTTTTCCACGTCAGCAAGATAGACCCCCCGTTCCATCATCAGACATTTCACAACCGGAAAATTCACATATTCTTTCAGATTCTCCACTTTTTTAGGAATCATCTTTGTACAGAGCACTTCCTTCTGCACATAATAATTATCCGGCGTCTCTGTGATAATGTACTGATCCTGATAGGTCATCATCGCCGTCTGATACTTCTGCGCAAGTTCATAGACCTTTCCCGGAACCTCCGGCGGCAGCGTCTTCCCATAAAGCACATTCTTCGTTCCGCATTCTGTGATAATACCTCCGTTAAAAGACAGGATATAACTTCCATACTTTGCCAGATTCAGCTCCTCTGCGAGAGGTGTAATCCCGTAAGTCGGCCTTCCCGATGCCAGAACAACCTTGCCGCCAGCTTCCTGATACCGGGTCAGAGCTTCCTTCGTCCGGGGTGTAATCTCCTTTTTATTATTTGTCAATGTACCGTCCAAATCCAGGACAATCATCTTATACTGCATCCTTCATGATTCCTTTCCTTACATTCCGAAAATATCTTTTGCCGTTTTCATGTTCTCAACAATTGAAACACCGAACGGGCATCTGGTTTCGCAGGCTCTGCACTGAATACATTCTCCTGCATGATGTGCAAGGACCCCATAGTGTTCCCTTACCGTTTCCGGAACCGTTCCCTGCGCCTTTGCCAGATTCAAAAACTTCGTAACCGATGCCACATCGATCTGCCTGGGACAGGGAGCACAATGACTGCAATACATACAATGCCCCTTCCAGCTTATATTCGGGAAAGATGCAAAAGCCAGGGCATAATCTTTTTCTTCTTCTGAAGCCTCCTCATAAGCGATACTGGTCTTAAGCTGTTCCACCGTATGAGCTCCCGCCAGGACGGTAGACACTGCCGGACGGGTGAGGGCATAATGCAGACACTGATTCGTTGTCAGTGCTTTCCCCGCCGGAGACAACGTTTCATCCAACAGATCCCCGCCGCCAAAGGCTTTCATAACGGTAATTCCCACGCCGAGACGCTGACAGGTTTCGTATAATTCCTGCCGTTCGGGGTCCATATTGACAAGGGGCGCCCGGTAGTTCTCTTCCTTCCATAATTCCTCCACATCCTCACTTGCCGGCTGCAGATCATAACACGGATTGACACTGAACATTAAAACTTCTATGTACCCGCTTTTTACCGCCTTCAGTGCAACCTGTGGATTATGGCTGCTAAGCCCGATGTGACGGATTCTTCCTTCCTTTTTCAGTTCCAGCGCATACTGCAGTACCGGACCTTCTGCAATCGCCTCCCAGTCTTTCATAGAATCCACGTAATGAATCATCCCCACATCGATATAGTCTGTCTGAAGCAGAGATAACATTTCCTGAAATCCTTCTCTTACCTCCTCAATATCCCGGGTACGCTTATATTGTCCGTTTTTCCAGATGGAACAAATATGAGATTGGATGATAAATTTCTCTCTTCTTCCTGCCAGTGCCTTCCCGACGCTGGCGCGTACTTCCGGATTCGATGTATAGAGATCAAAATAATTTATGCCGTATTCTTCTGCCGCATCAAAAAGAATTTGTGCCATCTGACAGTTGTTTTCCCCAAATCCCTCACATCCCATACCAATTTCGCTGACTTTCAATCCGGTATTTCCTAATTCACGATATTTCATAAGATCCCCGTCTCCTTCTCCTGTTTTCTTGCTCATAGGCGATTGCGAAACTCTGTCGGAGTGAAAACGAATTTTAAACCAACTCTGGAAGGGCTTCGCAATCGCCTGTTTTGTATAGTATCTATTATATACTACGGGTGTTACGATCGGTCAAGCTATTTTTCCTCTGCAAAGCAAGATGCAGAACAAGGTTCCTGATTTGATGGCGGAAGGCAGGTATGATTTTTGCATACATAATAGGTTGTCCTGTTATTGAGCAGTTTATATGCTTTGTCAGTCTGTGCAAGTATTTCTATATCCGCATAAAGGGGCAGGCGGACTAAGATCTCTTCCATACGATCTTCTTCTGAAAGAACAGCCGTAATTTTCTGCGGCGGATAAAGATACAAAAGCAATGCCGTTAAGAACAGGCAGTATCCCGCAGGATAATGCTCCGCATTTGCAGACAGAAATGCAAGCTGCCTCTCTGCCTCCTGCTCGTAATCTTCTCCTTCCGTCATCTGGCAAAGTCTCACAAGGCAATATGCCATAACAGAGTTCCCGCTGGGCAATGCCCCGTCATAGGTTTCCTTCGGTTTCGTAATCAGACTGCTGTTTTTTGTACCATACAGGAAGTATCCGCCGTAACTTTTATCTGCAAACTGGCGCTCTGCCTCTTTACAGATTTCTCCGGCGCGATTCAGATATTCAGATCTGGCAGTTACCTCATACAGACCAATTAATGCAGCGGTATAATAGGCATACTCATCCAGAAATCCTTTCACCGAACACTGATTGCCGCGGCAGCTCACGTAAAGCTGGTTTCCTTCAGAAAGATGCTTTTCAATAAAAACATGTGCTTTTTCTGCCGCCGAAAGATAACACCGTTTTCCCGTGACCCGGTACAAAACCGACAGTGCACATATCATCAGCGCATTCCATGCGGTGAGAATTTTATCGTCCAGATGCAGCTTTGCGCGGGTCCTGCGATACTCATACAAAGCGCGTCTCTCCTCGTCAAAAGGATCAGAAATATCGTTGCCATTCAGAAGATTGGGAATATTTCTTCCCGCAAAATTCCCCTGCCTTGTAATACCGAAATGCTCACAAAACTCTTCGCCTTTTTCTTTCCCGAGGATTTTGCATACTTCCTCATAACTCCAGATATAATATTTCCCTTCCTCTCCTTCACTGTCAGCATCCTGCGCGGAATAAAACGCTCCAGACTCTCCGGTCATCTCGCGGAAAATATATTCTGCCGTCTGCTCAGCGGTATCCAGAAATGTTCGGTTGCCCGACACTTTGTAGGCCGCCGAATATGCCATTATCAACAGTGCATTATCATAAAGCATCTTCTCAAAGTGGGGAACCAGATAATACTGGTCCGTAGAATACCGCGAAAATCCATAGCCGATCTGATCAAAAATTCCGCCCCTGCGCATCTTTTCCAATGTAATTTTTACCTGATCGAATGCGGTTTTGTCGTCATTTATCTGCGCATACAACGTAAGAAAAATCAGATTATGAGGAGTAGGAAATTTGGGCGCCTGTCCAAATCCTCCATGCCTTTCATCAAAGGTACGGGAAAAGAGTTTTGCTGCCTGTTTCGGCAGATCACGGTTGATCTCTTTACAGACACCGTCATCCCGGATATTTATCTGTGCAAGGATATCATCCGCAGATTCCAGCAGATCATCTTTCCTGTGCTTCCATTGATCTGCAACAGCAAGCAGCAATTCACGAAAGCCCATCATACCGCCGTGGGATACGGGGGGAAAATATGTGCCCGCAAAAAACGGTTTCTGCTGCGGCGTCATAAAAATACTCATCGGCCAGCCGCCGCTGCCCGTAAGTGCCTGACAAACATTCATATATACACTGTCTATGTCCGGACGTTCTTCACGGTCTACTTTGACAGGCACAAAGAACCGATTGAGAATCTCTGCGATTTCTTCATTTTCAAAACTTTCATGCGCCATCACATGACACCAGTGGCAAGTACTGTAACCGATACTTAAGAAAATCGGCTTTTCTTCCCGGCCCGCCTTCTCAAAAGCCTCATCCCCCCACGGATACCAGTCCACAGGATTTTCAGAATGCTGCAGAAGATAAGGACTGCTCTGTTCTTTCAGACGATTGCTCATAAATTACCACCTTTCAAACACGCTCTGATATACCGACTGCTCAATATCTATAGTCTGTGCCGCTGACCGTAATTTATGCTATTTCTCCTACGGAATTATATTCACGCCCCGCAAAAAAGTGCGGCTAATTCCTCGGCTTCCTCTAATGTATTTTTCCAACCATATTTTTTCAGATCAACACTCCATACGGTTCCGTTCCAGACCGCTTCCACGCCCTCTTCCCAAAGAAGAAGTTTCTGTAAATCCCAGGTTTCAAAATGACCGGCACCGCTCAGTTCTCCTTTGGCATTCACCACACGATGTGCCGGTATATCCGTGCCTGCCAATTGGAACCGAAGTCCATATCCAACTTGTCTGGCATTTTTCGGTTTCCCACAGAGCAAAGCAATTTGTCCGTAAGTAGCAACCGTTCCTGCCGGAATTCGATTGCACACGATCTTCATTCGATCATAAAAATCCATATTCTTTACCTGCCCGCATTCTTTTCTCATGAGATGATTATATCATTTCCCATTCAGCTTAACAACCTTCCCTCCACGATCCTTTCATCGAAAATCATGAAGTAAGCAGATACTTATCATCTGTGCAAATGAACTTTTCCTTATGCCATATCACTTATTCCGTTGCATCTTTAAAAACGATAACTTATAATAACCATATCAAAGAGGAGAAGCGAGGTTAAAAATTGAAAATTGAACGTCTTTATGCTATCACCGTATATCTTCTTAATCATGGAAGAACATCCGCAAGTGAATTAGCAAAATATTTTGAAGTATCGCTGCGGACCATACAACGGGATATAGATTCCTTGTGTCTGGCAGGGATTCCAATTATTTCAGCTGCCGGAGCAGCGGGAGGTTATGAAATATCAGATCGCTTTAAAATAGATCAAGAATTTGCTACCTCAGACGATTATTCTTATATCTTGACAGCACTGCAGGGATTGATATCGGCTACCGATAACCAAAAGGCAAAACACACTTTAGAAAAGATCGTACATGTATCGAATCCCAATGACAATGGTATTATTTTAGATTTTTCTGTTTTGCGTGAAGGAGATCAAATTACTCTGCAGATGCTGCAAACAGCTGTAATTGAAAAGCGTACTGTTGCGTTTAAATATACGAATAATAATAATGAAACCCGCATACACAGTGTAGAGCCGATCGCTGTCATATATAGATGGTATGCCTGGTATCTTCTTGCTTATTCCAAAACCAAAAATGATTACCGTACCTACAAGCTTGTACGAATGAGCAATTTGGAAATTACAGACCAACCCTTTGTAAAAAAACACGAGACAGCGGATATTATTTTAAAAAATACAGATAAAACCGATTCCCGTCAATATATCGATGTTCTTATAAAATGCAAAGAAGTGTCAAAATCACGGGTTATCGAATACCTGAACGGAACTATAATAGAAGAATTTTCAAATGGCGATACCTTAATGAAACTGACTGTGGTTGAAAATGAGCACTTTTGGATTGGAACACTATTATCATTGAGCGATAACGTAGAGGTGATTGCACCGGAAGAAGTCCGTAAGCGGTTGCTGGAATCAGCCGAAAAAATTATTTCTTTGTATCAATAACTATGACATTCTGTTGTCGTATATACTGTGATATACTATCATAAAAATTGAAAGAGAGGTGCCTTTATGGTGAATCCATATGAAAAATGTCCTGTATATGAAAATGAAAACTATCTTCTAAGACTTGTTGAAACATCAGATGCGCTTGATTTACTCCTTGTGTATTCTGATGAAAAGGCCGTGCCGTTTTTTAACAGTGATAACTGCGGAGGTGATGATTTCCATTATACGTCATTGGAACGTATGCAAATTCAAATAGATGGGTGGCTATGGGAATATCAAAGAAAAGGTTTTGTCCGTTGGGCAATTATTGATAAGAAAATTCATCGTGCCATAGGAACAATTGAATTATTCAACCGTAGTTCCAGGGAAGACTATTTTAATAATTGCGGCTTGCTGCGTCTGGATTTGAGGAGTGATTATGAACACGAAGAACCTATTTTTGAAATACTGTCTCTTATTACGCTGCCAACATTCGCGCTATTTGACTGCCAGATGATTGCAACAAAAGTTCCGCCGTTTGCGACTGAACGCAAATCGGCAATAGCGCAGTTAGGTTTCACGGCTTCTAAAGAAAAAATGATAGGTTTCCATGACCGAAAAATTTACACCGATTATTACATTTTATACAAATAATACGATACCCTGATCAAAGGGTTATGCATTTTATGCTTGCATGAAAAAGCAGCCCGTATAGCGGCTCAAAGTGCGCAGCAATCATTCCTGACATCCAAATATCAGGATCTGAAACTTGGTAAAGGCTATCTTTTATGCTATAATATCTTGTGAGATTTTATCCCTTAAATAAGTAAATCTCAATCAAAACTTTTATCAGAAGGAGATATACATTGTTAACAATAAGAACTATGACAGATACAGATACCGATACGGTACTTGAAATGATGCGCGTATTTTATACTTCACCCGCTGTGTGGAGTAATGGTTCGGAGGAGATTTTCAGAAATGATGTAGCGAACTGTGTAGGAGATTGTCCGTATTTAGAAGGATATGTTTTTACAGAGGATCATAAAATATTGGGATATGCCATGATTGCCAAAAGCTTTTCAACCGAATTTGGTAAGCCTTGTATATGGATTGAAGATTTATATATGAAACCGGACTATCGAGGCATGGGGATCGGCACAAAATTTTTTGCTTATATAGAACAGCAGTATCCTGATTCTGTAATACGGCTTGAAGTAGAAGAAGAAAATCAGAATGCAATTTCCGTATATAAAAAATGTGGATATCAACTTCTTCCCTATCTGGAAATGAAAAAAGTTTTAAATTGAACAACACAGAAAGATACCGGGATAAAACTGTATAGTTTCTCCCGGTATTCCATCCTTGAAAATAACTGTGCTTATTTACTATGAAAGTCCCGGACAGCAGCCATGACCCGGAGCGTGCTTGCACGCGCAGGGACATGGATATTGGACGGGCAAGCCAGTATGAGTAAGGAGGACGATAGTCCGGATTACGAATACTGGCGGCGATTGCGGGAGCACAAGGTGCGGAGCAATCGACTTTCATGGATGGTGATGTCTGCGTCAGCAGACATGTCCGTTTACTATGAAAGTCCCGTACAGCGGCCATGAGGAGCGCA
>OCJY01000071.1_pt1 | contig 40035 bp, 34 predicted proteins | sample 1502791 | NCBI WGS metagenome assembly OCJY01 (sample SAMN01915221, study PRJEB22387) | human gut metagenome | isolation source: stool | host: Homo sapiens | place: USA | reverse complement strand
ATTAAATTGGCCAGGCTGTATCCGGTTATAGTTTAGAAACTAACCGGATATAGTACTAGTCAGTTTGAAAATATTACAAAAAAATATGGATTAGAGTTGGATGATGCATGGAATAAAGAATTAATGCCACATCAGGGAAGACATCCTAATGCATATCATGATTGGATGCTTGAGGAATTGCAAACAATAGATAAAGTTGCAGATGGAAATAGAGATGTATTCTTGCAGATGTTTGAAGATGTTAAAACCACAGTAAAGGATAATTCAGATATGTTGAGAAAGACATTTTGGGAATAGGAGGATATATGGAATATTATAAAATAATGTATGATTATGTAAATGATGAACAGGCGGTCTTGCTGAATATTGATGAGAACACACTCGGATTCAATAGATATGATGTAAATAAGGCTACTAAATTAGGAGTAGAAAAAGTATACTGTACTCTTGAGGAAGACAATTATTCACAATATGATTATCTGGCTAATAATTTATCATGGTTAGTTGTTAGTAGTAGAATAAAAGACATTTTGATTAAATGTAATATGGGGATGTGTGAGTTTATTCCTGTATTAAACAGTAAAAATGAAGAAGTAATAGGATATTTAATGCACTGTATGAATATACTAGATGCTTTTGATGAAAAGAAATCAATATGTACAAGAAAAAAATATGTCAATAATGGAAAAGAATATGAAATATTATCTGTTATAAAATATGCAGTAAATGCAAGTAAGATTGGTGATATTGATATGTTTAAATTAATAGATAGTGATATACCGATTTTTGCATCACAGAAGCTAAAAGATATGTTGATGGAGCATGAAGCAAAAGGATTTGATTTTATGAAGATAAAATCATAATATTATTATGTCTATACTTTAGGAATCCAAAACCCCTAAATCAAAAAACTATTATTTCCTGCCTTCGTTGGCGTAGGTCAATGAGAATGCAGAAAATAATAGTTTTTTGTCCATGACCTAAAAGGGAAAGGATAGCTTATATACCTACGGCCTGTCAGGATTCATTCGTAAACGGTAGATAGGTTCTTTCCAAGACAAACGCATAAGTAAATAAATTGTGAATATGCTCCTTTTCTGATAGAATAAAAGAAAAGGGGCGTGTTGTATGAAGGAATTATTACAGTGGATAGAGTATATTGAGGATATACGTCAGGAGAAGAAAGTACGTCATTTACTAAACATTTTAGTAATTGTTCTTTTTGCTACTTTGGCGAATGCGGACGATTGGGTGGAAATTGCCCTGTTTGCAGAAAAAGATGATTCTCCTTATCGCATTCTTCACTATTTCTTGGAGATATGTTGAAATACGATGATTATTTTCGAACTGAGTATGTACCGCATGTCCATATTTTGCAGGCGAACAGGGTGTTTCACAGAAGCGGTTCAGTTTTTTTGTTTTGCTTTTGGGAAGCGAAATTTACATCTGTTTTTCTAAGATTTATATCCATTATGATGCATACATAAGTTATGTATACAGCGTGGAACGTCTTCTGGAAATATCAGGTAACATAAAAATTGCCTACAGTCGGTTAAAATAAAATTAATTGGTTTCCATCGGAGTCACGATGGCGATTACCGGAGTAGTCCTGCTCTCCGGCGGCTCCCTCGGGGGAACCACCACTGTCCTGATCTCAGAATTAGCTGCTGCAGGAAGCAGCCTCATAGGAAATCCCTTTGTCCAGCGTCTGGTCCAGGGAGCAGCCGATACGGCAGTGGATACCGCCCAGAGTGCCTCCAAAGGCCTGCCGGTGACGCTGGAAGGCGTCCTGATCAACATGACCTATAACACCCTGATGGCAGGAGGAATTGGCAGCGGAGGAAAACAGGCAGTCAATGAAGCCGTCGATGAAACCGCGGACAGCATTGGGGACAGCGTCCGGCGGGAAGTAAAAAGTGGAGGTAAGAGTGGTTCTAATGGAGTTTGTAATCCAGTAGATGTGGTTGGTAAAGGTAGTACTGGACGAACAGTTCCAAATACATTAAATGAGCAAATGGCTATGCACCAAGTAATGTCAAATCCATTGGAGGGTGCAGTTGATATGAGTCAATTGAAAAATCATCCTGTAATAATGAGTGATCCAAGATGGTTGGCATCTGAAGGCTGGGCGAAAATGAGCAATAATGTAAATGGTATAGAAATACATTTTGTGTATAACAAAATAACGGGTGTGTTTGATGATTTTAAATTTAAATAAGGAGAGCAACTATATGAATGATAAAATCTTGTATCAGGATAGTAACAGTATATTGTCTTTTGAATCATTATATTGTGTGGGTGGATATGTTACTTATAAAATATTGATTTCTGCTAGTGGATTTTCAGGTCATTGTAATTTTTGTATTGAAGAGAAAACTATTCAAGACCATATTAAATGTATAGATATTATGGCGGATTCTTTAAGCGGTGAAATGATAATAAGGGATTGCGAAAGTGATGCTTTTTTGAAACTTTATTTTGAAGATCCGATGAATTTTTATGTATTAGGACAAATAGGAGGAAGTCATGAGGACAATATTTTAAAATTTAAGCTGAAAGCAGATCAAACATTGTTGTCAGGATTTAAGAATGCACTTTGGGATTACTAATTTGGGAGTATGTAGCTGTATAAAGATAATAAAATTTTTTATGTGAGTAGTCACATAATATGTGGAGCTATCTCAGTGGAACAGATGAAAAGCCTCCTGTCATCCTGTATGATTACCGCCCCGGACGCAGCGGCGCTTATCTCATCGAGTTTCTGTTTGGATTTACCGGGATGCTCCACTGTGATAGTTATTCCGCATATGGAAAGGATTGAAGATGTTATCCTTGTATGCTGTCTGGCTCATTGCAGGAGAAAATTTTATAAAGCCGTTTCGAAAGAGTGGAGAAAAGTATACAGCGTGGAACGTCTTCTGGAAATAGCAGGTAATATAAAAATCGCTTACAGTCGGTTAAAATAAAATTAATTGGTTTCGTTGCAATAAAAAATGGGAGATTTTGATAATTTATCAAAAAATAGTGGAGGAAAGTGATGTATAAACCGACAAAAATTGAAAAGAGTAATTGCATTCAAATTGTAAAGGATATATTAAAGATAGATGATGAGTTTGAGTGTGAGAGATATGTTGAAAATATTTTTAGGAAAACCTATTCAATTGGTGGTGATTATAGCAAAGAAACACTTAGGTCTGTAGCAGAGGTTATATTGAAAGATGTTTAGTATTTATTAGGGATATTTTAGGATAATCTAGAAATATCATTAACTACTTAATCAATAAATTTTAATAATAACAATGGAAATGTTTATGGCTTAGTAGGAACTAAAACATCTAATGGAGGCGTTGCATCGCATAACTAGGCAAAGATCTGGACCCAAAACACCGGGGAAACCCTGCACAGCTGGGGCAAATCCAAACTGAAAGAAGCAGACAACATCCTGAACTCCTGAACCGCCTCCGTGGAGAAGACCGTAAAAAACTTCTGCACAACGGCAAACCGCGTCAGGGAAGACGTGGTGGAATTTGTCAAAAACATAGATTGGAAAAAGGTTGCCGTCGGGGTCGGAGTCACCATGGCATTCACCGGCGTGGTCCTGCTCTCCGGAGGCTCGGCAGCCCCTCCGCCACAGAAATGGCAAAACCCCAGGGCGGATGCTTTACCGGGGAGACCCTGATCCCGACTGCAAAAGGAGAGAAAGCAATCCGTGAAATCCGTGTGGACGACCTGGTACTGTCCGAGAACCCGGAAACCGGAGAACGGGGCTATAAAGAAGTCCGGAGACTGTACCTGCATGAGAGCAGCCGGCTGATCCATGTATTTGTGGGAAATGAAGAGATCAAAGCAACACCGGAGCACCCCTTCTGGGTGGAAGGAAAAGGCTTTGTAACAGCAGACGCCCTCCGTGCAGGAGAAGAAGTAAGACTTCTACATTTCCAAATATGCTGATGGAAATCTAATACCTTTAAATAAACAAAATGTAAACGGACAGGATATTCCATTGCCTGATCCAAATGCGACGGAAGCACATACTGTATTAGGAGGCAAAGTTAATTCGAAAACTGGTGGAGTTTATAGAAGGTCAACCACTTTCCCAGAGGAGACATGGTCGATGGCTAATGGGCAAAATGTTCCGTTGAGTGGAGCTCATTGGAGCAATAATTATTATGGACAAATAAAGCAGCCATATTTGAAAATGAGCAATCCGGGTATTTTTAGATAAACAACATTTAAGTAACTGAATAGGCCGAGAATTTTGAAGGAGAAAAATAATGCAAAAGAAAATGTTTATTTTGATTGTAGCAGTAATTATTGTATTTATATTAGGAAGTGGTTATTTGAAACAAGAAAATAGGCCGAAGAAAGATATAGTAATTTTAGAAAAAGAAAGTTATCTGAGTGATTTTATAGTTGAAGGTGATGTGGTTCAAATAAGTTGTGTGATAAGCATTGAAAACAGAAGTGATGTCGATAAAACAATTAGAATTGTGGGGGATTTCAAAAACGAAATAAATACAGGATTATTAAAAGAAAGAAAATTGCAAGGCGTTTTCACAGATGAAAATTCAAATGAAATTACTATAGCATCTAATTCCACACAAAAAAATAGAAGCGTAGTATTTTACGGTGAATATGGGGGAGTAAAAAAGATGAAAAATAGAAATCTGCCCGATATTGAAATTATTGAATTAAGTGAAGGATGATTTTTAGAGAAAGAATGAGTTATTCATGTTTATTCAGTGAATTTTTGAAAGCTGGAATCGTAAGCTGGGAACGATCCAAGCGGAAAAAGGGTGCCATCAGAGATTTTAAACCAACAGGAGGTCAGAATTAGCTTGATAAGAAACCAGGTAAATGAAGATAAAAAATATATGTGCCCGGTATGTGGCTATAGTGGATTACAAGAAACTCCGTATCATACATATGGACATGGCTCCTATGAAATTTGCGTATGTTGTGGATTTCAATTTGGATATGATGATTTTCCAGATAAAGAACAGGGGTTTGACAATTGGAGAAAAAAGTGGAGAAAAGATGGTTACCCATGGTTTTCCAAAAGAACTCCCCCACCACTTAATTGGAATCCAGTTGAACAAGGATGTGTCGATCCTTTTTCTATTGGAAGTTTGTTGTAAGGACAGTGAGCAATTTTTTTGCGGCGATACTCTGCGGGCGGTTTTTGTCCAGAATCAGGCAGACCTCCCGCTGAGGCAGAGATTCCACAAGAGGAATGGGAACTACCGTGCCGTTTGCTATGGGATCCGCTGCCAGTTCATCCGGGTAAAAACCAATGCCAAGATTATGTTGAATAAAAGGAAGAATCTGATCCGCCGTGGCAACCTCGATATCTGGCTGGAATGGAAGATTGTGATTCAAAAAGTACTGGATATAAAATTCCCGGGTTCCTGTCTCATTTGCCAGTGAGATAAAGGGAATATCGCCTAAAGTATCCAGATGATGAGACTTTGAGGTCAGGGCAGCATATTTGATCCCTCCGATTAAGAGTTCGCGGAAGGTACATAAAGGAATGATTTTCAGGTGCTTTTTTGTCTTCAGCGGGCTTGTAGCGATTGAAAAATCAACGAGACCGCTTTCTGCTGCAACAATTGCCTGGGGTGTGGAATGGTTTAGGATTTTTAAGCGCACATGGGGATATTGTTTGTGGAAAGCTTCCAATTTTTTTAAAAGAAGCAGGTGCAGGGCGGTTTCGCTGGCTCCAATCTTAACTAATCCACTTTCCAGTTCCTGATCTTTTCTGATCTCCTGTTCGCCTAATGACAGTTGTTCATATGCTATGGAAACATGTTCATATAGCTTCTGACCCTCCGGTGTCAGACTGATTCCACGATTGGAACGGATAAAAAGTTTGCAGTTCAGTTCCTGTTCCAGGTTATTCATACAGCGTGTAATATTCGGCTGATTGTTATCTAACAGTTCAGCAGCTTTCGTGAAACTTTTATATTGTGCTGCAAAATAAAAAATCCGGTAATAATCATAGGTTATCATTCTAAACTCCTTCCATATAAATATCATATGATAAAGATATTAAATATACTTTTTACATCTTCCATGTGATTCAGTATAATACAACTGCACATGAAATACAACAACTTTCATGCATGGTGATGTCTGTGTCAGCAGACATGTCCGTTACTGGTGAAGCAGAAGAAGATAAAGGAGGAGTAAGAAGTGGATGTTTTGTTTGAATGTTTCATGAATCTTTCGTTTTATGCAGCACTGATTCTATTGTTCGCGCGTTTGGGTAAAAAGGATGTGACAGTCAGAACGATAGATTGTTTTACGGCAGCGACCATGGGGATAGGATTTCTGATCGGGGCCATAAGTAAATGGATGACTCATCCAATGAAATGGACAGCAGCACTTTACATTTTTGGCGCAGTGTTATCTGCAATGGTTCTGATTTCTTTATTCCACCGGAAAACAGTAAAAAATAATTCTCAGGAAGAGGAAAGAAAGATTCTATGAGTATAAAGCGCGCAAAACAAATGTCAGAGTCTATTGAGGTAGGAATTATCCTTGCACTGGCAGGCGGATTTATGGATGCGTATTCTTATCTGTGCCGTAATCATGTATTTGCAAATGCACAGACAGGCAATATCCTTCTTCTGGGTATTCATCTGGCAGAGCGCAATTGGAGTGATGCGGTACGGTATTTCTTTCCGATTGTTTCGTTTATCCTGGGTATTGCACTTGCAGATATGGTAAAAATGAAGATGAGTAATTGCAATATCGTACATTGGAGACAGATTGCAGTTGTCTGTGAGACGGTAATTCTTATTGGTGTCAGTCTTATCCCGCAGCGATGGAATTTGTATGCGAATAGTTTTACATCCCTTGCCTGTGGAATTCAGGTGGAAAGTTTCCGGAAAATACATGGGCAGGGAATTGCGACAACGATGTGTATCGGGAATCTTCGCAGTGCGACTCAAAATATGTGTGAATATTTTGACAGCAAAAATAAAACGGCAGCGCGAAGAGGACTCCTGTATTATGGAATCATATTCAGCTTTGTGATTGGTGCAGTGATGGGAAATGTTATGATACAGCTATGGAAAGAAAAAGCGATTGCTGTGTGCGGAGGGATTCTTTTGCTTACGGTGGTTTTGATGGGGATTGACAGAGAAAATAGTGAAGCTTCCAATGGAAGCGATGAATAATTACAGTAAAAAAGCGAGGACTTAACCGCCCTCGTTTTTTATATACAGTTATCAGATGAAAGGAAGTGTTTTTAATTGCGCAAAAGGAAGTCAATGCCGTATTTATTTCTTTGCGTATGCTTATAGAGAAAATCTATCAGTAAGCTGTATTGACTTATAGAAAGAAAGGGTATATGATTAGTTACGGTTAGTTTAGACTTACTACTTCCGGCTAAGATATGCAACAAGTAATGGACTGGTGAAATTTAGGGAAGAGAGGAATTGAAGTGAAAGATTGGAGATTGGAGTCGTAGGAAACATATGAAAAAAATAGGTGTACTCGGAGCCAGCGGAACCGTTGGGTTTCTGGTTTGTGAACTTTTACAGGAACGATATGAAATCATCGGAGGATGTAGAAGGAAGAATAAAAAATTTGAAACGTTGAAGCACTTTGTATGGCAGGAAGTAGATCTCTATGATGAGGAAAGTCTTGAAAGTTTTTGCCAAAAGTGCGAGGTGGTTGTCAATTGCGCAGGTCCGGCCGGCAGCATCAAAGACCGTGTGGCATTGTCGGCTCAAAAGTCAGGCAAACCATATATTGATGCCTCTGATTTTATGATTGTGGAGGAAGAATGTGTGAGCCGGATTTCGAAGGAATGCGCATGTGTGGCAGGAGCCGGTTATGTGCCTGGCTTAGGCGGTATACTGGTGAAATGGGCGTCACAAACTCTTTTTGATAAGCTTGATAAGGTGGTTTGCTATCAGGGAGGAAAGCAACATTTTTCAGTGATTGCTTTTACGGACATCATTCTTGGTGCAGTTTCCGGAGTTGGATACGGAGATTCTTATTATCGAAACGGGCGTATTTTAAAGGAGAATCATATTGGAGGCACACAGACTGCCTTTCCGGGGGTGGATACACCGGTATATATGAAATCCTATCTCAGCGAAGAGATGATAAAGGCTGCGAAAGCGTGCGGCATAAAAGAACTTCACTGGATGAATTCTGTTTCAGATGAAAGGATGATGCGTATGATTATGGATGCCTTTCAGCTGATTATGACACAGGAAAGAGATACTGCAATTGAAAAGATTCGCGAGATGGCGGCTGCTTACATTGCTTCTGAGGATCCTGATGAAAAAGAATGGTCCTCTGTCATCATGGAATGCCGTGGTAAGAAAGATGGCGAACGCAGGGAGTATACGATTACGTTTACCGTGGATAAGGAAGAAGAGGCCAGTAGTCTTGTGGCGGCGGCAGTCGTAGATGCTGTGATAAAGCATAATCCTGGCGGTGGTTTGTATTGGGCCTTTGAAGTGATGGATGTGGAGGATATTACGAATATGCTTCATGCGATGAAACCGGAGAGATTTCGTGTGGAAGAGAAAGTGAAAAGATAGAGGAAGGAGAAATGCAGCAGTGAAGAAAAAAGTTTTATCGTTTCTTTTTGCGTGTGTGTCTGTAGTTGTATTTTTGTGCGGCTGCAGCAGAGGAAAGGAAGAAGAAGCAGCGAATACAGAGACGGAAATTGATATCGGTAATATTGATGATGTGGAAACAGGTATTAAAAATATGAGTGAATGGGAGGGGACATGGCTTTCTTTTACAGCGTATTGTAATGATGAAAAAATGGCAGATGCCTGGGAGAAAATTGCGGATTCTTTTGATTTGAATGAAGAGCAGCTTAAAGAGACCTTTGACAGCCTATGTTTTATTACCGATGATGTGGTGAAATTTGAAATCAAAAATGGCGTGATTACAGCCTATGATACAGAAGATAAGGAAGTCTTTTCCGATGTGTATGATCTCATAGGTGTCTTTGACAGCGACAGCAAGGAAACAGTAATTGATGGAGAAAAGTCTTATCTTTTTAAAACAGAGGATGAGAATGCCGGTAACTTTAAATATCTTTGTATGATGCCGATTTGTTCGCTGGAGGATTCCCGGGATGGAATTGAGATGGCAGGCCATTTCCATTTTAACTATGGTTCTACGATTGAGAAGGCCACAAATCGCAGCGGGATTCCATCTATGGTTGATGATGATATTACAGATACGGAAAAGTTACATACACTCATGGGATTTTTCCTGGGAAGTCAGGATGAAGAATAGAATTGGAGGTGCCAAAATGTTTTTGGAAGTAAAAAATTTAAAAAAGTATTATGGAAATGGTGACAGTCAGATCTGCGTATTAAACGGAGTTAATTTCAGTGTGAAAAAAGGAGAACTGGTGGTCATTCTGGGACCTTCCGGATCAGGGAAGTCTACGGTTCTTAATCTGATTGGCGGCTTGGAGACGGCGGACGATGGAGAAATCATTGTAGATGGGAAATCGGTAAGCAGCGATAAGAAAAAGAGTGTGGCAAAATACCGGCGTGACACCTTAGGATTTATCTTCCAGTCGTATAACCTGATTCCAAACCTGACCGTAAAGGAAAATATTGAGCTTTGCTGGAAAATCGGTGACAGATCAGTGGATATTCATGAAGTACTCGAACTTCTGGGGCTGACTGCACAGAAGAATAAGTTTCCCAGACACCTTTCCGGTGGTCAGCAGCAGAGGACTGCGATTGCCCGCGCCATTGTGAAAAATCCAAAACTTCTTTTATGTGATGAGCCGACAGGGGCTCTGGATTATGAAACTTCCAGGGATACCTTAAAACTGATTGAGAAGGTGAGGAAAAAGTATGGTACAACGATTCTCATCGTCACGCACAATGAAGCAATCGGTAAAATGGCAGACAGGATCATAAGGGTAAGAGGTGGAGAAATCACAAGCAATACGGTGGTGGAAAATCCTCTTCATGTAGATGAAATTGAATGGTAGGAAAAGCGCATGTATAAAAGAATATTTAGAGAAATATCAGAAAACTGGATAAGATATCTGGCACTCGTAGTTTTGACAATCATTGCGGTGGGGATGTATGTGGGCTTTTTGTGTGGAACGAGTAGTTCGGAAACAGCCTTTACGAAATACCAGACAGAGAATAAGCTCGAGGACGGATACTTTACTTTAGACGGAAAATTGGATGCTGACATCCGTAAGGATATTGAAGATCTGGATGTAAGTGTATTTGACAACTTATATGCAGATCTGGCAAGTACCAAAGATGTTACGGTCAGAGTATTTGATGAGAGGACAGAGGTAGATTTACCTTATGTGGCAGAAGGGGCTTTGCCGGAGACGGCAGATGAAATCTTTTTAGATCAGATCTTTGCTTCCGAGCAGGAGCTTGCGGTGGGCGATGTCATTGTGTTAGACGATGTTGAATATACAATCAGTGGCGTCGGTGCATTTCCGGATTATACCATCAGTCTGGAGGATTCTTCTCAAATGATAGCAGACCGCAGTACCTTTGGTGTGGCAATGCTTTCCAGGGAGGGATTTGAGGAGCTTCGTGAGAAAGATATTTGTTATAACTATGCTGTTGTGTTTGAGGATGATTCTTTAAGTGAGTCTGAGCAGAAAGACCTGATGAGGGATATCGTAAAGACAGCAGCCTGTGTGGCTCCGATTCAGGATTATGGGAAGCTCGATGAGGCATTTGAGAAGATGAGCAATGCTGCCGGTATTGAAACTTATACGAATACGGTCAGCAATAAGAGGATTTCCGCTGTTGTGGCAAAGATGGAAAGCAATATGGCTATGGCGAAGATGTTTGTTGGAGTGGTCTTTGTGATCATCGCCTTTCTGTACATGATTTTTACAAAGCAGACGATGGATCAGGAGTGCTCTGTGTTAGGTACGCTCATGGCGTTGGGGATTAAGAAGCGGGATATTTTATTTTCTTATATGATACCGCCTTGTCTGGTGACGTTTGTCGGCAGTCTGTCAGGCTGCATTTTAGGAGTCAAGGTACTCTATCAGCTTCCGGTGAACAGTCTGGAGAGTTATTACAGTATCCCGAAGAGCAGTCTGAATCTGGATACAAAGACATTGCTGACTGCAATCTTTGCGCCCCTTGTTCTGATCGTCGTGATCAATGCGATTGGAATTGGGAGAAAGCTTGCAATAAAACCATTGAAGTTGATTAAAAAAGATATTGGAAATAAGCGGAGCAGTGATCATAGCAGATTCAATGCCTTTGGTTTTGATTTTCGATTCAAGTTCAGAGTGTTTACGCAGAGTTTTGGAGCGTATTTGCTGCTTCTGGTAGGTGTTTTCCTTGGAGGATGGCTCATGATGTTTGGCATCGGGATGTCTTCTTCCTTTGATGCATATATTGAGGCACAGGAAACAGAAGCGGTTAGTGAGTATCAGTATATGGTATCCGATCAGTACGAAGCAGGGGGGACGGACGGGGAAGCAGCTACTGTAGGAAGCTTTGATTATTACAGTGCAGATTTGAAACAGACCTATAGTCTGACGGGTATCGGAGTAGGTGAAGGCAGTGAATATTTCAGTGATCTGGAGAAAACTGCCTTTGGTGAGGTTGTCATTTCGGATGCGGCAGCGAAAAAATTCAATATCCGTGTCGGAGATATTATCACACTGGAGAATTCTTCCACAGGAATCGGTGATGAATATACCGTAGTTGGTATAACGTCATACAATATGGGATTGGCCGTTTTTATGAATCAGAAGGAAATAAACAATATTTTCCGCAAGCATGTAGATTATTTTAATTACTATTTCTCAGATACAAAATTGGATATTCCGGAGGATTCTCTGATATCTGTGGTGACGAAGGATTCACTGGTGACCAATGGTGTCATTTTGAAAAATGTTATGAAGAGCATGATTATTATGTTCCCTGCGATTGCAGTTATCATTTATCTCATCATGATGTATTTACTGGTCAATATGATTTTATCCAAAAATGAGACTGGTATTTCCATGCTCAAGATTTTCGGGTTTACGGATAAAGAGATACGCGGAATGTATATCAGAGCGAATACGATTGTGGTGATTCTATTGATCCTGATTACATTACCGTTCCAGAACATGCTGATGGTTTCTATCTGGCCGGCTTGTATTTCAACGATTCCTGGATTTCTGGATTTTGTTATGCAGCCTGAGGATTTTGTTATTATCATCGTGACTGGTATTATTTGCTATATGGTATCGAGTCTGTGTTCCATGTATAAGATTCGAAAAGTATCAATGACCGTTATGTTAAAGAATCGGGATATATAGAGGAAGAAAATATGAGTGAGAGTGAAAAACGGGTAAAGGGTATCTGGTCTGAAGTCTTTGGCAGATCGGATATAGCTGTTACGGATAATTTTTTTGAAATTGGTGGAGATTCCATCAAGGGTATGCAAATTTTTACCAGATTAAATCAGCAGCTTTGTTTTATTGAGGTGAGTGATTTTTTTGAATATCAGACAATCGCTGATATCGCAAGGAAGATTGATCATGATTATCGTTGGAAGGAATAAAAAAGTGGAAGAGATGAAGGAAAGCAGAAGATACGCGATGTCTCCGATGCAGCAGGGAATGTTTTTTCATGATATGCTGACAGAGGATCATATTTATTACGAGCAGGTATCCTTTGATATCAAGGGGAAATTAAATGTGGCAGTGTTTACCGGGAGCGTACAGCTCTTGGTAGACAGCCATGAAGCGCTTCGTATGAATTATTACATATCGGAAGAAAAGAGTCCGCAGCTCGGCATACCTGATCATAGAAAACAAGAAGTGATTTATTGTGATTTAAGCGCTTTGACAGAGGAAGAGCAAAGGTATGAGATCCACAGAACAGCAGAAAAGAGCCGGGATAGAAATCGCGATCTGGCACAGGGTGATATCATGGACATGCATCTTTTCTGTGTGGGAGAAGACCGGCACAGACTGCTTTGGGGGTGTCACCATATTGCCATCGATGGCTGGTGTATGTCCTTAATGATAAAGGAATTATTTGAAATATATGATAAAGCCATGCAGGGGACAGCTCAAAAAGTGGAAGAAGTGCCGTATTCTGATTATTTGAGTTGGTTGGAGACAAGAGAAAATGATGCAGCAAAAAGCTATTGGGAAAATTATCTGAAAGATGTACCTGCTGCTTATCAGTTCCCTCATGAAACGATTGATGCACTGCAGACCAAAGACAGGGAGGTGATGCGGCTGACACTGGATGAAAATCAGATGGAACGCTTAAAAAAAATAGCGGCAGATACCCACATTACGGTAGGAGCATTGATTCAGGGAATTTGGGGTATGCTGGTATGTAAATACAGTGGTCAAAGTGAAGCCGTCTGGGGCAGTGTTACCTCTGGGCGAAGTGTTCCGATTCCGAATATTGATAAAATAATCGGGCTCTTTATCAATACCATGCCGATCATTCTTCGATTGGAGGATGAAAAGCCGTTGCCGGAACAGATTCGAAAATTAGGTGTGGACCTTTTTCAGGCTGAGTTTAACAGCAGCGTACAACTGAGCGAAATAAGTGCGGGGAAGGAAACACTCTTTCATCATATTTTTGCATTTGAGAATCTGGAATTCGCAGATATGATAGATGGGGTGTCGTTTGGGGGACTTGAGTTAGCTGATGCTAACTTTGCGGACAGGACGAATTATGACCTGACGGTGAAAGCGCAGCCAACAGATCAGCTTCTGATGGATTTTGAATATAATCCTTCGGTATATCGTAGTGAGACCATGGAAGATCTGCTAAAAGCATACAAAAATCTGGTGACTCAGCTGATATTAAATCCCGCGAGAAAAGTAAAAGAATATAAGCTTCTTTCTGAAGAAATGGAAACTGAAATCGTAGAGTCTGTGAATGAAGCCTATTATAAATATGAAAAGGGAACCTTTCAGGAGGGATTTCTCAAAGCGGCAGAGAACTATGGAACAAAATGGGCTCTTATTGATGACACCCGTAAGGTTACTTACGAAGAGCTCCTTAACCTGTCGAAAAATGTAGCAGTGGTACTGAAGAGGCAGGGAGGAAAAGCCGGAGATCTGATTGCAATCGATGCGGAAGGCAGTATGGATTCTGTGATTTGTATCATGGGTATTTTGATGGCGGGGATGGCGTATCTGCCGATTGATGCCAGTCTTCCCCGAAAGAGAAGAGAGCGTTTTCTGGAGATGGCCTCTGTAAAAATTATAATTACAGATGATCCGGAACGCTATGGGAAGGATCGGATTAAATTATCCAGGGAAACATGCATGAAGGGGGATGGAAAGCGCACCTTCACAAGGACGGATTATAAGCCGGAGGATTTGGCCTATGTGCTTTTTACCTCAGGTTCTACCGGAGAACCCAAGGGAGTAGAAGTCACCACGGGAGCATTGTATGCGTTTTGTATTGATACGCGGTCTCCGATTGCGGGGATAGAGAGTGATGTGGTGGCGCAGGTTGCGACGCTTGCCTTTGATGCCAGTGTCTATGAAATTTTTACGACGCTATTGACCGGCGGCGCAGTACGTATGTCTACAGAAAAGGATAGAGAAACAGCAGAAAGTCTGGTTCATTTTTACAGAAACGAGGGAATCACCCGAACGTTCCTGACTGCTCAGCTCTTCAAACTTATGGTGGATGAGGATGAGCGTTGTTTTGAAGATATGCGTATTGTAAGTGTAGGGGGAGAAAAGGTATCAGCAAAACATTTCTATAAAGCTGCTTTGGCCTGCCCGAAGGCGAAGATTATAAATGCCTATGGACCAACGGAAATCGTCAGCATTGGTGTGGAATATGTCTTAGATCCAAGTGGTGAAGAGCTGGATAATATTCCGATTGGCAAACCGGATGCTCATCATACGTGTTATGTGCTTGACAGGAATCTGCATCTTTGTCCGAAGGGAGTTCTTGGTGAACTCTATATCGGAGGAGAAATTGGCCGGGGCTATTACGGAAGAACGGATATGACGAAGGAGAGATTTATCTCCAATCCATATCGCCCGGATGAAATCATCTATAAGACCGGTGATATCGTATCTGTCACGGCAGATGGAACGATTGTATATGTAGGGCGTGAAGATGATCAGGTCAAAATCCGCGGATTCCGTATCGAGGCAGGAGAAATAGAAAATGTACTGCAAAACTGTGAGGGTATTTCCCAGGGCTTTGTGAAGATTGTGAAAAATGAGGCAGGAGAATGGCGTATATGGGCTTACTATTTGTCAAAGGAAGAAATCAGCCACGAAGTGCTGAAGGAAAAAATGGCGGAATATCTGCCATCCTATATGCTTCCAAATGGGTATATGCGTATTTCACAGGTTCCGCTCACAAAAAATGGAAAATTGGATCGAAAGAAACTTCCGGATATAGAAGAGCAGAAAAAAACGTTGTATATTCTGCCTGAAACAGAACTGCAGCAAAAGGTGCTTCGTATCTGGCAGGAAGTATTGGGGAATCCCGATATTGGAATTCGTCATAACTTTTTTGAAGCCGGAGGAGATTCCATCAAAGCAATGCAGATTGTGGGTATGATGAAAAAAGAAGGGATGACGGCGGAACTGCGCCGGCTGTTCGAGCATCCAACGGTAGAAAAATTTGTAAATGATGTCTATATGGGCGAACTTGAGTCTCAGGAAGCGATTATGGGAGAAGTTCCATTGCTGCCGATTCAGAAAGCATTTTTTGACAGCAGATATGAAAATCAGAATCAGTTCAACCAGAGCGTACTTTTGAAATTAAAGAAAGAGATCTCAGTTTCTAGTCTGGAGAGGGCAATGCAAAAAATTACGGAGCATCATGACACTCTTCGAATGATTTATACATATGAAAACGGCAGTTGGAAGCAGGAAATCAGAGGTGTGGATGCTGTTTCTTATCACGTTTTGGAAGCAACCTATGAGGGAACATCCGATGAAAAGGAGTGGATCGATCAAAAAATCGAAGAGCTTCAGGGTGGCATGGATCTGGAAGATGGTGTTTTAATGAACCTGGGAATTTTAAGGACCAGAGAAGAGAACTATCTCTTTGTGACCGTACATCATTTGGTAATGGATGGCGTCTCCTTCCGTATTCTTCTCAGGGATCTTGGGGAACTTCTGGAAAGAGAAGATACAGCGCAAGGCGGTTATCTGATTCCAAAGACCGTGTCCTATCAGAAATTTGCAAAGGAAATGATGGAAAAGGTGGAAGCGACGCACCCCCAATTGGCTGCCTGGGAAAAGGAAGAGGTATCGAAGCTTTGTACGATTTCAACGGGACACTTTGATCTTACGATCGGTGCCAGAAAAAATAAGGTCTTCACATTGGAATCGGAGATCAGACGGGGCCTGGAAGCATATGTAAGGGCAGTACGTACGTCGAATTTTGCGGATGTGCTTTTAGCAATTTGCATGCGGGCCATTGGAGATGTGACGGGGCTGGAACGCTTTGCGGTGGAAGTGGAACATAACGGCAGAAATTTTGGGGACAATCGTTATGATCTGTCCAATACGATTGGTTGGTTTACGGCGATTTACCCGCTTATTTTTGATGCGCGTACCGTGAGTGTCGAAGAGTCTGTGCAAAGCATAGCGAAGCAGCAGAAAGATAAGCAGAAGATTGCCGGAGAGTTTATGCTTCAAAAGATATACGGAGAGCATAGAACTGGAATCTATGGGATACAGCCGGAAATCTGCTTCAATTATTTGGGTGAATTTGATTCTGTGGAGCAGGAAAACGGACCTTTTGAGGTTGTGGTAAATGGATGGAAGGGAAATCGTTTTGAAAAACAAAAAACACCGTATCTCCTTGAAATCAATGTACTGAGCATGGGAGGCAGCATCCACTTCATGGTAGATTATGCGCCGGAATATGTCACATCTGATCAGATTGGGGGGATCGTCCATAACATTATGGTCTATGCGGAAGAACTGAAAAACAAAGCAGAAGAAAAAATTTATGAGCCTTTTGGTTTGTCTTCCCTTCAGATGGCCTATTTTATCGGGAAGCAGGATTTCTATGAGTTGGGTGGATTTACCACACATAACTATATCGAGTTTGTGACCAGGGCGGATATTCCAAGAATGAATAAAGTATTAAACCGTCTGGTACAGCATCAGGAAATGCTTCGCACGGTGATTTTGCCGGATGGCAGGCAGCGGGTATTAAAGGATGTTCCATACTACGAGATTAAAATCGAGGATATCAGCAGTCTTTCAAAGGAAGAGAAGGAAGAAAAAATTAAAGAGCGCAGGAACCAGCTTTCCCATGCATTCTTTGATATTCAACATTTTCCACTGTTTGAGATTCGTGGTTTCAAGATGAATGAGGAGGAAAAATATCTCTTTATCAATTACGATACCATCATGATGGATTCAGCCAGTATGAATATGATGGTTCAGGATCTTGCTTATGGCTATTTTCATCCGGAATATGAGCCGGAGCCGCTTCGTTATCATTATCGTGATTTCATTCATGATTTTGAGGCAATGAAAGAGGGGGAAGCCTACGAAAAAGCAAAGAGTTACTGGATGTCCAAGCTCGAGGATTTTCCGGAGGCGCCGCAGCTTCCTTTAAGATGCGATCCGGAGACCATAGAGAGAGGTCATTTTATCAGAAAGAGAAGAATTTTTTCCAGGGCTGAGTTGGATGTCATGAAAAAGCAATCCACGAAACATCGTATGACGATTTCGGCACTGCTTATGAGTGCCTATGGTCATGTGCTTCAGTTTTACAGTGGAATGGATGCCTTTACTGTGAATCTGACCTTATTTAACAGACCGTCTTTTCATCCGGATATTGAAAAATTATATGGAGATTTCACAACATCAATTCTTTTGGATTTTGGTATGTCTGGTGACGATTTCTGGAAGGAAAGCGAAAAAGTGCAGCAGACCTTGAGTAAAGCACTGGAGTACAGAGCCTATGACGGCATTCACTTTTCCAAGGATGTGATGAAAAAATTCCGTTATCCGACTACAAAGGCTCTGATGCCGATTGTATTTACCAGCCTTTTGTTTGAACAGGATATCTGGGATGATGTAAACCGATTAGGCGAAGTGAAATGGTCCATTGGTCAGACACCTCAGGTATATATTGATTTTCAGGTCATGTCGGAGGGAGGTAATCTGGTCATTCAGATGGATTATGTATCCGAGCTCTTTGAGACTGAGATGATGGAACATATTTTTGGGGATTATTGCGGCATTTTGGAACAGGTGGCAGAGGGAAAGGAAGAAATTGCGCCCTTATCCTTGCCGGAGAAACAGAAAAAGCAGCGTCTGAGTTATAACAATACGAAGGAAGAGCATCCAAGAGAAACGACTCTGATCCAACTTTTTATGGATGCGGCAGGCAAATATCCGGATAAAGTGGCGTTAATATATGGAGAAGAAAAATTTACTTATGCAATGCTTGATCGGTATTCCAACAATATTGCGGAATATCTGGAAAAAGAAGGGTTGGAGAAAAAACCGATTGGACTCTTTGGAGACCGGAAGCCGGGGGCGATTATTAATCTTCTGGGGATTTTAAAAGCCGGCGGCTGCTATGTGCCGATGCTTCCGGATTTTCCAAAGGAACGTGTCAACTATATCTGTGAGAGCAGCCAGATCGAACGTATTTTATATCCATTTGATTATTTGAGAGTACCGGAAGCGGAAACAACAGTCAGAGAACATTTGCCGGAACCAACGGATCTGGCTTACGTACTTTATACCTCCGGCAGTACCGGCAGACCGAAGGGTGTGGAAATTATAAACCGCACAGTAGCAAATACCATGATTGCAGCAAATGAAGCCTATGGTGTCGGAGAAGAGGATGTCTTTATCGGATTATCTGCCATGAGCTTTGACATGTCGGTCTATGATATCTTTGGTTGCTTTGAAGCCGGCGGGACGCTTGTCATGGTGCCGGATGTGCATGCGATTGAACATATTGCAGAGCTGATTGAAACGAATCATGTTACCGTGTGGCAGACGGTGCCTTCACTCATGCAAATGTATCTGACGGTACGTAAGACGGGACAGGGGAATTCCCTGCGTCATATTCTTTTGGGAGGAGATTTCATTCCAAAACAGCTTGCAAGAGATATTCTGGAACAACTGCCGAAAGCGAGCTTTATGAGTGTGGGAGGTCCCACAGAAACTTCGGTCTTTGACATCTACTATCCGGTGAGCGAAGTAAAAGAAGAATGGAACAGTATTCCTTATGGATATCCGCTGAAAAATCAGCAGATCTATATTATGGATGCCTTCGGGAGAGAACTGCCCAATGAGGTCAAGGGTGAAATCTGTGTGGGTGGTATGTGTCTGGCCAAAGGCTATGTAAATATGCCCAAGTTAAATGCTGAGAAATTTTTTGAGCATCCGGAATACGGAAGAATCTTCCGCACCGGGGATTATGGAATTTTTAAAAACGAAGGCTATGTGGAAATATGCGGACGAATCGACGGGCAGATTAAAATTCACGGTTATCGAATTGAGCTTGGAGAGATTGAAAATGTCTATCTGAAACATCCGGATGTTACGCAGGCAGCCGCACTGATTTATGAAGGCAATCATGGAAGCAGGCATATTGCAGTCTTTGTGGAAACGGATCCGGACAGGCATAGTGAAGAAGAACTTCGCGAGTATGGAGCTTCCTATTTGACGACCTATATGAGACCGACATATCTGAAAGTGATGAAGCAGATTCCGCTTACCCCAAATAATAAGATTGACAGACGCGGTCTTTTGGATGGAATTGACAGGAATGAGGAAGAAGGTAATGTGGAAAAAGTTCTTCCGAAAAATGAAATAGAAGAAAAACTGCTTATGATTTGGAAGAATGTCCTGAATGTGGAAAATGCAGGAGTTGAGGATGATTTCTTTGAAAGCGGTGGGGATTCCCTGAAAGCAATGGAGCTTCTTACAGCGATAAAGAAGAGCATGAAATGGGAAGCGCTGCTTCTTACAGATGTTTTAAAAAGCAGTACGATTCGTAAACTTGCAGAATTTTATATGACCGGAAAGTCCGGAAATCTGCTCAGAGAACTTGCAGAAATCCGGGAAGGATTACCAAAGCTTATATTTGTGCATGGTGGCAATGGCAGTGCAGACAGCTATCAGAAAATGGTCGACATAATGAAGGACCGTTATAATTGCTACGGGATTGATTATCTAAAGGAAGTAGCCTTAGAGCCGGAGAAGCTTTCCCTGCAGGAACTTGCCAGAGAATATGCGGCATCAATTTTGGAATGCACAAAAAAGGAAGAACGTATTCAGTTGGTGGGATGGTGTATCGGAGGAACCATTTGCTTTGAAATTGCCCGTATTTTAGAAGCCAGCGGATACCAGAATATTCACATCCTCTTTCTTGACACCCAGGAGCCGGGACGACTTGAGGAGCTTAGTTATAACATACCGACAGAGCTGGAATTTATGAAAAAGTATGCATTTCGTGCGGATATCGGAACTTTAAAGACGGATTCTTCCGTGAAGGCTCTATGGGAAAGTGTTGTTGATAAGATTTCCGGAGATGAAAGACTGGAAGATGCCGTAAAGAAATCTTTCTTTACAGAAACGGCCGGCGTTCTCATCAATCAGGAAAAGATGTCTGTCCGGGAGATGATTATGATTCATAATTTCTTTCGAAGTATTGTGGATGCAGCGGAAAAGGTACCGGTGTCCGGCAGGGTACATAGCACAGATGCATGTTATATACATGCTTCTTCCGGAAGTGTGGCTGAAAATCCCCAGAGATGGCAGAATTACTTTGACAAAAAAATCGAGTTTCTGGAAGTTGACAGCTCTCATTTTGGTCTGATCCAAAAGAATTGCGGGTTGTGTTGTGAAGGGATACGTGAAAATTAGATGAATGTAATATTTTGTATTCCATATGCAGGCGGAGCGGCGTCTGCATATGGAGAGTTGAAGACGATAGCAGAAAAAAGAAATCTCAGGCTGGTTCCCCTCGAACTGGCAGGGCATTCTTCCCGTCTGGCTGAAGCGCCTTACAGAGATTTTTCAGAGGCAGTAGAGGATTGTTATAGGATGATTGCGGATTATTTACACCGCAATTATGTAGAGAACTATGCTGTTTTTGGCCATAGCATGGGAAGTTGGATCGCCTATGAACTGGTGGAAAAATTAAAAAAAGATCCTACGGTGGATGCTCCTGAGAGACTGTTTTTATCTGCAAATACCATTCCGCAGACAGAAGTAGACCGTAAGACAGAGCAGTATACGGATGATGAGTTCTGGAACTGGATTTATGAATTGGGGGGAATGGAAAAAGAATTATATGAGATAGCAGAGTTTAAGGACTATATCCTGCCGATTATACGCAATGACTATCGGATCCTGGAAAATTATGCGGGAGAAAAGGTTCCGGTCAGAGATTTGGCCGCGGATATTTATATGATGGGCGGCAGACAGGATCATATCTCACAGGAAGAATTTATGAAATGGAGTCAGTTCACTTCTCAAAAATTTGAATTTGAATGGTTTGATGGAAATCATTTTTATTTTCGTAAGGAACCAAATCGGGTTGTGGACTACTTCTGTCAGAAGATGCAGACAGAGAGTTAATGAGAGGGGAGAAAGGAATTATTTATGAGTACAAAATGGATTGCCCATGAGACAGATCAGAAACAGGATTTTGCCTTATACTGCTTTCACCATGCGGGAGGAACCGCGGCATATTTTGCAAAATGGGGAGCAGAGTTTGAAAATATCGCTGTTTTGCCGGTGCAGTTTCCGATGCGGGAGAAGCGAATAAAAGAAAAAATGCCGGATAGCATGCAGGAACTGGTAAAAGATTTTGTGGATGAAAATATTGGTCTCTTAAAAGAACGAAAATTCGGACTTTTCGGTCATTGCAGCGGCAGTATTGCAGCTTATGAAGCGGCAAAATATGCAAAGGAAGCTTACGGCATTGAGCCGGAAATTCTGTTTGTGTCTTCCTGCTATGCACCGGATGATTACCGTGCGCCAATGCTTAGCTCTTTAAGTGATGAGGAGCTTTTACATGTCATAAAAGAGGCGGGCTATGTGACACCGGAATTGTTGGAAAATCCTTTTATGTTTGAATATTTTGCTCCGATTGTGCGTAAAGACTTTTTTATTCAGGAGAATTATAAAAACGAAAATAACCGGAAACTAAATGTTCCGGTCGTAGCAATGTATGGAAAGGAAGACCTTGCCTTAGAAGAAAAATCGTCTATTGGTCATTGGAAAAATTATACTTCTGGTGATTTTGCCATAGAGGAATTTCATGGCAGTCATTTTTATCTGGAGGAAGAGTTAGACAAAGTTGCAGCGGTAATTGACCGTAGAATCATGGAGGTACGATAACATGTCAAATGGAAAGAAGTTACCGTTGACGGACGTGCAGTTCGCCTATATGTTCGGGAGAAACAGCAGTATTTATCTCGGAGGCATTTCGACGCATTTTTATGTGGAATTTGATACGAAGCTGGAGCCAAAGAGATTTGAAAAAGCATTAAACAAAGTGATTCAAAGACAGGAGATGCTTCGGGCCTATATTTGTAAAGATGGAACTCAGGTCATTCTGGATGAAGTGCCTTACTATGTAGTGGAATATAGAGATTTATGCAAATTGTCCGAGGAAGAAAAAACAAAGGAACTCACAAGTTACAGAGAGAAAACTTCCAATCGAATCTTTCCCCTTGATACATGGCCAATGTTTGATTTTAAATTTTTACGCAAGGATGAAGAAAGCAGTATTTTAGCCATCGATATTGATATGATGATCGTAGACGGAATGAGTACGGAGCTTCTCATTCATGAAATTATGCATTATTATAATTCTGGTCTTGAGACAGAGGCATTGGAAGTTGGTTTTTCTGATTATATGGGACTGGAGAAACAACAGAGGGAGAAAAAAGCAGAGGCAGATAAGGCCTTCTGGATGAAAAACATTCAGCGTTTTACAGCCGGTCCGTTTATTGATAAGGTAGAAAAGAAAGCTTCGGATATTCCATATTTTCATTCTTTGGAATGTGTGGTGCCGGCAGAAAAATGGAGCGCTGCGGAAAAGAAACTGCGTCATCAGAGAATCCTTCCGCCCATTTATCTGTTGACAGTGTATGCAAGGATGGTTTCTGCATGGACCAATCATGATAAATTAACGATTAATATGACGGTGTCGGACCGAAAGAGCATGTCCGGTAAAAAATTTAACGAAACAATCGGTGATTTCACAAAAATTCTGCCGGTGGATTTTGAATTTACTGGTTCCGATGATCTCTTTGCGGTTGCGAAGCAGACACAAAATAAGATTGCAGAATATAAGAAACATTTGGACTGCAATATGACGTCCTTTTCCAGAGAAGTGATTCTGAAGGATCAGGTGGAAGATAAGGCAGCTTTTCCATTTGTTTTTACCAGTATGATGTTTGATTTGGCAAAGGAAGGATGGGAAGAATTTGGTGACAAAGTCTATCAGGTGAGTCAGACTCCGCAGCTTCTGTTGGACAATCAGGTGACTCTGAAAAACGGTGCTTTGGTCATACATTGGGATTATCCGATGCAATACTGGAAAAAAGAACGTTTGGAGAAGATGCAGACTTACTATCTGGATTTGGTATTGGATGGGGCATCCACCGTGTTAGAAGAGGAAACAAGGGGATTTTTAGAAACCTATAACAACACCGCAAGAGACCGGGAATATGTATCGGCTCTGACACTTTTTGAGAGACAGGCCTATGAGAATCCGGATCATACGGCGGTTCTTACTGACAACAGTGAAATCAGCTATGAAGAACTGGATTTTATGGCAAATCAGGAGGCCCATTATCTGGCTGAAAACTATGGCATGGGAAAGGGATACCTCATAGAAGGAGAACGTAACCACAGAACTATCGTTCATATGTTGGCTGTTCTAAAGACAAGCGGATATTATGTGCCGATTGCCACACATCTGCCGGAGAACCGTAGGAAATATATTCTTGAAAAGAGTGATGGGGTAGCAGTACTTGATGATGCGTTCTATTCACGGGAAAAGATTGACAGCTATCGTGAAGATCCGCTTCCACGTAAGGAGAATGATGCAAAGGATCTCATGTATGTCATTTATACTTCGGGTACTACCGGAAATCCCAAGGGAGTTGCAATCAGCAATGAGGCACTGATCAATACGGTGAGTGATATCAATGAGCGGTTTGCAGTGACAGAAGAGGATCAGGTGATCGGTATTTCTTCCTTTGGGTTTGATTTATCGGTATATGACGTGTTTGGAGCATTGACGTCAGGAGCTTCTTTACTTCTTCACGATAAGCAGGAAAATATCTATGGTATGATTGATAAGCTGAAAAATTTTCCGGTTACCATCTGGAATACCGTACCGGCACTTATGAAGATTCTGGTGCAGGAGTTGGATGAAGACTATGTAAATGAGACTCTGAGACTGGTTATGATGAGCGGGGACTGGATTCCGACAGATTTACCGGAGATGATTCATAAAAAATTCCCAAATGCACAGATCATAAGTCTGGGTGGAGCCACAGAAGCCGCCATATGGTCTATTTATTATCCGATTGATGAAGTAAAAGATGATTGGAATAGTATTCCATATGGATATCCGCTGACCAATCAGACGATGTATGTTTTGGGCTATGATGGGATGGCTTTACCTGTCGGTGTGGAAGGCGACATCTTTATCGGGGGTGCCGGCGTGGCTATGGAATATCAAAATGATCCGGAAAAGACAGCAGAGGCCTTTATTTGTCATCCATTGTATGGAAAGATTTACCGAACGGGAGATAGGGGGGTATTTTCACCGGAAGGCTATATGATTTTCCGGGGAAGAAAGGATACGCAGGTAAAAATCAATGGAAATCGTGTTGAACTTGGAGAGATAGAGAGCTGTCTGAAACGGCAGGAGTCCGTATTAAATGCAGTGGCGCAGGTGGCAACAGAAGAAAACGGAGCGAAACATCTTTTTGCTTATTATGTTCCGGCGGATGGAGCACCTTGCGATATGCAGTGGATAGAGAATCTGGTTTCTGTTCAAAAAGAAGCACTGGATGCGGCAAGTGATGAGACACCGGATTATCTGACCATAGATGAGTTTAAAGAAATCTCAGAAGCGTTAGAGGAGGTCAGTACGGCGATTATTAATAATGCCTTTTATCGCCTTCAATTCTTTAGGGAGACAGAGCAGATCTATTCTCTGGATGAGCTCTTTGAAAAGAACCAGATTGTGGAGAAATATAAGAAGCTGGTTTATCAGTGGGCAGAGACGTTAGAACAGTTAGGACATATTGAAAAGGTGAGCAGCGGTGTGTATATCTGTAAAGAGCCCATTCAGGAAATAGATGTAGATGCGATGTACAGTGAAATCATGACAAAGAGCGGCGTGGAATACTGGGGAGGTTCCTTTGAATTTCTGACTCTTTGTAATAAAAATGTACAGGATATTCTGAAGGCCGATGTGAACCCCCTTACAATTTTGTTCCCGGAGGGCGATATGCAGCGGGCAGAGAATATTTATCGTTATAATCCGGTAGCAGAGTATATGAATCATCTGGCGGCGGAAGCTGTTGAGCAGTATGTCAAAAATTGGGATAAGGAGGGACCGGTACGCATCTTGGAGTTTGGCGCCGGAACCGGCGGTACCAGTGCGGCTATTTTAGAACGGATCAAAGACTATGATGTGGAATATATGTTTACCGATTTATCCACCTTCTTTACGGATCGTGCAAAAGAAAACTTTTGTGAATATGATTTTGTGGAATATGGGCTTTTTAATATAGATGAGAAACCACAGGCCCAGGGCTATGATCCGGCTTCTTTTGACATCATTATCGGAGCAAATGTACTTCATGACGCCAGGATGATCAAAGAAACTTTAAAGAACTTTCGATATCTTCTTTCAAAAGAAGGGATGTTGGTTGCCCTTGAGGTAACGACAAATAAGATTTATCACAAGGTATCCATCGGATTTATTGAAGGATTTTCCGGATATAATGATGAACGGCTTGAGAAGAATGTTCCGCTTTTAAGCCCCAGGGAGTGGTGTACGGCTATGTCGGACTGTGGATTTACATATACCAATTCTTATCCAAAATCAGATAAGGCGGCAGAAGTATTTGAACAGCATGTCATAGTGGCATATGCAGCACATAATAAGGAATACAGAGAGGAAGCCGAACTGATGAAAGCGCTTCGTGAGGAGCTGCCGTCTTATATGATGCCGGAGCGTATTTACTCCTTGTATGAGATTCCCCTTTCTGCAAATGCCAAGGTGGATTATAAACAGCTGCCATATGAATACGGCGGAAATATAACTGAGAATCAGGAAATCATTTTGCCGCAGACGAAGACGGAGCAGATTCTGTATGAAGTTATTAAGGAGACTTTGGATTTAGACGAGCTGAGCACAGATGTGAATATTTTTACAATGGGGGCGGATTCCTTAAAATCCATCAGTGTATTGACAAAGCTAAAAGGCCGCGGCATTGAAGTATCGCTGTCAAATATGTATAAGTATTCCACCATTCAGAATATGGCTGCCTATATTGATGCAGAGCACAGAAATGATGTATGCAACAGCCGTGAGTCTGTGGAACTCGTTGATTTTAAGCCGGATTTGGAGCACCGGTTTGATCCATTCCCTATGAGTGATCTGCAGGAGTCCTATTATATTGGCGCGCATGAGACAGAAGGCTTTCATAGTATTCCGACTGCCGGTTATGTGGAAATCGAGTGCCGTAATTATGACCACGACAGGTTGTTCCAGGTCATTGGCAGATTGATGGAACGGCACGATATGCTAAGAGCCTATATTGATGAAGATGGAATGCAGCATGTTCTAAAATCACTTCCGGATTTTGATATTCCGGTAACGGATCTGCGTCATATGGGAGAAGCAGAAAGAGAGCATTATCTTCATAATCTTCGTAAGGATATGGTATCTACCAGACTTGATTTAACCAGGGCGCCTCTCTTTAAATGCATCATTTCTCAACTGACGGAGGATAAGGCAATTTTACATATTTATGCGGACGGACAGATTATGGATGGATGGAGTTTTCAGCTTTTCTATACAGAGCTTGGGACCCTGTATCGTGATCCGGATCTTGAAATGGAGCCACTGAAAGCGACTTTCAGAGATTATATTATGTATCGGGAAGAGCTGAAAAAGACGGAAAAATATCAGCGTGATAAGGAATTCTGGTTAAACAAGATTCCAACTTTGCCGTCAGCCGGAATATTGCCGGTTCAAAATGAGATTACCAAACTCGAAGAGGTGGAAGGTATTCAGGTAGAGTGCGGGATTCCGATTGAGCAGTGGAGACAGATTGAAAAAATGTCTCAGAAGTTTGGTGTATCTGCCTTCTCTGTATTGCTGACATCCTTTGCCGTATCCGTGGCCAGATGGAATGACAAACGAAGATTCCTGCTGAATATTCCGGAGTTTTACAGACCGGCTTTCAGTGAAGATATATTCAAGGTCTTAGGGGAGTGTGCTTCTTTCCTGCTCTTTACGATGGAAGATGATCCGGAAGATACGTTCCTTGAAAAGGTTGTCAAGACACAGCAGCAGATTATGGAGCTGAAGGATCATAATAACTTTAGTGGTATGGAAATCACCAGAGAGATCTATCGTAAGAATAATGGATATCAGGAAGTACTTGCACCTTTGGTATTTGGTATGCTTCCGGATGCCCAGGAATTTGAAGAGCAGTTTATTGAAATTGATAAAAATGTGCTGAAGATTATCTATCAGGAAAATCATACATCGCAGATTTGGATTGATGTGAATACCTGCGTTTATAGTGATCGAATCGAATTTAACTATAACAGCTTAAAGGGACTGATTGATCCGGAAATATTAGAAAATCTCGCAGCCATGCAAAAGTCTGTTTTATATGAGGCTGCAGGAAGCGAAGAGTTCTGGAACAGTAAGGTAGATATTGCATTGCCGCAGAGGGATAAAGAAATGATCAGTCAGGCAAACGGGACGGATCAAAATCTGGGTGAGGAAACCATGCCGATGCTTTTGGAGGAGGCATTCCGGGAATATTCAGAGGAAGTCTATCTTCATACAGACGGCAGAGATTATACCTACCATGAGATACGAAAGATGGTAGATGCTTTGGGAGCGAGACTTTCTGAAATGGGAGTTACGGCAGGTGATAAGGTGGCGGTTCATATTGGAAAGGGGCTTGAACAGATGGTGGCAGCACTGACCTGTGCCTATATGGGCTATGTTTATACCCCCTTAGAATATGATTATTCTGCGCCTCTTGTGGAAAGCGCAATGAACTGGATTCAGTGTAATTACCTTTTGGTAGATTCCACGGCAGCAGACGATTTTGCCAAAGCAGAGATGAAATTCTTGGTGGTGGATGAAAAACTCCTTTGTAAAGAGACAAAGGTGATGGAACCGGCTCATGTAAACAGAGAGGATTTAGCCGCAATTATTCATACTTCCGGTACGACAGGACGTCCCAAGGCGGTTATGATCCGCCAGGAGTCTTTAGTGAATGCCCTCCTGTATACAAACGAGAGATTCGAAGTGACAAAGGCAGACAGTGCCTTCGGTGTGACGAATCCGTCCCATGATATGTCCATGTATGACATCTTTGGTATAGCCATTTGTGGAGCGTCTGTCACCGTACCTCAGGAGATGAGCGCAAAAGATCCGGAAATGTGGCTGAAACTGATGAGTCAACATAAAGTAACAATCTGGAATTCTGTTCCGGTTATTCAGGAGATGCTGATGGAAGCTGTTACAGAGGAAACGGCATCATTGATCGGAAATCTTCGACTGGTCATGCTTGGAGGAGATTATATTAAGCCAAGCTTGTTGCAAAAGCTAAGAACAGTGAACAGTACGGTCAGGATGATTTCCGTGGGTGGTCCTACAGAGACGACTCTTTGGAATATTATGCATGAGATAGAGGAAGAGGACCTTTCAGGTGATGTGATTCCGTATGGAAAGCCGATTGCAAATAATCGTTATTATATTTTGAATGAAAACAAAAAACAGCTTCCGATCGGTGTGACTGGTACCTTGTATTGCGGTGGAATCGGTGTGGCAAGTGGATATTGTGAGGATGAGGAACGTACCTCGGATAAGTTTATCATCTGGGAAGAAACGGGAGAACGTATTTATAATACGGGGGACCGCGGGCATTACAGAGAAGACGGTACGATTATCTTTGACGGCCGTGATGATGAGCAGGTTAAGATAAACGGAAAGCGGATCGAACTGGTAGCAATCGAATCTGAGGCATTGGAGGTAGAAAACGTCAAAGGGGCGGCGGTAATCAAAGCAGGAGATAACCAGCTTGTATTGTTTTATGTAAATAATGGCTTCGAAGTGGAAGAGGCACTTAGAAACCATCTGATGAGAAAACTTCCGGCCTATATGGTGCCGAAGAAATATCTGCCAATCGAAAAGATTCCGGTAACCATAAATGCAAAGGTGGACAAAAAAGCATTGGCTAATATATATGCAGGCACAAAGAAGGGAGCAGCGGCATCAAAAAATTCCACTATAGAAGGAGATATATTAGAGAATATCCTAAAGACAAAGTTCTGCGAACTTTTAGACCTTGGGATAAATGAAATCGACTTGGATTCCGATTTCTTTGCCATGGGAGGAAATTCTTTGATTGCTATGAAACTTTTGTCACAGCTTCGTGAAACTTTTGATGTGGAAATATCTTTGACAGATCTCTTTATGACATCGACGATTCGGGAAATGAAGGAGCTCTTAGAAGAAAAGAATGCGGTCATCATTTCTTAGGATGGATCGTTATGATTAGCTAAAACATAATTGGGAGCATGAAATGCGGAGCAATCCGTGTATCATAGGGGGCAAAATACCTTTTGCCCCCAACATCATGATATATTATTTTGAGGAATGAATTGCTTCCTCCACATGCTGCAGAAAAAGTTTCCGGATATCCGGATATTCTCCCAGTCCTTTTAAAACACATTTGACCGGAAATCCTGCCGCTTCAAATTGACTGCGCCAGGAGTTGGGATCATCTCCAGCCATATCATTGGTAGCATGGTCGCCGGCTACAATCATAAATGGAGCCAGAACCACCTGTTTTGGCTGATATTCTTTTACCATATGAAGCAGAGTGTCCATGCTCGGATAAGCCTCCACGGTTCCGAGGAAAATGTTGGGACAGCCCTTTTCCTTGAACATATAATCCAGTGCCGCATAGATTGCATTGGCATAATGTGTAGTTCCGTGACCCATAAGAACCAGCACTTCATCCTGACTCAGATCCGAAAATTCATGATGGATTGCGTCTATGATGTAGTTGTTGTCGTCCATACTGGTTAAGAGTGGTGTGCCGAAGCGGATGGTGGAAAAATGAGAATTGTAGGACAGTGCTTCCTCGGTCATAATATCATTTTCAATACCATTAATAACATGCGTCGGCTGCACGATTACATCGGTGATACCGTCTGCTATCATCCGCTCAAATGCTTCTTTTACATTATCATAATGGATGTTATCCCGCCTTTTTAATTTGGCAAGGATCATCTTGCTGGTCCAGGCCCGGTAGATCTGATAATCGGGATAAGCATCGGCAATCTCTTTTTCAATGGCATCAATCGTCACCTTACGGGTAGTGTCATAACTGGTTCCGAAACTTACCACAAGAATTGCTTTTTTAGCATCCGTGCGATCCGATACGGACCTTGCAGTTTGGTTTTGGAAAAATGGAAGTTCTGCGATATACGCTTCCAGAGCCGCAAGATTGTGGGGAACCGGAAGGGAAGTTTTCAGAATGCCCTTCTGACAGAGACTGTCAAACAACTGCAGTGCGGCAGGTTGTTCCAGATTCGTCTGAGCCAGTGCGGTACGGTTAGAGAAGACTTCCGTAGGTGCACCATGCATCAATACCTGCCCGTCTTTCAGTAAAACCACCTCGTCGGCCCATTCAAATGCATAGTTTACATCATGAGTGGCCATCAGAACCGTGATTCCATCCGCAGTCATCCGGTCGACCGCATCATTGACCAATGCGGTGTGTTTGGGGTCCAATGCTGCGGCGGGTTCATCTAAGATGACAATCTCCGGATGCATCACCAGAATATCAGCGATAGAAACCTGCTTTTTTTGTCCGCCGGATAAGGCATGGGTAGGTTTGTGGCGGTAAGGGGTAATCTCCATTTCCTCAATGATTGCTTCCACCTCTTTTTTTGCCTCTTCTTCAGAGACACCAAGATTCAGGATACCAAAAGAAATCTCCTGATACACGCTGGCGGAAAATAACTGATTATCCGGATCCTGAAAGACGATTCCTACCTTCTGGCGCAGTTTCAGCAATCCCTCTCTGGAATAGTTTACAGGTTCACCATGAAAGTAAAGAGTTCCCGAGGTTGGTTGGTGGATGCCGTTGCAGCAGAGAAAAAATGTGGATTTACCGGACCCGTTGGCTCCCATAAAGGCAATTTTTCTGCCTTTTCGGATTTCAAGACTTAGTCCGTTCAGAGAATGTGTCTTTTCATCATCATAAGAAAAATATAGGTTCTCAGCTTTTAGTATTACATCATGATTCATTATAAAAGTCTCCATATCGTTAATGCGGTCAGCAGGGTCTCGAAGATTACAAGCATCAGAATCTCAGACCTTTTGGCCGGATAATGTTCGGTAAGTACATGAATTGTTCCGTCATAACATCTGGATTCCATAGCATCATAGAGTGTACCGGACTTTTTCATGGCCCGGATAAACAGGGCGGATCCCAGAGCACCGAAGGATTTGCAGGATGTTTTGAAATCCTTGTTTCCCAGACGGGAATTCTGGGAGGTGGTGATGGCAGACGCGATTGCCGTCAGTACAAAAATAAAGCGGTAGATCAAAAGCATCAATTCAATCAGGATGGAAGGACACTTGAGTTTCCGCAATTCATTCAGAATATCTGTCATTGGTGTATTCAGAGAAAGAAAATACAGACAGGATACGCTGGCAAGTGCGGTGAGAATCAACTGTATTCCATGGGAAAGTCCCTGGAAGCTTCCGGTGATATAATAACTGCCGATTGAAATGGCGAATGCATCCAACGGTGTTCTGCTGATATTTACCAAAATAGCAAGGGTGGAAAACAGCAGGAATACAAGGGGGATCTTCATCAGGCGAAAATAGCGGAAGTACGGAATCCCTCCTTTGTAAATGCATAAAAAAGTGTTGGCGGCCAGAACAATGCAGGCAATCAATATAGAATGACTGATGATGCAAAGCATCAGGGTCAGAATGGTATAAATAAGTTTGACGCCTGCATTTACATAGCGCAGTCTGGAATTATAACACAGCTTATCAATTAAAATCATTGCAGTTCCTCCGGGCTGCTTTCGTTGGTTTTCTATAAATCAGAATCTTCTTTCCCCAGTTTTTTCCGCTCTACCAGTCTTCCCATATAGAAAGCCAGAATACCGACACCGATTCCGGTCTGAAGACAGAAGAAAAGACTTTCAATCTCGCCCGGGAGTTCTCCGCCGATTGCAGTTTCGAGAATCGGTGTAAACCAGGGTTCATAATCTGCGTTGACTTCTGCGACAACTTCGCTTCCTGCATCATCAGATCCGCCAAACTCTGCTCCCCGAAGTGCAAAGAAAGGAATCAGTGCAATACAGATTGCAGCAACTAATAAAAATATTACAAGTCCGGTACGTTTTTTTTCTTTCATGATTAAGCCTCCTTTATAAAGCCGATTGCTTTCAGCTCTTTCTTTGCATAGGTTTCAAGACCGATGATGATCAGTACAGTCAGGATACCTTCCAGAATTGCCAGAGGTACCTGAGTGGGAGCAAAGACAGCCAGGAATTTTGCCATGGAAGCGCCGATACCGCCGGCTTCTGACGGATGTGCCATTGCAAGCTGCACGGAAGTTACACAGTATGTAAAGAGATCTCCGATGGAAGCAGCCAGGAATACGGCGGCCAGTTTATTGACTTTCAGTTTCAGACATAATTTATAGATTCCAAAGGAAACAAACGGTCCTGCAATTGCCATGGAAAAACAGTTGGCGCCCAGGGTTGTGAGTCCGCCGTGTGCCAGCAGGATTGCCTGGAACAGCAGCACGATGATTCCGAGGATGCTGACAGCGGAAGGGCCGAACAGCAATGCACCGAGACCGGTACCTGTCATATGGGAGCAGCTTCCGGTTACAGATGGAATCTTAAGAGAGGAAATCACAAAGATAAATGCTCCGGCCATGGCCAGAATCGTGATGGATCTCCGGTTTGTTTTCAAGGTGTTCTTGATTGAGAAAAATCCGGCTGCCAGAAATGGGAGACAGACGACGCCCCAGACAACACAGAAGATGGGAGGAAGATATCCTTCCATAATGTGCATGGCATTGGCGGTCGGGATGATTCCGAAGCTGATTGCCAGTGCTGCAGATAGTGCTACCAGTTTTTTTTGTTTTTTACTCATAAGCTCTCCTTTCATTCGCTATCATGCAAAAATTGCATGAAAAAAACGCCGCATCATGGATTTGTCCTGTATTTATGAAGGGCGCTGACGGCCGGGCAGTATCAGTGAAACAGGATACTTCAGCTGCCGTCTTACGTGTCACCATCACTCGCAGTGTTCACGCAGATCGCATACGGCGGGCAGGTCTTCTGGCTTAAGCCTTGGCGCGTTATCCAGCCTTCCCGGGTTTCCAGTGGCTTGATTAGTGTCGGAAATAACTGGTGTCTTTCGGACAACCGATCGATCGGATAAAACTTGGCTATCACAGCGGCGTGACCGCGGGGGATTCAAACCCCTCTTCCCTATTCTCCTGTGGAATGAAGCACAGGCTCCTCGTCGCATTCAATTGTATAAAAATTATAATTCCTCTATAGAGAAAAGTCAATGTTGGGAGCAGAAGATACAAAGAAAAAGTATTTTTTTATGAGCAGGAATGTGATATGATAGGTGCAGAGTTTGTGGAGGTACTTAATGATGAGTATACGAATGATCGGAATCGACTATCATCTGGCAGACGTGGATATCCGGGCAGTTTTTTCATTTACAAAAAAGAGTGCAGCGGAGGCTATGGAGAAGTTGATCCAAAAGCCGGGCATCCGGGGGAGTGTGATACTTTCGACTTGTAACAGGATGGAGTTTTGGGCCAGTCTGGATAAAACATACGAAGGTTCCCTGCTGGATGAATTGTGCGGCTTGAAAGGAGTACATACAGAGGAATATGGTCGTTACTTTGTGGAGCGAAGCGGCAAGGATGCAGTAAATCACCTGTTCCATCTGACCTGTGGTTTAAAGTCTATGATTCTGGCAGAGGATCAGATTATCACGCAGGTAAAAGATGCACTATCTCTGGCAAGAGAAGCTTATAGTACGGATAATGTGCTGGAGGTTTTGTTCCGGAAAGCTGTAACAGCGGCCAAGCGCGTGAAAACGGAGGTGGTATTTACCCATGCCAGTGCAACGGCTGTTGACCGTGCGGTGGAAATGCTTCACAATCAGGGATTTGATCTGAAGGGGCGGACCTGCATGGTGATCGGTAATGGTGAGATGGGAAAACTGGCGGCGCAGACATTGGCGATGCATGGGGCGGATGTGACTGTGACAGTCCGGCAGTACCGAAGCGGTGTGGTGAATATTCCCCGGGGATGCAGCAGAATCAATTATGGAGAACGTATGGAATTGTTCCCACACTGTGATTTGGTGGTGAGTGCTACCTCAAGTCCCAATTATACCATCCGGAGGGAATTATTTACGGATGAAATACAGATGGATCATCCGATGTATCTGATTGATCTGGCCGTGCCCAGAGACATTGAGCCGGAAGTCGGTAAGATGCAGAATATCACACTTTATGATATTGATGATTTTAAAATTACGGTACAGGACGCCAATGGGGAATCCATCGCACGGACAGAAGCAATTCTGAAGGAAGAGATTGAAGATTTTTACGGCTGGTATGACTGCCGGGATCTGATTCCGCGGATTCAGGAGATTCAGGCGGATGCAGTGACCGATCTGAATTTAAGGATTCAGAAGATCATACGGAAGCTCCCGCTGCCGGAAGAAGAGCAGCGAAAGCTTCTTGGCAGCATTGATACGGCGGCAGGAAAAGTGGTAGGCAAGATGATGTATGGGCTGAGGGATTATCTGGATGGTACCCAGTTCCGGGGATGTCTGGATGGATTGGAGAAGCTGTATGAAGAATCGTAATGCATATTTTCCCTTATTTATTAATTTGTCTGAGTACAAGGTATTGGTTGTGGGAGCAGGAACTATTGCGCTTCGGCGGATCAAAATTCTTCTGCACTTTACGGAAAAAATAGCGGTTGCAGCGCCGGCATTTCACCCGGAGATTGAGCAGCTTATTGCAGAGGGAAGGGTAAGGGCGGCAGGAAAAAGATTTGAAGAGAATATGCTGCAGGGAGTTCGTATGGTTCTGGCGTGTACGGATGACCATAGTTGTAATGCCGAAATCTGCCAAAAGGCGCGCCGAAGGGGAATTTTGGCCAATAACTGCAGCAGTCAGGAAGACTGTGATTTCTTTTTTCCGTCCATAGTGAAACAGGGGGACCTGGTCATCGGAATCAATGCAGGAGGAACCCATCATAAAAAGGTAAAGCAGACAAGAGAGAAGATAGAACAAGCCATAGGAGGTAATGATGCAGATTACAATCGGAACCAGGGAGAGCCTTCTGGCTCTGGTACAAAGTGAGCTGGTAAAAACTTATATAGAGAACCAATGTCCGGATGCGGAAGTGATGTTGTTGAAAATAAAGACAACCGGAGACAAGATTCTGGATCGGACATTGGATCAAATCGGAGGGAAAGGACTTTTTGTAAAAGAACTGGATCGGGCGCTTCTGGATCGGAAGAGTGATTTGTCGGTACACAGTCTGAAGGATTTACCTATGGAAGTTCCGGAAGAATTGCCGGTGTTGGCATTTTCCAGACGGGAGGACCCGCGGGATGTGTTGGTATTGCCGGAGGGAGTATCAGAGCTGGATCTTTCGAAACCGATTGGTTCCTCCAGTCTGCGCCGGGTTCTGCAGCTGAAAGAAATATATCCGGATGCGGAATTCAAAAGTGTGCGGGGAAATGTACTGACCCGGCTTCGGAAACTGGATTCCGGTGAGTACAGTGCCCTGGTTCTTGCGGCAGCAGGGTTGAAGCGTCTTGGGCTGGAGGGGCGGATCAGCCGGTATTTTGAGCCGGAGGAAGTGATTCCGTCAGCGGGTCAGGGAATTTTGGCTGTACAGGGGAGAGCCGGGGAGGATTATGGATATCTGGAGGGATATGCAGATGCAGAAGGTACCTGTGCTGCTTTGTGTGAGCGGGCGTTTGTTCGGGAACTGGACGGCGGATGCTCTTCTCCTATTGCGGCCCATGCCAGAATAAAGGAGGGAAAGATACATCTGCTGGGGCTTTATTATGAGGAAGAGACGGGTACTTACCGAAAAGGGGAGAAGACAGGGGCTGTAGAGGAAGCGGAGCAGCTTGGCAGAGAACTGGCAAGAACTTTGAAATATGGGAGTCAGCAGAAGGATGCAAAGGATTCATCTGACATAATATCAGCGGAGAAAGGAAAGAGAGGTGAAGGGGTATGAATACAGGAAAAGTCTGGCTGGTAGGCGCAGGTCCCGGAGATGTGGGACTGTTGACCAGAAAGGGAGAACAGGTGCTGAAACAGGCAGAAGTGGTTGTCTATGACCGCCTGGTAGGAGACGGTGTACTTGCCATGATTCCAGAAGCGGCTCGCGCCATCGATGTTGGTAAAAATGCGGGACACCATACGAAAAAGCAGGAGGAGATCAATCAGATTCTTCTGGAAGAGGCGCAGAAAGGATATCGTGTTGTCCGGCTGAAAGGGGGCGATCCATTTCTTTTCGGCAGAGGCGGCGAAGAGCTGGAACTTTTAAGCGAATCTGGAATTCCCTATGAAGTGGTGCCGGGAGTGACTTCCCCGATTGCAGTACCTGCTTACAACGGGATACCGGTAACACACCGGGATTATTGCTCTTCCCTGCATATTATTACAGGGCATAAAAGAGCCGGACAGACTTATGATATAGATTTTGAAGCTTTGGTGCGGACAAAGGGGACGCTGGTATTTCTGATGGGTGTGACAGCGCTGAAAGACATCTGCCAAAGTCTGGTGCAGGCAGGGATGTGTAAAGATATGCCTGCAGCTATCCTGCAGCAGGGAACCACTGCAGGCCAGAAGCGAATTGTAGCAACAGTCGCAAGTTTACCTGAGGAGGTCAGGCGTCAGGGAATCGAGACACCGGCAATTATCGTGGTAGGAAAGGTATGTCAGCTGGCTGAGAAATTCGAGTGGTACGAGAAACTTCCGCTGTCAGGATGCAAGGTAGTCGTCACAAGACCGAGAGAATTAAATTCTCAGACAGCGGGAAAGCTGCGTGCGAAAGGTGCGGAGGTCCTGGAACTTCCTGCGATTGAGACAAAGGCAATACCGGAAAATGATCGATTGGAAATGTGTCTGAAGCAATTGGAAATTTACCAGTGGATTGCGTTTACAAGTCCTACCGGGGTTCGTATTTTCTTTGAACAGATGCAAAAATCCCATTGTGATATCCGAAAACTGATGAGATGTAAGATTGCCGCGATTGGAAAGGGAACTTGTGGGGTATTGGAACAGCATGGAATTTACGCCGATCTGGTGCCGGAAACCTATGATGGGGTCTCCCTTGGCATAGCACTTGCCAAAACTTGTGCTTCCGGTGATCGGATTTTGCTGCCGAGAGCGGAGATGGGAAATCAGGAAATTCTGGATGAAATCCAAAAAGGTGAGAATCTTATTGTAGAAGATGTACCAACCTATACCACAACGTATGAACAGGCAGAATATCTGGACGAGAAAAAACTGTTTGAGGACGGTAAGATTGACTGTGCCGTATTCACCAGTGCTTCTACGGTAAAAGGATTTGTTTCGGCAACTGGAGGTCTGGATTATACCAAGGTCACAGCCGCCTGTATCGGAAAGCAGACAAAGAGTGCCGCTGACCAATATGGTATGAAAACTTATATGGCAAAGCAGGCTGATATAGAGAGCCTCATAGAACTTGTTTCAGAAATATACTGTGAAAGTCTCGGACAGCAGCCATGAACCAGAGCAATCGACTTTTATGGATGGTGATGTCTGCGGCGGCAGACATGTCCGTTTAGGAAGAAAGAAAAAAATAAAAATGCTTTTGACAAAATAGACTACTTTTGATAAAATAAAAAAATCGTAAACGACACATGTATTACCTTATGGTATGTAAATCTGATCACGGGACGTACGGATACCGTGTGGATTTACCCGGGTATACATGTGTTTTTTTACGTTTTCATCAATGGTGATGTCTGCGCCAGCAGACATGTAGGTTTATTATAAAGGAGAGTGGTTGGTATGCCAAGAAATCAATTTCAGAGAATGGTCTTTGCTTTTCTCACCGTACTGGTTACAGTACATGCTTATGTGTTTTACAGCTTGTATGTTGTAAATGGAAGTGTTTTAATGTCAGTTACAGGGGCATCAAGCGTCATAGGTGCCATCAATCAGCAGGGAGGTGTCTATACGTTTGGCAGATTTCTTCCGATCTGGGCAATTGTTCTTATTGAATTCTGCTTTGCTTATTTACTGGAAATCGTGATGGGCAGTCCCTGTTCTTTCAAACTTGCAGCTAAGGTGTTTGATCCTGCAAAAACCCATCCGGTTCTTTTTGAATCGGCGATCATCTGTGCAACTGTAGGCCTGATGTGTCCGGCGATGAGTTTTATCGCAGCGTGGTTGTATTATCCATATTATTCGGGCTTCCATATGATTACGTTGCTTGCAAATTGGCTGAAATTAGTATGTTTTAATTTCCCATTTGCATTCTTCACACAGTTGTTTTTTATTCAGCCATTGATTCGGACTATTTTTAAATTTTTATTCCGCAGGGATATAAAAGAACAGAAAAAGTGTCTGGAGACTGCCTGAAGGAAGATATGTTTGTACATAGGAAAATGAAACAGACCGTTGAATTGAGGAATTCTCTCAATTTAGCGGTTTGTTTTATTCTATAGAGGTTGATCTTCATCGGACGGGACATAAGTTGCAATGTCCTCGATTCTGCAATTCAGTATTCTGCATAAATCATTGATGGTCTGCAGAGACACTCTTTTATTATTGCGTAGTTTGGAAAGTGTACTGTCAGAGATGTGATGATTTTTCTTCAGCGTGTACCAGGATTCACCCGATTTCTTTAAAGTTTTCCAAAATGGTGTATAAATAATCATAAGCACCTCCGTTTAAAAATAAATTCTTTATTTAAGAATAAAATGTATTCTTGAACTTGAATATATTCGAAAAAGCGAATATAATAAAAATGAGAACTACATAAATAGTATGAATTGATAGAAGCGGAATAAAAAATAACCACTTCTGAATTATTTGTTGAAACATAAGGAGGACAACATGGAACAGGAAAGAAGATTTTTTGCAGCATTGGAGAAATTACGTGATAAGGAATGGTATCTGCCATTGGCGAGAGCCGCAGAGACATTCAAAGAGAGTACAACTACATGGAACGTGATAACCTGGTATCATCGTCTGGACGCAAAGATAGAATTGCTCTGGGAAATCAAGCTGATGGATTTATCTGTTTATATGAGATTGAACGGAACGCTTGAGGATTATTTTAAGGCCTTTCTGCGTCGAATGGAAAAAGAGGAATTATAAAATCTGATCTTTTTCAGAAGGAATATAGACTACGATGTCTTCTATACGGCAATTAAAAATACGGCAAAAGTCATTCAGAGTTTTGGTTGTAATATCCTGATTCTTTTTCATGCGATACAGTGTGCTGGAGGAGACGTGGTGCTTCTTTGTTAAGGTATACCAGGATTCATTGGAATTTCTTAAGGTGTCCCAAAAAGGACTGTAATCAATCATTGCTTATGTACCTCATCATCAGTAAGTTTGTGATTAGCATAAGTGATATTTTTTTAATTGAATATGTTCGATATATTGAACGTAACAGAAAAGGAAAATAATATCATTTTTACTATGAAAGTTCCGGACAGCGGCCATGAGGAGCGCATGCTTGCATGCAGC
>OCJY01000065.1_pt1 | contig 42393 bp, 29 predicted proteins | sample 1502791 | NCBI WGS metagenome assembly OCJY01 (sample SAMN01915221, study PRJEB22387) | human gut metagenome | isolation source: stool | host: Homo sapiens | place: USA | reverse complement strand
ATCTCCGCGAGCGGAATGGCGGAGGCGGTGTTGTCGGTTATGTACGGATTCATGGATTTCATAGCGAAGCGATTTCGGCGATCAGACGTTCGAGGGCTCCGGGCTGCCAGACCCCCACGACGATGGCGGCGAGCAGCAGCGTCAGGGCCGACCACGAGAGCGTGCGATCGACCTTCGAGGGGTGCAGCTCGTCCTGGTTGGGCTGGTAGCAGAGCCGGATCATGCGCATGCAGAACGAGTAGATGACGATGCAGAGCAGCAGCAGGATGCCGCCGACGAGCCACCATTTGCCCGCGGCGATCACCTCGCGCAGGATCGTGAGCTCCGAGACGAAGAGCGGCGAGGGCGGGAAGGCCATCAGCACGACCATGCCCGCGAGCAGCCCGACGGCTCCCACCCGGTTGATGTGTATGTAGTCGCCGATGCGGTTGATGCGGTAGCCGTTGTAGACCTGCCGGACGACAGCCATCTGCAGGAAAAGGCTGCTCTTGACCAGCGTGTGGCAGACGACGTGGAAGACGGCGGCCCAGACCCCCACGCCTCCGATGCCGAGCCCGATGGCGGCGATTCCCATGTTCTCGACTGTGGAGTAGGAGAGGAAGCGCTTGTAATTGTTCGTGCGGCGCAGGAAGAGTGCGCCGATGACGAGCGACAGGATGCCCACGACCAGCAGCACGGAGCGTACCCAGGGGAAGACTTCGGTGGCGGCGAGGACCTTGTAGACGCGCAGGATGGCGAGGAATCCCGCATTGACCAGCCCCGTGGAGATGAGCGCCGAGGCGGGCGACGGGGCGGCGAAGTTGGCGTCGATGCCCACGGTGTAGAGCGGGAAGAGTTCGACCTTGCAGCTGTATCCGCAGAGGATGAGCAGGAAGGCCGTCTTCAGGTAGAGGGCATTGCCGCCGGCTGCAGCTGCGGTGACGGCTTCGTAGTCGAGCGATTCGCACTGGGTCGCCGCGGCCAGCAGCAGGATGCCCAGGTAGGCCATGGCGATGCCCGTCGAGCAGACGAAGACATACTTCCAGGCCGCCTCGAGTGTCTGTGCCGTGCGGCGGTGGTAGATGATGCCTGCCGAGCAGAGGGTCGTGGCCTCGAGGAAGATCCATGTCACGGCGAGGTTCGAGGCGAAGTAGACCCCGGCGATGGCCGTTGTCAGGAGCATGACCAGTGCGAAATAGCTCCGCATCTGGCCCAGGTCGCTGCCGCGCAGGTAGGCCTCCGAGTGGGCGAAGGCGTAGATCGATACGACGGTGAGCAGCACGAAGAAGAGCGTGCCGGCGGCGTCGAAGCGGAAGGCTCCGAGCGAGGAGGTGTCGTAGCCCCCTCCGAGGGTGATCCAGAGGGCGAAGGCCGCCTGGACGGCGTAGAACGCCACGCCCGCCAGGTGGATCTGCCGTTCGTTGCGGGCGGCGAATGCCGAGGCGCCCGTCAGAATGCTTGCGATGAGGTAGTAGAGCATGGTGTCAGTCCTTTACATTGGTGAGCGAATCGGCGTCGCCGGCGTGGATCTTGCCGTCGATCTTCGTCAGGAAGATGCCCAGCATGAGCACCGAGATGAGGATGTCGAGCAGGATGGCGAAGTTGATGAGCAGCGGCATCTCGACGCCGATGGCCGTCGAGAAGAGGAAGACGCCGTTCTCGATGGTCAGGAACCCGACCATGTGCGAGAAGATGCGCTGGCGCAGCGTGATGAGGATCAGTCCGCTGAGCAGTGCATAGAGCGCTACGCCGAAGAAGATGAGGTCGATCGTCGAGTCGGCGATGTAGTAGGTGAGCGAGGCGCTGACGACCAGAGCCGTGAGCGAGAGCAGCAGCGAGCCCGACTGCGAGGAGCCCGAGCGGGTCACGCGGTTGATCTTCGTTCGGCGGATCACGGCAAAGAGCAGCGCCGGGACCAGGATGCCCTTGAAGAGCAGCGTCTCGATGGCGATGAAGGCCAGCTCGGCGGGGTTGATGGCGTGGAGCCGGACCAGGGCGATGGCGAAGAGCAGCCACCCCTGCAGCCCGATGAGCGAGGCGAAGTTGCGGAAACGCTCGGTGATCGAGAGGTAGACGAGCGTCACGACATAGAGGATGACGAGCGGAAGGATCATTGTACGACGATGTTCAGGCGCAGCAGGTAGGCCGTGAAGTAGACCAGGGCGGCCAATGCTGCGACGGTGAGGATAAAGGTGGTGTTGCGTGCGAGTTTGTTGCGGGCCTGGGTCGATTCGACCACGCCGACCGAGAGCCCCGTGAGGAGCACGGCCAGCGGTGCGGCGATCCACCAGCGGGGGCAGAAGGCCGCGGCGACCGCATCGGCGGCCAGCAGCGAGAAGGCGGCGGTCTTGAGCCATGTGCCCATCTTGATGAAGGCCAGATCGACGCCGCAGTAGTCCAGACACATCACCTCGTGGATCATCGTCAGTTCGAGGTGCGTGCGGGGGTCATCGACCGGTATGCGGCCGCTCTCGGTGAAGACGATCTTCGTCAGGATGTAGGCCACGAGCAGCAGGACGACGATCAGCTGGGTGTCCTCCCCGATCTCGGTCGAGAAGATCGATGCGAAGGAGGTGAAGCCCGAGATGAGGGCGAGGGTGCCGAAGACGAGCATCAGCGCCGGTTCGACCAGGGCGCCGTAGAGCACCTCGCGGCTGGCGCCCATCCCTTCGAACGAGCTGCCGGTGTCCATGGCGGCGAGGATGATCGCCAGACGTCCGAGTGCCAGCAGGTAGGCGAAGGCCACCAGGTCGCCGTCGAACGAGAGCACGGGCTGCAGGTTGCCCACGGGGATGAAGAGCGCGGCGACGAGGGCCGAGCCGAGCGACACGGAGGGCGCAATGCGGAAGAGCGCCGAGGTGGTCGTCGAGTAGACGGCACCCTTGCGGAGCAGCAGCGCGACGTCGTAGAGGTGCTGTGCGAAGCGGATGCCTTTGCGCCCCGCCAGGCGGGCGCGCGTGCGGTTGATCAGCCCCGGGATCGCGAGGGCCGTCAGCAGCAGGAGCAGGGTATTGAGTGCCTCCATGGGTTTACAGGAGATTGAGGATCGAGAGGATGAATATCAGGGCGAGGAACGCCAGCGCGAAGAGGACGTAGTGGTTGATCTTTCCGGTCCTCAACCGCATGACGCGGGCGTTGATGCGGCGCAGCAGCTCGACCCACCACATCGAGAAGAGCCGTCCGATGCGGTCGCGGTGGCCGACGTCGAAGGAGTGCGAGGCGGGGAAGATCTCGCCCTTGCCTACGGGCGATCCTTCGCCGCTGTTCTGCGTCAGGGGCGTGGCGATCGACTGCAGTCCCTCGGAGAAGGATTCGCCCGTGTACTGCATGCGGACATTCACCGACGTGAAGCCGCAGCCCCACGTGGGGCCCTGGGCGACCTTCCGTGTGCGGAGGATGCGGCTCCGGAGCCAGACGAGCAGGGCGACGACGAGCAGGAGCAGCCAGGCCGTGCGTCCGACGGTCGTGAGCGAGGGCGAAAGCAGCCACGAGGCGGCATCCGCGGGGGTGTGGATGAAGAAGTCGGCGCTGCGCACGGCGATGCCCGCCGCGGCGCGCGGGAAGAGTCCGACGAAGAGGATGCCGGCCAGCGGGATGGCCATGGCGGCGATGCGCACGTTGCCCACCTCGGAGGCTTCGGCCACCTCGTGCGAGCGGGGCGACCCGAGGAAGACCGTGCCGTAGAGTTTGGTGAAGGCCAGCAGCACCACGCCGCCGATCAGGGCGAGGGCAGCCAGTCCGGCGGCCGAGGCGAGGGGCGTGTTGTCGGCGGCGATTCCCTCGAACATCCCGAGGTAGATCAGCAGTTCCGAGACGAAGCCGTTCAGCGGCGGGAGGGCGCAGATGGCCGCCGTACCGACGAGGAAGAGCAGTGCCGTGAGGGGCATGTGCCGGCCCAGGCCTCCGAGCGCGTCGAGCGACGTGGTGTGCGTGCGCGAGAGGATGTTGCCCGCGCCGAAGAAGAGCAACGTCTTGAAGAACGAGTGGTTCACGGTGTGGAGCAGGGCGCCCGCGATGCCGCAGAGGGCGGCGAACTGGTTGCCCGAGGCCTTGCCCAGCGCCGCGATGCCGAGGCCGATGAGGATCACGCCGATGTTCTCGATCGACGAGTAGGCCAGCAGCCGTTTCACGTCGTTCTGTGCGGCGGCGAGCATCACGCCCCAGAGCCCCGTGACGATGCCTGCGCCCAGCAGGATGAGCCCGGCCGTGCGGAGTTCGGGCAGGTCACCCAGGGCGGCCGTGATGCGGAGGATGCCGTAGACGCCTGTCTTGATCATCACGCCCGACATCAGGGCCGAGACGTGCGACGGTGCGGCGGGGTGGGCCTCCGGAAGCCATACGTGCATCGGGAAGAGTCCGGCTTTCATGCCGAAGCCTGCCAGGAAAAGGAGGTAGAGCGGCAGCACGGGCTGCGTGCGGAATGCGGCGGCCAGAGCCCCGAACGAGGTGTCGCCCGTCGCGACATCGAGACGGACGAAGCCGATGAGCAGCAGCACGAAGCCGATGTGCATCATGATCAGGTAGGAGAGGGCGGCGCGGCGAACCTCGCGGCGCTCGGCGTCGAAGAGGATCAGCAGGAACGACGCCACGGTCATCAGCTCCCAGAAGAAGAGGAACGAGTAGCCACCGTCGGAGAGCACGACGCCCAGCATGGCATAGCACATGGTGACCAGCGAGGTGTAGTGCAGCGAGACGTGGGCCGGGGACTTGTGCTGCAGATGGCGGGCCAGGTAGCCCTGCGAGTAGAGCACGGCGGCCACCGAACCGATCGCAATGACGAGGACGAGGAGCGCCGATAGGCCGTCCATCGAGCCCGAGTCGCCGCCGAACGGCGTGCCGGAGATGACCCACAGCGGTCCGTAGTGGGCCCCGGCGAGCGTTGCCGCGGCCCGTATGCCGACGGCGAGCGTGCCGATGAGCGTCAGGCCGAGTGCGGCCCACGCTTTCATGCGCAGGGGTACGGCGAACAGAAGGGCTGTCACCGCCGCCAGCGCGAGAAGTGTACCGAGAAAAAACATGCTGTTATAATAGGTGTCTTTTTTATTTCGAACCGTTTACGACCGACGTCATCACCACGGCCACGAGGGCTGCGGTTTCGGTCCTCAGGCGCTGCTGCCCGAGCGTGATCTCCTCGAATCCGTGTTCGAGCGCGAAGTCCACTTCGGCGGGGGAGAAATCCCCCTCGGGGCCGATGCAGACGAGCACGGACTCTCCCGGGCGGATCGCCTCGGGCAGGTAGTGTTTGCCCGAGGGGGTGTGTGCCGCCCCGCAGTGGGCGATCAGCCGCCGCCCCTCGAAGGGGGCGAGCACCGCCTCGCGGAACGGGGTGAGCGGGTGAAGCACCGGGCGGTATGCCTTGAGCGACTGCTTCATGGCCGCCGTGATGATCTTCTCGCTCCGCTCGGCCTTGAAGACGCGCCGCTCGCTGTGCTCCGTTTCGAGGGGGATCACGGCGCCGATGCCCACCTCGGTGGCCTTCTCGAGAAACCACTCGAAGCGGTCAGCGTTCTTGGTCGGGGCTACGGCCACCGTCAGCGCATAGGAGAGCCGCTCGAAGTCGGGGATCGTCTCGACGACCTCCACGGTGCACCGGCGCGGGTCGTCCTCCACGATCCGGCAGCGGTAGAGCGTACCCCGCCCGTCGGCGATGTGGAGTGTTGCGCCGCGTCCCAGGCGCAGCACGCGGATGCAGTGTTTCGACTCCTCCTCGCCGAGCGTATGTAGGGGCGGTACGATCGCGGGATCGTAAAAAAGTTGCATACCTGCTATAATTTACTAACTTTGCAACGGCTTGAGCCGGCGCATGGAGATGCCCCGGCGTTTGCAGGCTGCAAAGTTATATAAAATAAGACGACTGATGAAACGTATTGCAGGATTATTGACACTTTTTCTGGCCATGACGACCGTTGCGTGCAAGACCGACAAAAAGGTCGGCGAAAACCCCTTCTTCTCGGCATGGGAGACGCCCTACGGCGTTCCTCCCTTCGACAGGATTCTACCCGAACATTTCCTCCCGGCCATCGAGCGCGGCATGTCGCTGCACGATGCCGAGATCGACGCCATCGTGACCAACCGCGACGAGCCGACCTTCGAGAACGTCATCCTGGCGTTCGACAACTCGGGGCAGATGCTTGCGCAGACCTCGCTGGTCTTCGGCATGCTCTGTGCCGCGCAGAACACGCCCGAGATGCAGGCCCTGCAGGAGCAGGCGATGCCCCGGCTGACGGCCCACTACGACAAGATCCTGCTCAACGACGCGCTCTTCGAGCGGGTGAAGGCGGTCTACGATAACCGGGCGACGTTCGACCTCGACGCCGAGCAGAGCCGCCTGCTGGAGAAGACCTACCGTTCGTTCGTGCGCGCCGGAGCGCTGCTCGGTGCTGACGAGAAGGCCCGGCTGGCGGAGATCAACAGCGAGCTGGCCCTCGCTTCGGTGAAGTTCGGCAACAACCTGCTGGCCGAGAACTACAACTTCACGATGGAACTCGAGCCCGAGCAGATGACCGGGCTGCCGGCCGGCGTGCAGGAGCAGGCCCGCGAGAAGGCCCGCGAACTGGGCAAGGGAAACAAGGGGGTCTTCACGCTGCAGAAGCCGAGCATGATCCCCTTCCTGACCTATTCGCCCGACCGCGAACTGCGCGAGCGGATCTACACGGCTTACCTGAACCGCTGCAACCGCGGTGACGAGTACGACAACAAACAGCTCATCAACGACTTCATCCGCCTGCGCACGGAGAAGGCCCACCTGCTGGGCTATCCCTCCTACGCCGCCTATGTCGTGGACGACGAGATGGCCGGCACGACCGAAGCGGTCTACGACCTGCTTGAGGGGGTCTGGGCTCCGGCGCTCGAGAGTGCCAAGCGTGAGCTGGGCGAGCTCGACTCGCCCTTCCGCAAGGACTTCCCCGACGGTGAGTTCGCCTCGTGGGACTGGTTCTACTACGCCGAAAAACTCCGCAAGCAGAAGTACAACCTCGACGAGGAGATGCTGCGTCCCTACTTTGCGCTGGAAAATGTCCGCAGCGGCGTCTTCTTCCTCGCCAACCGCCTCTACGGCATCACCTTCCGGCCGATCGTCGTGCCGGTCTACCATCCCGAGGTGACGGCTTTCGAGGTGCTCGATGCCGACGAGTCGCACCTCGGCGTGCTCTATTTCGACTTCTTCCCCCGCGAGGGCAAGGGGCAGGGCGCCTGGTGCGGCAACTACGTTGAGCAGACCTACCGCGACGGCGAGCGGGTGGCTCCCGTCGTGTCGATCGTGGCCAACTTCACCCGTCCGACGGGCGACAACCCGGCGCTGCTGACCCTCGACGAGGTCGAGACGCTCTTCCATGAGTTCGGCCACGCGCTCCACTTCCTCTTCCACGACGTGAAGTACCGCGGCCTGTCGGAGGTCGAGGGCGATTTCGTCGAGCTGCCGTCGCAGGTCATGGAGAACTGGGCCTTCAACCCCGAGGTGCTCAAGCAGTATGCCGTACACTACCGCACGGGCGACGTGATGCCCGAGGCGCTGATGGCCAAGATCGCCCGCAGCGAACTCTTCAACCAGGGCTTCATGACCACCGAGCTGATCGCCGCGTCGCTCTCCGACATGGACATCCACTCGATGACCGAGTATGCACCCTTCGATCCGATGGAGTTCGAGCGCAAGGTGCTCAACGAGAAGCGGGGCCTCATCCCGCAGATCGAGCCGCGCTACCGCTATCCCTACTTCAGCCACATCTTCGACGGAGGCTATTCGGCCGGATACTATTTCTATACGTGGGCCGAGGTGCTCGACAAGGATGCCTTCGAAGCCTTCCGCGAGAGCGGCGACCTGTTCAACCGCCGCGTGGCCGACGATTTCCGCCGCAAGATCCTCGAGCGCGGCGGTTCGGAGGACGGGATGACCATGTACCGCGCCTTCCGCGGCAAGGATCCCGACAAGCGGGCCATGCTGCGCAGCCGCGGGCTGTGGACCGATCCCGAACCTGCCGATTCGCTGGCCGCCGGCCCGCAGCCTGCCGCGGGGGCCGCTGCCGAGGCTGTGGCGGAGAACTGATCCCGCCGATTCGTGAAGAAACCGCAAACCCTGTACCTTATATGAAAAAAGCAATTCTTGTCATGGCTGTTTCCATCCTGGCCGCCGGTTGTGCCGACAACTCGATTCCCCGGGCCGACCTGCCCGAACTGGACCTTTCGAATCCGCTGCTGGCGGAGTGGGATACCCCTCATGCCACGCCGCCCTTCTCTCGCATCGAACTCAAGGACTACGAGCCGGCATTCGACGCGGCGATCGCCTGCTCGCGAGCCGAGGTCGAGGCGATCGTCCGCAACCCCAGGAAGCCGACCTTCATGAATACGATCGTCGCCCTGGAGCGTCAGGGCGCCCTGCTCAACCGCATTGCGGGGGTCTTCTTCAACCTGATGAGCGCCGATACGTCGGACGAGATGCAGCAGATCGCCGAGCGCGTGCAGCCCAAGCTGACCGCCCTGTCGAACGACATCTCGCTCAACCCCGAGCTCTTTGCCCGCGTGAAGGCGGTCTACGAACACCCCGGACGCAAACTCTCCACCGAAGACCGGCGCCTGCTGGAGAAGACCTACCGGAGCTTCGCCCGCAACGGTGCCGCCCTGTCGGACGAGGACAAGGAGCTCTACCGCCAGTATACCACCGAGCTGTCGGCCCTCTCGCTCGAATTCGACCGCAACTCGCTGGCCGCGACCAACGCCTTTACGCTCCATATCACCGACCCTGCAGTGGTGGCCGAACTGCCCGCCTTCGTGCGCGAGGGTATGGCCGCCGAGGCCAAGTCGCGCGGCGAGAAGGGTTGGGTCGTCACGCTGCAGTATCCGAGCTACCTGCCCTTCATGACCTATTCGTCGAACCGTGCGCTCAAGGAGAAGCTCTGGCGGGCCAACAGCTCCTGCTCGCTGGGCGGTGAGTTCGACAATACGGAGGTGGTGAAGAAGATCGTCAATACGCGGCTGAAGCTGGCCCGCCTGCTCGGTTACGACTGCTATGCCGACTATGTGCTCGAGGAGCGCATGGCCAAGGACACGCCGACGGTTCGTGCCTTCCTTGCCGAACTGCTCGATGCCTCGAAGGAGTATGCCGACGCCGACTACCGCATGATCTCGGAGTATGCCGCCTCGCAGGGCTTCAAGGGAACGCTCATGCCGTGGGACTGGTCCTATTATACCGAGAAGTACAAGCGCGAGAAGTATGCGCTCGACGCCGAGACGGTGAAGCCCTATTTCGAACTCGAGCGGGTGAAGAAGGGCGTCTTCCTGCTGGCCAACAAACTCTATGGGCTCAACTTCACGCCCAATCCCGGGATCGAGGTCTACCATCCCGACGTGACGGCCTACGACGTCACCGATGCCGGGGGCCGTTTCATGGCGGTGCTCTATCTCGACTTCTTCCCCCGTGCCTCGAAAAACTCGGGCGCGTGGATGACCGAGTTCCGCGGAACGAAGCGCGTGGACGGCGAGGAGACCCGACCGCTGGTGTCGCTGGTGATGAACTTTACGAAGCCGACCGAGACGACCCCCTCGCTGCTGACCTTCGACGAGGTGGAGACCTTCCTGCATGAGTTCGGACACTCGCTGCACGGCATGCTGGGCGAAGGTTCCTACGAGTCGCTCACCGGCACGAACGTCTACCGCGACTTCGTCGAACTGCCGTCGCAGATCATGGAGAACTGGGCCACGGAGAAGGAGTTCCTCGACCTGTGGGCCGCACATTACCAGACCGGGGAGAAGATTCCCTCGGAGATTGTCGATCGCATCGTCGCCGCGCAGAACTACCTGGCGGCCTATGCCAACGTGCGCCAGCTGTCGTTCGGTCTGACCGACATGGCCTGGCATACGCTCACCGAGCCCTTCGAGGGCGATGTCGAGCTTTTCGAGCGCGAGGCGATGGCCCCGACGCAGGTGCTGCCCGTCGTCGAGGGTACGGCCATGTCACCCGCCTTCGGCCACATTTTCGCTGGAGGCTATGCCGCCGGATACTACGGATACAAGTGGGCCGAGGTGCTCGAGGCCGATGCCTTCTCGCTCTTCAAGGAGAAGGGGATCTTCAACCACGAGGTGGCCACGTCGTTCCGCGACAACATCCTCTCGAAGGGCGGAACGGAGGATCCCATGGAGCTCTATGTCCGCTTCCGCGGCCACAAGCCCGAACCCGAGGCGTTGCTGCGCAAACTCGGGCTCGAGAAGCGGTAGCGCTCCTGCCGCTCCCGGAAAACGGATGCGGGCAGTCCCCTTCGGAGGACTGCCCGCATTGTCGTTGTGTCCGTGCACGGACGGATGTTGCCGGATGGGTCTATGCAAACGAAAACCCCGCCACCTTGCGGTCGCGGGGTTTTGTTGAGCTACCTGGATTCGAACCAAGAATAACAGGACCAGAATCTGTTGTGTTACCATTACACCATAGCTCAATGACGTTTTGGTGATGCAAAAGTAGAACTTTATTTTGCAATTGCAAAGAAAAATCAGAAAAAAATTTCGTAATTTTGTTTTCATGACGCCCCGAGCAAGGGGGTTGAAAACGTAAAACTACTTAAAACCAGTAAATTATGGGAATTAAATTCCGCCTCGTGGTCATGAACTTTCTTCAGTATGCAATCTGGGGAGCGTACCTGACCTCGATGGGATCCTATCTTGTGGGCGTCGATCTGGCGTCGCATATCGGAATCTTCTATGCCATGCAGGGCATCGTCTCGCTCTTCATGCCCGCCGTCATCGGAATCGTGGCCGACCGCTGGGTGCCTGCACAGCGGCTGCTCGGCATCTGCCACCTGACGGCCGCCCTCTTCATGGGGGCGGCGGGCTACTACGCCCTCTCGGCCGGTCCGGAGGTCTCGTTCGGGATCCTCTTCACGCTCTATTCGTTCAGCGTAGCCTTCTACATGCCGACGATCGCCCTCTCGAATTCCGTGGCCTACAGCGTGCTCGAAGGGGCCGGTATGGATACCGTGAAGTCTTTCCCGCCGATCCGTGTCTGGGGCACTGTCGGCTTCATCTGCTCGATGCTCGTCTGCGATGCGGCCGGTTTCCAGACCACCTGCATGCAGTTCATCCAGTGCGCCGTGTTGGGACTCCTGCTCGGCCTCTATGCCATGACCCTTCCGTCGTGTCCGGTCAGCCGCTCGGCCGAGCGCAAGAGCCTGGTCGAGGCCCTCGGACTGCGCGCCTTCACGCTCTTCAGGCAGAAGAAGATGGCCCTGTTCTTCATCTTCTCGATGCTGCTGGGCGTCTCGCTGCAGATCACCAACGGCTTTGCGAATCCCTTCATCACCAGTTTCCGCGACATCCCCGAATATGCCTCCACGTTCGGCGCCAACCACGCCAATGCGCTGATCTCGCTCTCGCAGATCTCCGAGACGCTCTGCATCCTGCTCATTCCCTTCTGCCTGAAACGTTTCGGCATCAAGAACGTCATGCTCATGGCCATGTTCGCCTGGGTACTCCGCTTCGGCCTCTTCGGCCTGGGCAACCCCGGAAGCGGCGTGTGGATGTTCATCCTCTCGATGATCGTCTACGGCGTGGCCTTCGACTTCTTCAACATCTCGGGATCGCTCTTCGTCAATAAGGAGACCGATACGACGATCCGCTCCTCGGCACAGGGGCTCTTCATGATCATGACCAACGGCATCGGCGCCACGATCGGAACGCTCGGCGCGCAGGCCGTCGTCAATCATTTTGTCTACTCGCAGCAGGGGGCCGAGGCGATGGTTGCGGGGTGGTCTGCCTCGTGGCTGATCTTTGCCGGCTATGCCCTGCTCGTGGGAGTGGTCTTCGCCCTGGTATTCAAATACCGGCACGACCCCGAGTCCGTGGCCGACGGCCTGAACCGTTGATCCCGCTCCGCCCGGAGCACACAGGGCGGATACAGCACAGTCTGTCCGGTGTCGGAGTTTTCCGATGCCGGATTTTTTTGGAATGCGGGGTAGCGGGATGGAGGACAGACCGTGTCAGTACATGTTGTCGTACATCGACTGCGACTTGTCGTACTTCAGGTCGGAGAGCGAGGCGGCCTTCACGCCGATGTTGAAGCTCCAGCTCTTGTGGTAGCCGAAGGGGATCCACGAGAAGGACATCTGCCAGCAGTGGAGGTCGCGCGTGATCGATACCGACGAGGTCGTGAGCTTTCGGGCCTTGATGTCGTAACCTCCCTGGAAGGTGATGCCCGTCTTGGGTGTGAGGTTCAGCGAGCCGTTGAAGCTGACGGTCTGCGTGACGTTCTTGCGGTATCCCGTCGTGCCGTTGTTCACGTAGGAGACCGAATAGTTCACCGCATAGTTGAAGCCGAAGTTCCACGGCAGCGAGAAGTCGTAGTAGGCCTGTGACATGTATTGCCTTCGCAGGGTGGGGTCCATCGTGCCGTAGGGGTCGTAGAACGGGTTCGAATACTCCGGGGGCAGGCTCGTGATGTCGTTTACGGCCGGCTGCGACTTGTCCTCGCGCGACTTGAAGGTGTAGCCGAACGACCAGCCCGTCGAGGTGATGCGTCCCGGGAAGAAGAGCTTGTCGTAGCGGACACCCTCGGGTGTGACGCGGTAGGGGTCGATCGTGGCCGAGAGGTTGATGCCGAAGTTCTTGAAGAGCGTCGTGCGGAACGAGAGCGAGATGGTCGAGAGCCGCATCGAGTCGGCCAGGAAGTTGTACGACCCGCCCAGACGCAGTTCGTCGATGAGCTTGATCTTCTTGACGCCCGATGTGTCCCTCTTCGAGAGCACCTTCATCTCGAGGTTCTGCGACAGCGAGAAGGTCATCGACATCGAGCGGCCCGACGAGGGCACGCCGTAGGCATTGACCGCATAGGGAGAGTAGGTCGTCACGCGGCCCGTCGAGTCGGTCTGTCGCGTGAGGTAGTAGCCGTATCTGGGATCGGCGAAGTCGGGCGTGTAGGAGAATCCGACCGACGGGGTGATCGTGTGGCGGATGGCCTGGATCTTGCGGTCGCGGCGCTTCTTCGTGAAATCGTACATGCCGTAGAGGGTCGTCGAGGCCGAGACGCTGGTGGAGTAGTTGTAGAGGCGGTAGAATCCGTAGTTAGAGGGCAGCGTGTCGGTCTGGTTCGTGATCGGATTCCACTCGTACTCCTGCTTCTTGAAGTACCACTTCTCGGTATAGTTGAACGACGGCGTGATGTTGATGTAGTTGAGCAGGTTGAACGATGCCGATACGGGGATCGAATGCTCGATGCCGTTCTTCATGTTCTCGAGCGTCTTTTTCGAGAAGATCTCCGACTCGGTGGTGGTGACCGAGTTGGTCATCTTGCCCGTATACTGCATCGAGATCTTCTCGTACCAGCGGTCCTTGCCGGTCTTCTCCTTGCGCTTGAAGGGGTAGAATCGCGAGACGTTGAAGACCACCGTGGGCAGCGTCACCGAGATCGACTTGTTCTGCGAGTTCTGCGAGATGGCCATGTTTGCCGAGAGCGAGAAGGGGGTTCCGCTCCAGCTCTTCGAGTAGGAGATCGACGAGTTGGTCTGCGTCGAAAGGATGTCGTTGATGTTGGTGGCCGAGTAGCGGTTGTAGCCGCTGGTGGCGAAGTTCACCGAGGCCGAGAAGGTCGATCCGGGATTGGCCTTGGCATCCTGCGAGTGGGTCCACTGCACGCGGAAGTTGTTCTGCTTGATGTAGTCGGGTTCGCCCTTTTCGCCGGTCTTTACGCTCGAGAACTCCACGTTGAAGCTGCCGCTGTACTTGTATCGCTTGATGTAGCGCGAGGCGGCCGAGGCCTCCCACGAGCCGAGCGTGTAGAATCCGCCGCGGAGCGCCAGGTCGGCATATTCGCCCAGCGTGATGTAGTAGCCCAGGTCGCGGAGGAAGAATCCCTTGGAGGTCTCCTCTCCGTAGGTGGGCATCAGCAGACCCGACTTGGGGCCCATGTTGATCGGGAAGAAGCCCTCGGGTATGCCGAGGAAATAGATCGGCACGTCCTCCATGACCAGGTAGGCCGGTCCGGTGACCACCTTCTTCCCGGGAATCACCTTTGCCTTGGTCATGGCCAGGTAGAAGTGCGGGTGGTCGGTTTGGTCGCAGGTGGTGTACTTGCCGTGCTCGATGTTGAAGGTGTTGTCGGGCATCTTCTTCACGCTGCCGCCCACTAGCCATCCGTCGCCCTGCTGCGTGGCCACGCCCTTGATCTTGGCCTTCTGCGTGTCGAGGTTGTAGGTGATCGTATCCATCTGGTAGGCCGTTCCTCCCTCGGTGAACTCGGGTTTGGTAACCGTCCACTTGCCGTCCACCGAGTCGGGCTTTCCGTAGGCGTAGATCAGCTTCGTGTCCATGTCGATCTGCATGTAGTCGGCCTTCAGGTTCCGGTTCTGGTAGGTTACGTCTCCCTCGTTGTAGACGTAGACCCGCTTGTTGCGCACGTCGTAGACCAGTGAGTCGGTGTTCTTGCCCGAGAGCTGGTCGTCGAGGAACGGACGTGCGGCACGCGGGTTGCGGGTCGTGTCGGAGTCGGAGCGCGATGCCAGCGAGTCGGCCTTTTGGGCCACCAGCGAATCGACCTGCGAGGAGAAGACCGAGTCGCGCTCCTCCTGCGTCAGGTTGTTGAATTCGCGGTTGCGGCGCTCCTGTTCCCGGGCGGCGCGGGCCCGTTCGCGGCGTTCGCGGCGCGAGAGGGGTTCGGGCTTCAGGTCGAGCGGTGCGGGGGCATCGGGTTGGTCGGCCGTTGCGGGCTGCAGCGTGTCGGGAAGGTGTGCGGAAAGCGTGTCTGCCGGAGCCGTGCGGTATGCCGCAACCGGGGCGGTGGAGCCCAGCAACGCCTGGACGAAGAGCAGAAGCACCGTCGCCGACAAGAGATATTTTACCCTTACGCTGTTCAAAATTCCAAAAATTTCCGTACCTTTGCCGACAAGTCGGCAAAAACGCCCGCCCCAGGGGCTTATTCGGCTCCATGCGGCGTGCAAGGCGCGACAAAGATAGGTAAAAATTTACAGATAGCCTGCACTTGATACCACTAAATATGCGCACACGGTTCCTCTTCCTCCTCGTACTGGCGGCGGCTACGCTTCTGACAAACGTAGTCCGCAGCGCGAATATTGCACACGGGGTCGAGGTCGTGGTGATTGACGCCGGCCACGGCGGCAAGTTTCCCGGGGCGCATTACGGCGGGGTCTACGAGAAGGACCTGACGCTGAAGGTGGCTCTCAAGGTCGGCCGCCTGATCGAACAGGGGATGCCGGGTGTGAAGGTGGTCTACACGCGCAAGACCGACAAGGAGCTGGGCAAGACCCTGGCCGACGACCTGCAGGCGCGTGCCGACATCGCCAACGGCGCCGGGGGCGACCTCTTCATCTCGATCCACGTCAATGCTGCCCGTGCCACGGCAGCCCGCGGGGTCGAGACGCTCATCATGGGCGAGAGTCCCAAGGAGCAGCGCTACAACGAGAATGCACTCTACGAGAGCAACCGCGAGGACCTGATCGACATGTCGGACGAGCGGACCGCGGCGATCGTCCGGGCCTACATCCAGAACCTGCAGTTTACCTACGGCGAGTACAGCATGGCGCTGGCCCGCTTCGTACAGAACAACTACATCTCCAGCGGCCGCCACTCGCGTGGGGTGAAGCCCCAGCTGCTGCGGGTGCTCTATGCCACCGACATGCCGGGTGTGCTGACCGAGATCGGCTTCATGACCAATCCGCAGGAGATGGCCTACATGAAGTCGGAGAAGGGACAGAACGAGATCGCCCGCAACATCTACCAGGCCGTGCGCGACTATTCGGACTATGTGCTCAAGATCCGCAAGTCGGAAGGCGGGGCCGCGCCTGCGGAGCCTGCCGTCCCGGCCGAAGATACGGCCCGGGAAAAGCCCCGTCCGGCTCCCGCTCCGGCCAAGGAAACGACCAAGGATACGTCCCGTTCCGTCCCGTCCCGTCCGGCTGCCGGGGAAAAGCAGGCTCCGGCCGCGGGACAGGGGGCGAAGGCTCCGGCCGCGGAGCAGCCGTTGCGTTATGCCGTGCAGGTGATGGCCAGTTCGAAGGCGGTGCCGCTCACCTCGTCGCAGTTCCGTTCGTACCGCGGCAAGGTGAAGGAGTATGCCTCCGAGGGTCGTTTTCCCTATAAATACTGCGTCGGCGAATATGCCGACCGTGCGGCGGCCCAGAAGCGGCTGCGCGAGGTGCGTAAGGCCTTCCCCGAGGCGTTCGTGGTGAGCGTGCAGGGCGGCAGAGTCGTCAAATAACAAGGAGAATAAGAAATTCGTGATATGAAAAGAGAAGCCAAAATCGGAATCTTCGCCGTGGCGATGATCATCGCCGCATGGGCCGGAATCCGATTCCTCAAGGGATTTGATATTTTCGGCCGCAACACGGTCTATTACGCCGCCTACGACCAGGTCAATGGCGTGCAGTCGGCATCGTCGGTCATGATGCAGGGTGTGAAGATCGGCACCGTGACCGGAATCTCGTTCGATCCGCAGCGCAGCGACAAGGTGATCCTGCAGCTGACCATCAAGCGGCAGTACCGCATCCCGTCGGATTCCGAGGCGAAGATCGTCAGCAGCAGCCTTATGGGCGCCAAGGCCATCGAGGTGACCTATGGGGAGTCGGACACCTACCTCGAAAAGGGAGACACGCTCCGTTCGAGCCGCAACCGCGACCTGATGGACATGGCCGGTTCGGAACTGGAGTTCTTCAAGCAGAAGATCTCGCAGGTGACCGACGAACTTTCGCTCACGCTCGGCAACATCAACCGCCTGCTGGAGGAGAACGGCGAAAACATCTCCGGAACGCTCGGAAACCTCAACAACCTCTCGGGCGACCTGGCGCAGCTGCTCGATTCCGAGAAGAGCAACCTGCAGGAGGCCGTGCGCAACCTGACGGAGTTCGCCGACATGTTGGGCGAGAATGCGCCCCGCGTGGACAGCATCGTGGGCAACCTGAATGACGTTACGGGGGAGTTGGCCGAGGCGGAGTTTGCCCGCAGGCTCTCCGATGCCGTCGGACAGGTGGGCAGCCTGCTCGAGCGGATCGAGGCCGGCGAGGGCACGGTAGGACGTCTGGTGAACGACCCGGCGCTCTACGATTCGCTGACTACGGCCGGCAGCAACCTCGCGGCGCTGCTTGCCGATCTGAAGAATTATCCGGGCCGCTACGTGCATTTCTCGCTCTTCGGCCGTGATCCCGAGAAGATGAAGGCCAAGGCGCTGCGCAAGGCTGCCAAAGAGGCCGCCCGGGCCGAGCGCGACTCCCTGAAGCGGGCGCAGTGAGCGGCGGTCCCGCGGCGGCGACGGAGCCTGCGTGAAGGGGCGTCGGCGCGTTCCCCTGAACGGATCCCGTTCCGCAGCAGGGTGGAATCCCGCTCCGGGTGGAGCCTGCGGACGATGAAAAGTTAATTTTACGGCAATGATATATCCTGCTTCCTTCGAGCAGAAAATAGGTTTCGACCGGCTCCGCGAGCAGGTCGCAGCCCTTTGTACCATGCGCGCGGCCCGTGAGCGGATCGCCTCCGAGCAGTTCTCCACCTCGCCGCGCGAAATCGAGCGCCGGCTGGCTTTGGCCGACGAGATGCGCCTGCTCCTCGACATGGAGCACGACTTTCCCGGAGGCGAATACCCCGACATCGACCAGATCGTCGCCAAACTGCGCGTCGAGGGAACGTTCCTCGACGTCGAGGAGGTCGTCACGCTGCATCGGGCGCTGTCGGCCCTCGGCGGTGTCATTTCGTTCATCCTCAACCGTCAGGATCGCTATCCGACGCTCTGGGACCGCACGCACGGCGTGGCCGCGTTCCCCGAGATCGTCCGGCGCATCGATGCGATCGTCGATCGCTTCGGCAACGTCCGTGACAACGCCTCGCCGGCCCTGCAGGAGATCCGGCGCGCGATCCGCGAACGCGAGGGGCAGGCCGCCAAGCGCCTGCAGGCCGTCCTGGCCTCGGCCAAGGGGGCCGGGATCGTCGATGCCGATGCGCAGATCTCGATCCGCGACGGTCGGGCCGTGATCCCCGTCGCCGCAGCCAACAAACGCAAACTCAACGGATTCATCCACGACGAGTCGGCTACCGGAAAGACCTTCTATGTCGAGCCGGTCGAGGTCGTGGAGATCAACAACGAACTGCGCGAGCTGGAGTATTCGGAGCGGCGCGAGATCGTCCGCATCCTCTCGGAATTCACCGACTCGATCCGTCCCGATGCCGCCCTGATCGCCGACTCGGGCGACTACCTCGCCGAGATTGACATGCTGCGCGCCAAGGGACGCTGGGCTTCGGAGAACGGCTGCGTGCGCCCGATCCTCTCGACCGACGACCGCCTGGTGCTCCGCACGGCCCGCCACCCGTTGCTGCAGCAGACGCTGCGTGCTGCCGGCCGCGAGATCGTGCCGCTCGATCTGCAGCTCGACCGCCGCAAGCACATTCTCGTCATTTCTGGCCCGAACGCCGGCGGCAAGTCGGTCTGCCTGAAGACCACGGGCATCGTGCAGTACATGTTCCAGTGCGGGTTCCTGGTCCCGACGTCGGAGATTTCGGAACTGCCCGTCTTCGAGAGCATCTTCATCGACATCGGCGACGAACAGTCGATCGACAACGACCTCTCGACCTACTCGTCGCACCTGCTCAACATGAAGCACATGCTGGCCGGGGCCTCCGACCGCACGCTGGTGCTCATCGACGAGTTCGGCTCGGGTACCGAGCCCACGATCGGCGGGGCCATCGCCGAGGCGATCCTCGAGCGGCTGCTCGACCGGGGCTGCTACGGTGTCATCACCACGCACTACGCCAACATCAAATACTATGCGTCGAACACCGAGGGCATCGCCAACGGCGCGATGACCTTCGACGTGCAGCGCATCCGTCCGCTGTTCCGCCTCGAGATGGGCAAGCCGGGCAGTTCGTTTGCCGTGGAGATCGCCCGCAAGATCGGCCTCCCGGAGGAGATCATCCGTGCGGCCAGCGAGAAGGCCGGTTCGGACCACATCAACATCGAGAAGCAGTTGCGCGAGATCGCGCGCGACAAGCACTACTGGGAGCAGAAGCGCGACCGCATCCGCCTGACGGACCGCAAGGTCGAGGAGCTCGAGCAGAACTATGCCGAGCAGCTCTCGAAGATCCGCTCCGAGCGGCAGGAGATCCTGCGGCGGGCCAAGCAGGAGGCGCAGCAGCTCATTGCCGACGCCAACCGGCAGATCGAGAATACGATCCGCACGATCCGCGAGGCGCAGGCCGAGAAGGAGCTGACACGTCTGGCGCGTCGTGAACTGGACGACTTCCGCGAAAAGGTCGATGAGGCCGACACGGCCGAACACGACGCTTCGGTGGCGCGCGAGATGGAGCGCATCGAGCGGCGGCGCCAGCGCCGGGCCGAGCGGAAGGCCCGCGAGGGAAGTGAGCCCAAACAGGCGGCGGCGCCCGTTGCGGAGCAGCCCCGCGAGGTGGTCGAGGGCTCGAAGGTCCGCATGGCCGGACAGGAGATGGTCGGCGAGGTGCGCTCGATCAAGGGACGCAAGGCCCAGGTGGCTTTCGGACAGATACTCACCACGGTGGACAAGGCGCAACTCACCGTTGTCTCGAACCGCGAATACCGCGAGGCGACGCGCCCCGTGACGGCCCGGACGGTGGTCTCGGCCGACATTTCGGCGCGCAAGCTCAACTTCAAGGACCACATCGACGTGCGCGGTATGCGGGCCGCCGAGGCGCTGGAGACCGTGCAGGACTTCGTGGACGACGCGCTGATGCTCGGCGTGGGGTCGGTCTCGATCCTCCACGGCAAGGGTACCGGCGCCCTGAAGGAGGAGATCCGCCGCTACCTGCGCACGGTGCCCGACGTCGCTTCGGTCGCCGACGAGCACGCCGACCGGGGCGGTGCCGGCATCACGATCGTAACCTTCGCCGTCTGACCGATTTTTTGACGGGAAACCGTCCAACAATACAGGTTTTTTATGAAATACCTTCTTTCACAGATCGCCGCCATCACGGGCGGCGTCTTTTCCGGCTGCGACCGCGAGGTGCAATCGGTGGTGACCGACAGCCGTTCGCTGACGTGCGAGCTGGCCACGGGTCCGATGTTCGTGGCCATGCGGGGCGCCAACCACGATTCGCACGACTACATCCGGGAGATGTGCGGGCGGGGCGTGCGCGCCTTTCTGGTCGAGCGCCCCGTCGAGCCGGCCGAGGGGTGCGGCTATGTCGTGGTGGAGAATGCCATCGACGCGCTGCAGTCGCTGGCTGCCTACCACCGGGCCTGTTTCCGCGGTACGGTCGTGGGCATCACGGGCTCGAACGGCAAGACCGTCATCAAGGAGTGGCTGGCCGAGGAGCTCCCCGCGGGGATGAAGTGCTACCGCTCGCCGAAGAGCTACAACTCGCAGCTGGGCGTGCCCCTCTCGGTGCTGATGCTCGAGGGCGACGAACAGCTGGCCATCTTTGAGGCCGGCATCTCGAAACCCGGTGAGATGGAGCGCCTCGAGCGTATCATCCGCCCCGACGTGGTGGTCTTCACCTCGATCGGCGACGCCCATCAGGAAAACTTCCTGAACCTCGAACAGAAGTGCCTCGAGAAGATGACACTGGCGCGCAGCGCGTCGAAGATCGTCTACCACAGCTACTACGAGCCGCTCGGGCGCCTGATCGCCTCGCATTTCGCCGAGCGGAAGCTCTACGATGCGGCCGCATATCCCCGCATCCCGGAGTCGGTCATCGGCAACGAAGCCTCGCGGCGCAACGCCCAGATCGTCGAGGCCTTCTGTGCGGCCATGGAGTTCCCGGCCCCGTCGTTCGCCTCGGCCCCCGAGGTAGCCATGCGCCTCGAAGTCAAGGAGGGTATCAACGACTCGGTGCTCATCAACGACGCCTACAACCTCGACCTCAATTCGCTGGCCCTGGCCCTCGACTACCTGCACAACGTGGCGCTCTCGCGGCGGCGTACCCTCATCCTGTCGGACATCGCGCAGAGCGGTCTGTCGGACGACGAACTCTATAGCCGCGTGGCGGGCATGGTCTCGCGTGCCGGCATCGACACCTTCATCGGCATCGGGCCCCGCCTGAAACGCTACGCCGTGCTCTTTGCGTGTGATCGGGAGTTCTATGCCTCGACCGACGAGTGCATTGCCCGCATCGGCCGCGGGGCCGTGGCCGGCCGCGCCGTGCTGCTGAAGGGCGCCCGCGACTTCCGTTTCGAGAAGATCGCCCATGCGCTGGCACGCAAGAGCCACACCACCGTGCTGGAGGTCGATCTCGATGCCATGATCCATAACCTCAACTATTTCCGCGCCCAGCTCTCCCACGGTACGAAGCTCGTGGCGATGGTCAAGGCCGCGTCGTACGGCGCGGGTGACTTCGAGGTGGCGCAGATGCTCCAGCACCAGGGGGTGGACTACCTTGCCGTGGCCTTTGCCGACGAAGGGGTGCTGCTGCGCGAGCGGGGCATCACGATGCCCATCGTGGTGCTGAACGCCGATGCCGACAGCTTCGATCTGATGATCGCCAACCGGCTCGAGCCCGAGATCTACAGCTTCCGGTCGCTCGATGACTTTGCTTCGGCCGTCTCGCATGCCGGGGAGTTCCGCTATCCGATCCACCTGAAACTCGATACGGGCATGCACCGGCTCGGCTTCATGGAGGAGGAGATCGACCGTTTGTGCGAGGTGCTGCCCCTGCGCCCGGAGGTGAAGGTGGCGACGGTCTTCTCGCACCTGAACTGCGCCGACATGCCCGAGGAGGATGCCTACACGCGGGCGCAGATCGCCCGTTACGACCGGATGAGCACGCGACTGGTCGAGGCGCTGCCCTATCCGGTGATCCGCCACACGGCCAACTCGGCGGCCATTGAGCGCTTCCCCGAGGCGCAGTACGACATGTGCCGCCTCGGACTGGGGCTCTACGGCTTCGGGTGGCAGCACAACCCGTCGCTGCGTCCCGTCTCGACGCTCCGGACCCGGATCGTCGCGATCAAGCACCTGGCGGCCGGCGAAACGGTCGGTTACGGGCGTGCCGGACGCCTCACGCGCCCGAGCGTCACGGCGACGATCCCCGTGGGCTATGCCGACGGACTGGACCGCCATCTGGGCTGCGGCCGCTGGTCGGTGCTCGTGGCCGGATCTCCGGCGCCGATCGTCGGACGGGTCTGCATGGACAGCTGCATGATCGACATCACGGAGATCGCAGGCGTGGAGGAGGGCGATGAGGTGACGATCTTCTCGCCCGAAGCGGGCAACGACCTCGAAACGATGGCCCGCGTGCTCGATACGATCCCCTATGAAATCATGACGTCGGTTTCAAACCGCGTCAAACGAATCTACCTCAAGGAGTAATGGCTGCAGGAACCCTCTATCTGATCCCCTGTCCGATCTCGGACGAGACCGCCCCGTGGGACGTGCTCCCGGCGTCGAACCGCGCCGTGATGGACTCGTTGGACTACTTCATCGTCGAGAATACGCGCACGGCGCGGCGTTTCCTGTCGAAGGCGGGCGTGACGCGCCCGATCGACGAACTGGAGTTCCGCGAACTGAACGAACATACGGTTGCCGAGCGCGAGGTCGGGGAGCTGGTCAAACCCCTGCTTGCGGGGCGTTCGGCCGGGGTGATCTCCGAGGCGGGCGTGCCGGGTGTCGCCGATCCGGGTGCAGCCGTGGTTGCGGAGTGCCATCGCTGCGGCATTCGGGTCGTGCCGCTGGTCGGACCATCGTCGATCCTGCTTGCGCTCATGGCCTCGGGACTCAACGGGCAGTCGTTCGCCTTCAACGGATACCTCCCCGTCAAGCCGCCCGAGCGGTCCCGGGCGATCCGCTTCTTCGAACGCCGCGCCCAGGCCGAAGGACAGTCGCAGCTCTTCATCGAGGCTCCCTACCGCAACGTGAAACTCTTCGAGGAGCTCCTGCGCACGCTCGCTCCGACGACGCGGCTGACTCTGGCCGTCGATGTCACGGCCCCCGGCGAGCGGATCATAACCCGTACCGTGGCCGAGTGGCAGCGGCAGCCGCTGCCCGAAATGAACAAACGTCCGGCGATTTTCATCATCGGATGAGCCCTTGCCGGCCGGTTGGTATGCAATTTGCGCAAATAGAGGCGGAAAAACCGAAAAAATACCAGATATGAAAGAGGAAAAAGTTTATAATGAGGCCGTTAAGGACGGCGAGAAGAGCGCTCCCGAGACCGGACAGACGACCGCGGAAACGGCGGCGGATGCCAATATGGCAGACGCTGCGGCAGCGTCGGCTGACACGATGTCAGTCGAAGGCGAGCGTCCCGAAGGCGAAGCCGCGGCCGAACTCGAGTCGGTGCTGGCCGAATGGCAGGACAAGTACCTGCGCCTGCAGGCCGAGTTCGACAACTACCGCAAGCGTACGATCCGCGAGAAGATGGAGCTGGTCGAGACGGGCGGGCGCGACGTCCTGCTGGCAATGCTTCCCGTGCGTGACGACGTGCAGCGGGCCGTGGCGGCAATGGAGAAGAGCGACGACATCGAGGCGCTGCGTGCCGGCGTGCAGCTCATCGCGCAGAAGTTCACCGAGGCGCTGCGCCAGAAGGGTGTCACGGAGATCGAGGTCAAGGACAAGGAGTTCGACGCGGAGTTGTGCGAGGCCGTGGCCCGCTTCGCTGCCGGCGAGGAGAAGAAGGGCAAGGTCATCGACGTCGTGCAGACGGGCTACCGTCTGGGCGAACGGGTGCTTCGCTTCGCGAAAGTCGTTGTAGGAGAGTAGGATCATGGCAGAGAAAAGAGATTACTACGAGGTGTTGGGCGTTTCGAAAAACGCCAATGCCGACGAGATAAAGAAGGCCTACCGCAAGGCGGCTATCAAGTACCACCCGGACAAGAACCCCGGGGACAAGGAGGCCGAGGAGAAGTTCAAGGAGGCGGCCGAGGCCTACGACGTGCTGTCGAATCCCGACAAGCGTGCCCGCTACGACCAGTTCGGACACGCCGGGATGAGCGGCGCTGCGGGCGGGGCCGGCGGCTTCGGCGGCTTCAGCGGCGGCGGCTTCTCGATGGAGGACATCTTCTCGCAGTTCGGCGATATCTTCGGCGGCCATTTCGGGGGCGGGTTCCGCTCCTCGTCGTCGGGCGGCCGGCGGGTGAACCGCGGCACGGACATCCGTGTCAAGGTGCGGCTCACGCTGCAGGAAGTGGCCAACGGCGTCACGAAGAAGCTCAAGATCACCAAGACGATCGCCTGCGACAAGTGCGGCGGCACGGGCGCCCGCGATGCGAACGCCTATTCGACCTGCTCGACCTGCAACGGGACGGGTTATGTGACGCGTGTCGAGAACACCTTCTTCGGCCGCATGCAGACCCAGGGCGTCTGCCCCACGTGCGGCGGCGCGGGCAAGGTGATCACGGCCCCCTGCGACAAGTGCAAGGGCGAGGGTACGCTGCGTGGTGACGAGGTCGTCGAGATCCAGATCCCGGCCGGAGTGGGCGAGGGTATGGTGCTCACCGTCTCGGGCAAGGGCAATGCGGCGCGCCACGGCGGCGTGAACGGCGACCTGCAGGTGCTCATCGAGGAGGAGCCGAATCCCGAGCTGGTGCGCGACGGCAACGACCTGATCCACAACCTCAACATTACGGTGACGACGGCCCTGCTGGGCGGTACGGTCGAAGTGCCGACCGTGGACGGACGGGCCAAGATCAAGATCGCTCCCGGAACGCACGCCGGCAAGGTCCTGCGTCTGGGCGGCAAGGGATTGCCTGAGGTGAACGGCTACGGCCGCGGCGACGAGCTGGTTGTCGTGGACATCACCATCCCGTCGAAACTCACCGCCGAGGAGAAGCGCCTGGTCGAGCAGCTGGCCCAGCAGCCCGATTTCCAGCACGCCGAGTCGGTCAAGAATCAGAACATCTTCGAACGCATGAAGAGTTTCTTCCGCTGACGGGCCGTGCGGCCCGGCGGAGAGCGTTCCGACGCTGCAGCCCCTGCCGATGGCAGGGGCTTGCCGTATGCGGCCCGCGCGTCTGAAGCGATAAAATCGCGGCGCCGGGGCACCGAAAGCAATAAATCTCGGAAGATATTCGTATCTTTACCGAAAATTAGTTCAGAGCAGCTATGTTAGGCTTTTCCCCGTTCAAGAAACACGCGAACAAGTTCAACTACATTCCGCGCTACTACGATCCCGAGAAGGAGGCGCGCGAGCAGCGCCGGGCCGAGTTGCGCGGCGAGCGGGCCGAGGATGCCGGGCGTGAATACACCCCCGGACAGTACATCCGCACGCAGCGCGACGCACGTGCCGCCCGCCATGCCGGCGAGCAGGGGCGGGGCCGGACGCGGGTGCTGAAGATGGTCGTGGCGGCGGTCTTCGTCATGCTCTTCATCTACCTGCTCTATCCGAAGCTGGCCGAGTTCTTCCTGCGGGCACAGCAGGGAAAGACACCGGCCGGGCAGACGCAGGTCGAGCAGGGGACGTTCGATCCCTATGCCCCGATCCTGGTCGTCCCGAACGATTACGAAGAAGAATAACGGCAGATGGCAGATAAAATCAGATTGTTGCCCGAGGTGGTCGCCAATCAGATCGCCGCGGGTGAGGTGGTCAATCGCCCCTCGTCGGTGGTCAAGGAGATGATGGAGAACGCCATCGACGCCGGGGCCGCTTCGGTGAAGGTCAATTTCCGCGATGGGGGCCGCGAGCTGATCCAGATCGTCGATGACGGTTGCGGCATGTCGCCCATCGACGCGCGCATGGCCTTCGACCGCCATGCCACAAGCAAGATCCGCGACGTGGAGGACATCTATGCCCTCCATACGTTCGGTTTCCGCGGCGAGGCGCTGGCCTCGATCGCCGCCGTGGCACAGGTCGAGCTCCGCACGAGGCAGGCCGACGACGAGATGGGCACCCAAACCGAGATCAACGGCGGGCAGTTCGCCGGGCAGCGTCCCGTGATGTGCCCCGTCGGCTCGCAGTTCTTCGTGCGCAACCTCTTCTACAATGTTCCAGCCCGCCGCCGGTTCCTGGACAAGAGCACGACCTCGGCGGCGCAGATCAAGAGCGAGTTCCAGCGGGTCGCGCTGTGCAATCCGCAGATCGCCTTCGAGCTCTATGCCAACGATGCCCCGGTCTATTCGCTTCCGGCCTCTTCTCTGGCCGGCCGCATCGTCGATGTGGTCGGACGGCACATCAAGCAGAACCTGCTGGAGGTGGGGGCCGAGACCTCGATCGCCTCGATTGCGGGATTCATCGGCCGGCCAGCCGCGGCCAAGAAACGCAACACGGAGCAGTATCTCTTCGTCAATGGGCGCTATTTCAAGAGCACCTACCTCACGAGTGCCGTGATGAAGGCCTACGAGAAGCTTATTCCCGTCAATGCACAGCCCTCCTATTTCCTCTACCTCAGTATCGATCCCGGACGGATCGACGTCAATGTCCATCCGCAGAAGACCGAGGTGAAGTTTGCCGACGAGGAGGCCGTGTGGCAGATCGTCCATGCCGCCGTGCGCGAGACGCTGGCCAAGACGGGAGCGGTACCCCTGATGGATTTCGACAGCGAGGGGCAGGTCGATATCCCCGTCCTGCAGCGCGGGGTCGTCTACAACGAGCCGAAGGCCATGTCCAACAACGACTACAATCCTTTCCGTGAGGAGTATATCGACCCTTCGGCCCCCGATCCGAATGTCGATTTCACGGGATTCGACGTCCCGTGGAGCGATCCGGCCGAGGCCATGGGAGGCGGGAGCCTCTCCGATGCCGCCGCTCCGGCGATGCGGACCCCGACGGTGCCGCCGTCGGTCCGTCCGCTGGATCCGGCTCCGGTGCCCCGTATCCCGACTGTCCGTCCGACTGCGGCGTGGGGCGGCGCTGTCGGTGACGGTGAGGCGTTCGACGACATCGCTTCGGATGCTTCGTTCGACGGCGGCTGCCTGTCCGTTCCGTCGGGCGGTGAGGCCGGTGAGGCCGGTGAGGAGTTCACCGACATCGTATCGGGCGGTGAGTTCGGCGAGAGTTCGCTCGATTTCGTCTCTTCGGATGATGCGGAGTGCACGCAGAGTCGCCTTGAGGTCGGTGCGCATCCGGAGTTTTCCGACCCCCTGTCGTTGGGAGGAGGGCTTCTTGCGGCGCTGCTCGACGGCCGTTTCGTCGTTGTGGACATTCGCCGGGCCCGGGAGCGGATCCTCTATGAGGAGTACCTCCGCATGGCCGGCTGTTCGACGGCCGTGAGCCAGCAGCTGCTCTTCCCCGAGCGGCTGGTGCTCTCGGCCGAGGAGTACGACCTGCTGGAGGAGCACGCTGTGGAATTTGCTTCGCTGGGCTTCGACATCGAGTGCTGCGGTGCGGGGGCCGTCGAGGTGAAGGGCACCCCGGCCGACCTCCCGGCCGATGCGATCGACTCGATGATCTACGACCTGCTGCAGGCCTTCTCGACCCCCGTGCCGCTTGCCGACGTGCGGCGCGAACGCATCGCCTCCGTCATGGCCCGCAGCGGTGCCCGCACCGCTCCGCGGAGTCTGGGCCGCGAGGAGGCCGAGTCCCTGCTGGCGCAGCTCGCCGCGACGGGCAACGTCAGCTTCTCGCCCTCGGGCAAAGCCATCCTTGTCGAAATTACGCCCGAAGAGTTGCGCGCCAAACTGGGATAATTCGGTGAAAAAAACGTACATTTGCAGAAATTTCAAACGTCCATGAATCCGTATTTTCAGACGCCTCCGGTTGTCAAGAACCTGATTATCATAAATGTATTGGCCTATATGGCCACGGCGCTGCTGCCCGTCGGCGACCAGATCTACCGCCTGTTCGCCCTCTCGGTCGGGGCTCCGGAGTTTCTGGGCATGGAGTTCCACTCCTACCAGTTCATCACCTACATGTTCCTGCACGCCAATTTCGAGCACATCTTCTTCAACATGTTCGGTCTGTGGATGTTCGGGCGCACGCTGGAGTACGAACTGGGCTCGAAGCGCTTCCTCATCTACTACATGGTCTGCGGCATCGGTGCGGCGCTGATCCAGGTCGCCACGGCCTGGCTGGCCGGCGAACTGCCAATCCAGCTTGTCGGCGCGTCGGGTGCCGTGATGGGTTTGCTGCTCGCCTTCGGCGTCATGCACCCCAATGCCGTCATCATGCTGCTCATCCCGCCGATTCCGTTGAAGGCCAAATGGTTCGTCATCATCTATGGCGTGATCGAACTCTTCCTCGGCTGGACCGGTTACGGCGGCAATGTGGCCCACTTCGCCCACGTGGGCGGCATGCTGTGGGGCTACCTGCTGCTGCAGTGGTGGAAGCGTAACGGTGCGATCCGGTTCTGACAGCCATGAGCGACAACGCATACTACGACGGTTACGGTTCGCGCGGCCCGAGGAAGGGGCGCCGGAGAGAGGTGCTGCGGCTGCTCGACGCACTGCTCACGCTCTGCTCGCTGGCGGTGGGGGCGGTGATGGTCGTCACCTATTTCGTACCCTATGTCAATCCGGGGCGGGTGTGGTTCCTGCCCGTGCTGGGGCTGGCCGCTCCGGCCGTCTACGTGGCGGCCGTGGTGCTGATGCTCTACTGGGTGATCCGCTGGCGGCGCGTGCAGGCGCTCACGATGCTGGCGGTCGTCTTCATCGGCCTCTTCGACGTGTCGCTCTTCTGGCGGCCCGAGATCCGGCGCACCTACGGCGAGGTCTCCGACCGCGGGACCTTCGAGTTCATGTCCTACAACGTCCGCGGCTTCTACGGTGAGGATGGCCAGAGCAGTGTGGACAGCGTCGTGCAGCTGATCGAACGGCTCGATCCCGATATCGTCTGCCTGCAGGAGTTCAACGGCCGTCTGGCCGACCGCTCGGAGCGTTTCCGTATCCTCTCCGACTCCTATGAGAGCGCCCGTTTCGGGCAGACTTCGGCTCCCGACTCGCTTGTCGGGGCCTCGATGATTATCCTGAGCAAATACCGCATCCTGCGCTCGGCTACCGTTCTGTCGCCTCATTCGGCGGTCTGGGCCGACGTGCTGATCGACGACGATACGGTCCGGGTCTTCAACAACCACCTCCGCTCGACGGCCATCAATGCCGACGACAACGACTTCATCACCTCCCGCATCCTCTCCGATACGGCCCGTGAGGTGAAGATCCGCAGCATTGTGAGCCGCCTGCGCGAGAACAGCGAGCTTCGGGCCTATCAGGTGGACAGCATTGCCGCGGTGATCGAGGCTACGCGGACTCCGCGGATCGTCTGCGGCGACTTCAACGACACCCCCGTGTCGTATGTCTACCGCCGGATGGCTGCCGGACTCGACGATGCCTTCAGCGACTGCGGTTCGGGCTATTCGTATACCTACCGCGGTTTCTTCAACATGCTGCGCATCGATTTCGTGCTCACCTCGCCCGAGTTCCGGGCCGTGGTCTACGAGGTTCCCGAAGTGACCTTCTCGGACCACCTGCCCGTTGTCGTGCGTCTGAAACGCACGCCGCGCAAGTAGGGCGGCGGACCCGAAGTTGTCCCCGAGAAAAAAATGTCCGGCAGACCGAGATGGCCTGCCGGACATTTTTCGTTTTCGATCAGTCGCGCTACTCCGTGATCTTCTTGCGCGGATGCACCATGTTCTCGGGACGCAGGATCTTGTTGAGCTCCTCTTCGTCCATGAGCTTGTGCTCGAGCACCAGGTCGTAGATGCCCTTTCCGCTCTGCAGGGCCTCCTTGGCCAACATCGTCGAGGTTTCGTAGCCCAGATAGGGGTTGAGGGCCGTGACCAGACCGATGCTGTTGTAGACCATGCGGCGGCACACCTCCGGGTTGGCCGTGATGCCGACGATGCACTTCTCGCGCAGCGTATTCATGGCATTGACCAGCATCTCGATGTTCTCGAAGAGCGAGAGGACGATGATCGGCTCCATGACGTTGAGCTCGAGCTGTCCGGCTTCGGAGGCCAGCGTGATGGCCAGGTCGTTGCCGATGACGCGGAAGGCCACCTGATTGACCACCTCGGGAATGACCGGATTGACCTTTCCGGGCATGATCGACGATCCCGGCTGGCGCGGCGGGAGGTTGATCTCGTTGAGTCCGCAGCGCGGGCCCGACGAGAGCAGGCGCAGGTCGTTGCAGATCTTCGACAGTTTCACGGCCAGACGCTTGAGGGCCGACGAGTTCATGATGAAGGCACCCGTGTCGCTCGTCGCCTCGATCATGTTGGCGGCTTTGGTCAGGGGCAGGCCCGTGATCTCGCGCAGGTGCTTGGTGCAGAGCTCCGCATAGTCCGGGTCGGCGTTGATGCCCGTACCGATGGCCGTGGCACCCATGTTGATCTCGTAGAAGAGCCGCATGTTGGTCTTCAGACGGTCGATCTCCTCGGTCAGCGTTGCGGCGTAGGCCTCGAACTCCTGCCCGAGGGTCATCGGCACGGCGTCCTGCAGCTGCGTGCGGCCCATCTTGATGATGTCGGCAAACTCCTCGCCCTTGGCGTGGAATGCGGCGATGAGCTCCTGCAGCGACGTCACGGCGCTGTCGATGCTCCGGGCCAGTGCGATGCGCACGGCCGTCGGGTAGGCGTCGTTGGTCGATTGCGAGAGATTGACGTGGTTGTTCGGGTGGCAGTAGCTGTATTCGCCCTTGTGGTGGCCGAGCAGTTCGAGCGCCCGGTTGGCAATCACCTCGTTGGCGTTCATGTTCGTCGATGTGCCGGCGCCTCCCTGTACCATGTCCACGACGAACTGTTCGTTGAACCGGTCTTCACGCAGCTCTTCGCATGCCCGGGTGATCGCGTCGGCGATCGCCGGATCGAGCAGCCCCAGGTCGCGGTTGGCGGCTGCAGCCCCCTGCTTCACGTCAGCCAGCGCGTGGATCAGGCGCGGAAAGAAGTTGAGCCGTACGCGGCTGATGTGGAAGTTCTCCACGGCCCGCATGGTCTGAACACCGAAGTAATACTCTTCGGGAATCTCCATTTCTCCGAGCAGATCGTGCTCACGGCGCGTTTTGCCCGACAGTTTGATCTCCGTAAAATCCATAGTTTCGTTAATTTTTTGATGTTCGTCTTACAAATATAGCATTTTTCCCGAGATTTGGTTATAGAAAAAAACTTTCTATCTTTGTATTTGCATTCCCCGGCGACGATTCCGGGGCGTGCGACGTTGCAAAACAGTTCAAAAAACCATGATTTTCGATTCTCTGAAGAACAGCGGACTCTACTGTTCGCTTCATCCGCGTCTTGCGCGGGCGTTCGAGCTGATCGGCTCGACCGACTGGACGGCTGTCGAACCGGGCATCCACGAACTCGACGGACGCGACATCTACGTGAACGTGATGGATGTCGATCTGAAGCGCAAGCCGGATGCCAAGCTAGAGGTCCACAACGAGTACATCGACATCCAGGTGCTCATCTCCGGACGCGAGGAGTCGTTCGGGTGGAGCGAGCGCCGTAACCTCCGCCGGCCGCTTGCCGAGTTCGATGCCGGAAACGACATCCAGCTTTTCGACGACGAGCCTCAGACCTACTATACGGTGCGTCCGGGGCAGTTTACGATGCTTCTGCCCGAGGACGGGCATGCCCCGATGGTGGGCGAGGGCCACATCCGCAAGATCATCGTCAAGGTGCGCCGCTGATCCGGGCCTCCGCAAGGTCTCTGAAAGCCGGGATTTTCCCGGCTTTTTTCGGTTTCTTCAGGACAATAATTCCGCTAGTCCTGCGTTTCGTTTCCGACCAAAATCTCAAATCGATGAAACGATTCTTCATCCTCTGTTTTGTCTTGGGGAACCTCGCCCTGCCGCTTTGTGCACAGCTGCCTGAGCGACCCGTTGCTTCCGGCCTGGAACTTGAGGCGGCCGGCCCGGGTGATCCCTCCGCCTTGGCGATGCGCGAGTCGCAGCGGCTGCAACAGGCTCTCGGACTCAATGACAAACAAACCCGTAAGGTCTACAAACTTTTTTATGCACATTTCAAGGCGCAGATGCCACAGACCGGAAGGTTCGGCGCTCCTCGAGGTATGGGCGGCGGCCCGGGTATGGGACCCGGCATGGGGCCGGTCGGTCCCGGCAGGATGGTCGGACATCCCGGAGCTCCCGATGGAATCGAACGTGGCGGACATCCGCAGTTTGCCGGAGCAAAGGATGCCGCGAAGGAGCGTGAGGCATGGCGCCAGACGCAGGAGAAAAAGTTCCGCAAGATCTTTACTGAGACTCAGTTTGCGGCCTGGAAAAAGTTGGAAACACTTCCGGCTGCGCCGCATCGCAGAGCTTCGGAAGACCCGGTTCGCCCCGGAGAAGGCTCGGCAGAGTGAAAAACTCGGGATCCAAACAAGATCCCGAGTTTTTTGTCCCCGGAGGCGGAGTGCGGGTTGTCAGGCCGCAACGGCCGAGCGTTGGGGACGGCGCAGGATGAAGCGGATGCTGCCCCACGAACAGAGGGCGCAGACGACGAAGACCGTTCCCGTCGAGAGGAGCGTGTCGCCCAGGCCGACCAGCGGCGAGACGATGCCGCCGAAGGCGAATCCCGAGGCGCCGAGCAGTGCCGAGGCCGTGCCGGCGTGTTCGCGTGTGCAGTCCATGGCCAATGTGGTGGAGGTGGTGAAGGTCAGCCCCATACAGAAGAGCAGGGCGAAGAGCAGCGCTTCGTAGATCCAGAAACTGCAGCCCGAGGCCAGTGCTGCGGCTTCGGCTATGGCGAAAACGATCATGCCGATGCATCCGGTCAGTGTGCCCTGTTCCGGGCGGCGGAAGCGTACCGCCGAAGTTGCGGCCACCCCGATCGCCACGGCATTGGCGGCGAAGCAGAGGCTGAAGCCGAAGGCCGAGAATCCGTAGTGCTCCTGCGTGATGAAGGGCGAGGAGGCGATGTAGGCGAACAGCACGCCTTGTGCGAAACCGAACTGGAGCACGTAGCCTACGAACCGGCGGTTGCGGAGCACGCTGCCGAAACCGTGGAGAATGTCGCGCCAGGCCACGGAGCTGCGGCGTTCCGGCGGGGAGGGTTTCGCGATAGTGCCAGCTTCCGGCAAGCAGGACGAGGCCCAGGACCAGCAGGATGCAGAAGATGCCCTGCCAGCCGATTCGGTCGGTCAGGGCTCCGCCGATGATCGGGGCCGTGACGGGTGCCACGCCGTTGATTGCGCCGATCACGGCCAGCATGCGCCCCAGTTCGGCCCCCGAGAACTTGTCGGTGGCTACCGAACGCGAGATGACGATGCCGCCTGATGCGGCCACCCCCTGGATGAACCGCATGGTGACGAACTGTTCGATGCTGCGCGCCGCGATGCAGAGTACGGTCGATACCAGGAAGAGCGCCATGGCTGCGAGCAGCGGCCTGCGGCGGCCGTATTTGTCGCTCAACGGGCCGAAGAAGAGCTGTCCGACGGCCAGTCCGATCATGCTGGTCGTCAGTCCCATCTGGACCATCGACGACGAAGTGGCGAAGAATCCCGCCATCGAAGGGAGCGTCGGCAGGTACATGTCCGTGACGAAGGGGCCGAAGGCCGTGAGCATGCCCAGCAGGATCAGCAGAAAGAGTCGCGAATTGTCGTGTTGCATGTGTCTTATCTGTTTTTGAACGTTGCAAATGTACTCCGGATTTTCCGCCTTTGATTGGTCATTTGCGACAGCAGATCGTTCATTTTCGGCTGTTGAATAGCCGAAAAATCCCGAAGTCACCGACTTCGGGATGAATCTTTGCAGGGCCTGCGACCCTTGTCTCCCTGTTTTTCGTGCGATGTTCCGTGTCTTTCGACTCTGCCTTCTGCGACCGTTTACTTGCCGATGCCCCGGTAGCGGAACCCGGCCGCCAGCACCTCCTGCTTGTCGAAGATGTTGCGCCCGTCGATGATCGCGTCTCCGCGCATCGTCTGGCGCAGGCGCGGCCAGTCGGGCATGCGGAACTCCTTCCATTCGGTCAGGAGCACCACGGCATCGGCCCCTTCGGCCGCCTCGTACATCGTGCGGGCGCAGGTCACTCCCTGGCCGGGCAGCATGCGGCGGCACTCCTCCATCGCTGCGGGGTCGTAGACCGCAATCTCGGCTCCGGCCTCGAGCAGACGGCCGATGACCACCAGCGACGTGGCCTTGCGCATGTCGTCGGTCTCGGGCTTGAAGGCCAATCCCCAGATGGCGATGCGGCGGCCGCGCAGGTCGCCCAGCAGCTCGGTGAGTTTCCGCACGGGCACCTCCTTCTGCGCCTCGTTCACCCGCTCGACGGCCTCGATGACCTGCATCGTGTAACCGTGTTCGCGGCCCGTGTGGGCCAGGGCCTGTACGTCCTTCGGGAAGCACGAGCCTCCGTATCCGCACCCGGGGTAGAGGAACTTGTTGCCGATGCGGACGTCCGAGCCGATCCCCTTGCGGACCATCTCGACGTCGGCGCCCACCAGGTCGCAGAGGTTGGCAATGTCGTTCATGAAGGAGATGCGGGTGGCCAGCATGGCGTTGGCGGCGTATTTGGTCATCTCGGCCGATGCGATGTCCATGAACATCACCCGGAAGTTGTTGATCAGGAAGGGGCGGTAGAGCCGGGCCATGAGCTGGCGGGCCCGTTCGCTGTCGGTCCCGACCACCACGCGGTCGGGTGACATGAAGTCCTTGATGGCCGAGCCCTCCTTGAGGAATTCGGGGTTAGCGGCTACGTCGAACGGGATGTCGGTCCCGCGGCTGCGGAGCTCTCCGGAGACAATCTCGCGCACCCGGCGCGCCGTACCTACGGGCACCGTGCTCTTCGTTACGAGCAGCGTGTAGCGGCTGATGTGGCGGCCGAACGTGCGGGCCACCTCCTCGACATGGCGCAGGTCGGCCGCCCCGTCCTCGCCGGGCGGGGTTCCGACGGCCGTGAAGACCACCTCCACGCGGTCCAGGCAGGCGGCCAGGTCGGTGGTGAAGTGCAGCCGTCCGGCGTCGAAATTCCGCCGCACGAGCTCCTCCAGCCCCGGTTCGTATATCGGAATCCGGCCTGCGTTCAGCGCCTCGATCTTGGCCCGGTCGGTGTCCACGCACGTGATGTCGAGTCCCATCTCCGCAAAGCAGGCACCCGATACCAGCCCCACGTAGCCCGTTCCGACGATTGCGATCTTCATCATGGCTGCCGGCGGTTTGTCAGACGTTGCCGTTCATGGCGGCGGCTACGGCCTCGGCCAGCTGGCGGCAAGGCTCGCCGTTGGCTGTCGAGTAGCCCTGTTTCATCTCCACGGGCGGGCATACCGGCTCCCATTTCACGCGCTCGGTGAACTCCTTCATGCGGCGCACGGCGGCTCCCGCCCAGGTGAACGAACCGAAATAGGCGAAGCGCCGCTGCGGGATGCAGCGTGCCTCGATGCGGCGCAGCAGCTGCTCGACGGGCGGGAAGAGCTCGCCGTTGTAGGTCGGGCTGCCGACGATGAGCGTGTCGTAGCGGAAGACATCGCGCAGCACCACCGACGGATCGGCATACGAGAGGTTGTAGACCCGGATCTGCCGGATACCCTGCTCGGCCAGCTCGCGCGCGATGCGCTCGGCCATCTGCTCCGTGTTGCCGTACATCGAGCCGTAGGCGATCACGGCGCCCGGCTCCCCTTCGTAGCGGCTCATCCGGTCGTAGAGTGCTACCACCTCGCCGATACGCTCCTGCCATACGGGGCCGTGCGTCGGGCAGATCGTGCGGATCTCAAGCCCTCCGACCTTCTGCAGGGCCTTCTGTACCGGGGCCCCGTATTTGCCGACGATGCAGGCGTAGTAGCGCCGCATCTCGTCCCAGTAGCGGTCCACCTCGACCTCCGAGTCGGTGATGCCCCCGTCGAGCGCCCCGAACGTGCCGAAGGCGTCGCCCGAGAAGATCACCCCTTCGGCGGCATACCACGTGACCATCGTCTCGGGCCAGTGGACCATCGGAATCAGGTGGAACGTGAGGAGCTTTCCGGCCCCCAGGTCGAGCGTGTCGCCCTCCTTGACCTCGAGCGTACCGGCATCGATGCCGTAGTATCCGCCGATCATCTGGAGCGTCTTGGCGTTTCCGACGATCTTCAGGTCCGGGTAGCGCAGGCGCAGGGCTGCGATCGATGACGAGTGGTCGGGTTCCATATGGTTTACGACGAGGTAGTCGATCTTGCGGTCGCCGATCACCTCGCGGATGTTCTCGAACAGGCGGCTGCCGAACGACTCCTCGACGGTGTCGATCAGGGCGACCTGCTCGCCGACTACCAGGTAGGAGTTGTACGAAACGCCGATCGGGAGGGGCCAGAGGCCTTCGAAACGGGTCGTCGTGCGGTCATTGACGCCGACATAGTGGATGCCGGGCCGGATTTCAGTAATAGCCATATCGTGAATCGTTTTGGTTTCCGGGGCGAATTTACGAAAAAAAATGCAGACCGCGCCCATTTTCCGCAGCGATCCGGCCCGTCGGTCGGTCCGGAGACAACCTTTGGGGACCGACATCGGTTGTGGCTGTTTGGGCGGAGCCGCAGATTGCTTCGGTGGCTCATGCGTCTGTTTGGCGGCAAAAAGGAGCGGCGCCTCATGCAGAGGCGCCGTTCCGGAATCCTTGTGGACCGACCTCAGGGCCGGACCTTCGTTTTTCTGACGTTCGGATTATTCCATGCTGGCCGAGCCGTCGTGCAGGGTCATGGTTTCAGCGATGTGTTCATTGGGGTTGTTGAAACTGCCCTGGCCGCAGTAATAGTGGAATTCGAAGTGGAATCCGCGCTCTCCGTCCCAGTAGCAGGGGAAGTCTTCATATGTGAGGCCATTTTGATACGACGGCAGGTCGGAAACATAAACCGCTCCATAGTTTGCGTTATCAGCAACCTGCTGCGGCGAGACGGTCACGACATTGTACTCCTTGCCCTCGATGGTGACCTTCTTGTCGGGATTGATCGTGAAGATCACGTTGTAGGTTCCCTCGCCCCAGTTGGTCATGCGGAATACGGTCGTACCGGCCGCACGCTCGATGACGACACTGTTGTCGTCTCCGACCCAATAGCCGTTGTAGGAGTAGTCGGCGGTCTGTGCGATGGGCTTGCCGTCGGCTCCCTTCACGTAGTCGGCTTCGGTCAGGTCGGTCGAGAGCAGCTTCGTCGGATCGGAGAGGATGTAGAGCGGCTCCCACTGCAGGGCCAGGGCCGTCGATACGGTCGTTTCGGCGTATTTCGACTTGATGGCGAGGTTCGAATCCTCCAGGCTGCCGCCGTTTGCAACGGCGATCTTCACCGAGTAGGTCGCTCCTTTGGCCAGGTTCTCCACATTGTATACCGTGATGGGAATCATTACGGAGTACTGGCCGTTCTTGAATTCGGCCGTTTTCGGGATGTCGAAGAATTCGGCAGCGTCTTCCGGAATCGTGGGCGTAAGCTCCACCGTGAAGTCGCCCTGTGCATTCTGGCGGTAGATGGCCACCTCAATCGTCTGATCACCCGTTGACGAGGCATCGAACTCCTGCAAGATGGCTTTCTGGACGAAGTAGGCCGTGTTGGCGGCTTCGGCCGAGGGGTCGAACTTCGTGGCGATCTGGTCCTGGTCGCATCCGATCGCCGTCAGCGCCAGGCTCGCTGCCAAAAGTGTTCTGATGATATTTTTCATGGTTTTTGTACTTGTATTGTTTGGTAGTCCGTTTCTGACGATTAGTTGGCCGTGTCACCGATGGGGTTCTGTACGGCGTTCGGGTTGCCGTCGATCTCCACCTGCGGCAGCATCAGCACCCATGCGTAGGAACCGGGCGACTGCGTGTCGTGGTTGTTCAGCAGCGAAGCCGGGTCGAAATCGGGGTTGTCCGCAGCATCGGTCTCGACGCGCTTGAAGCCCTGGCCCAGACGCTTGATGTCGAAGATGCGGCCGAACTCGCCCCACAGCTCGATACGGCGCTGTACGAGGATCTCCTCCAGCAGCGACTGCGGGGCCTGCTTGGCACCGGCGCTTCCGAGCGTCAGACCTCCTTCGTCATACGTTTTGCCCGACAGCTCACACTTGTATGAGGGGTCGCGCAGGGCCATCAGTTTGGTCAGGTAGTTCTTGGCCTCGGGGTCGTTGCCGGCGTGGCAGTAGGCCTCGGCAGCGGTCAGCAGCATCTCCTCGGCACGCATGTAGATGTAGTCACCCAGCCACGTGTTGCCCTGGAACTTGAACTTCACCTGGCAATACTTGATCGCCTGTCCCGTAGCCTGATACTGCGAGTTGTCGAAGTTACCGAGCCACCATGCACGGCGTCCGTCCTCTGCGCCCATGCGGTTCCACAACCACGATGTGCAGCAACGGCGGGCTTTCTGGGCATAACCGTCGTGGTCGGCATCCATCTGCGACTGGTAGGAGGCGTACATACCGTAGTTGTCCGGAGTCTTGATCTCACCCCACATGACGTTCGACAGGGCCGTGATGTCGTTCATTCCCGACTTGAGCTGGGAGATGTCGAGCGGCTGGTTCGGACCCTTCAGCGCCTCCTCGGCTGCCATATAGGCATCCTCCCATTTGTGCATGGCCAGAGCCACGCGGGCCTTGATGCCGTTGGCCACGTAGTAGTCCACCTGAGTCTTGTTCGATCGCGTGACGCCGGCCTTGTTGGCTTCGTCGAGCAGGCCGATACCCGTCGTCAGGTCGGGGTAGATGACCTCTTCGTAGACCTGCTTGTTCGTCGAGCGGGGTGCGCCCTTCGTGGCCGAGGTCGTAGGCTCGGTGTAGACCGGAACACAGAGGTCTTCCGGATAGTAGTAGTAGGCGCGGGCGTAGAACTGGGCCAGCATGTGGTAGCAGAACGCACGCAGCGTGTAGGCCTGTCCGAGGACGAACTTGCCCTCGTTTGTTGCAGAGAGCAGTTCGGCCGAAGCGATCAGGCTGTTGCACGAGTTGATGGTCGTATAGTAGCAGTTCCACTCCGTGTAGCACTGCAGACGCGAGTCGTCGTACCAGTTCTTCACGTTGTAGGAGAAGGTCTGCCACATCCAGCCGCTGCCTGCTCCCGAGAGGATGTAGTCCTCACCGAGCGCATCGGCCGTGAGGTAGCTCGACGTGATGCCGAAGCCCACGCCCGAGCTCACGCCGTTGGTCCAGGCCCAGGCACCCAGACCCGAAAGGGCTCCGGTCAGTGCCGACGTGGCGTTTTCGACGTCTCCATAGACGACGTCGGGCTTCACCGCGTTCGAGGGAAATGTTTCGAGTGCGTCCTTCGCGCAGGAGAACGAGAGGGAGGCGATGACGCCCAACATTAATATCTTTTTCATATACAGAATCTCCGTTTATAAGTTAGAACTTGATGTCCAGACCTGCGACGAAGCTGCGCGACGGCGTGTAGACGTACGACGTGCTTCCGGTCAGCGAGTAGGTCGGGTTCATACCCTTCAGGTGTGTGAAGAGCGCGAGGTTGTCCATCGAGCAGTAGACACGCACGTGCTTCATGCCGATGTAGCTGGCTGCCTTCTGCGGGATCGTATAGCCGATCGTGATGTTCTTGATGGCGAAGTACGAGGCATCCACCAGGAAGCGGTCCGAGGTGATGCTGCTCGTGCCGACCTCCACGCGCGGAACGTCCGTGATGTCGCCCGGCTTCTGCCATGCGCGCGTCAGGTGCGAGTGGTAGGTCTGGCCGTAGTAGAACGGGTTCATGGCGCCTGCGTAGATGTAGTCGAGCACCTTGCCGCCGATCGAGTAGGTCGTCAGGATCGAGAAGTCGATGCCTTTCCACTGGAGGTTCGTGCCGATGCTTCCGAACAGGTCGGGGATGCGGCTGCCCATCAGGTAGCGGCTGCTCGTGGCCTTGCCCGTGTCGGAGGTGATGTACTCGTTGGTGATGTTGCCCTTGTCATCCGTGTCGTAGGCCCAGTAGAGCGCGGCTCCGGTTGCCGGATCCACACCTGCGAACTTGGGCAGGTAGAACGTATTGACGGGCAGGCCCTCGCGGATGATCGTCGAGCCGCCGATGATCTCCTTGGCCTCGGGCGTCAGCTTGAGCACCTTGTTGTTCTGCGTCGATGCCATGACGGTCACGTCCCAGCGGAAGTCGGGGCGGTTCACCAGCACGCCGTTGAGCGAGATCTCCCAACCCGTATTGCGCATCTCGCCGATGTTGTCGAGGTACGACTCGAAACCGGTCGAGAAGGCCATCGGGCGCTCCATGATCATGTCCGTCGTCTTGCGGTTGTAGTACTCGATCGTGGCGTTGAGGCGGTTGCCGAAGAGCGTGGCCTCGATACCTACGTTGAAGTTGCCGTTCTTCTCCCACGTCAGTTCGGGATTCTCGAGCTGTGCGATCGAGAAGCCGTAGTCGGTACCCGTCGAGGTGATGCTGTAATAGCCCTGCCAGCCGTAATAGGTGTCGATATTTTCATTACCTTGTACACCATAGGAGGCCTTCAGCGTCAGGTTGTTGATCCAGTGGATGTCGCGCATGAACTCCTCCTGCGAGATGCGCCACGAAGCGCCGACCGACCAGAAGTGTCCCCAGCGGTGATCGGGGGCGAAGCGCGACGAACCGTCGGTACGCCAGCTGCCGTCGATGTAGTACTTGTTGTCGAAACCGTAGTTCAGACGGGCGAAGTAGGATTCGATGGTGTGGCGGTCGGTCTGCGAACGGGTGTCGTTGATCGAGGCGCCGACAACTTCGTAGATGCCGCTCACCAGACCCGAACGCGAACCGGTCAGGTAGTTCTGCTCGTAATCGTAGTACTCGTGGCCGAGCAGGGCGCTGATCTCGTGCTTCTCGTTGAACGTCCGGTTGTAGGTAACCAGCTGGTTGAACGTGTAGGACATGTAGCGGTAGTTGTTCTTCTCGATCAGACCGCCGTTCGATGCCTGGTTGCCGAAGTACGGATTGTAATACGACATGTTGTTCGACGTGCGGTAATCGACACCGAAGTTGAGCGTGGCCTTGAGGCCCTTGAGCCAGCCGGCCTTGTCGTCGTCGCTGCCGAAGGTGAGATAGGTGCGGGCCGAGAGGCTCTCGGTGGTGTTCGACGTCGGGTCGTCGTAGAAGCCGGCGATGCAGTTTGTGTTGGAGTCCTGCGGACGGGCCGAACCGTAGTCGAACTGCTTCTTGCCGTTTTCGTCGAGCAGCAGGGCGCCTGTCTCGGAGTCACGCATGTAGACCGGGTAGATCGGGGCCATCAGCTGGGCCGAGTAGAAGACGTTCGAGTTGGCCGATCCGGTGTAGCGGTTCGAGTTGCTCTTCGAGTGCGAGAAGTTGGCGTTCATGCCGCCGGCGAACCAGTGGCGGGGCGTCGTGTCGTAGCTGACGCGGCCGGTGTAGCGCTGGAAGTTGGTGGTCTTCAGCACACCGTTCTCGTCGAGGTAGCTCAGCGACATGCTTCCGCGGTGGATGTTGTTACCGCCCGATACCGAAGCCTGGTACTCCTGACGGAAGGCCGCGTTGTCGGTGACTTCGTCGATCCAGCTCTCGTTGTAGGCCGACTTGGCATCGGCACGCACTTTGCCCGTGGCGGGATCTACGAGTTCTGCCCACGAGTAGTTCTTGAAGGGGTTGTATCCGGCGCCCAGCGTACCCGACAGACGCGACGATGCGTAGGTGCGGGCGGCTGCGTCGCTGTAACCCGAAGTGAAATAGGCCGAGTTGTAGAGCGACTGCCAGGTGAGCTCGATGAACTCGCGCTGATTAACCAGATCGTAGTTGGGAATGGCACGCGACGAAACGCCGAGCGTTGCCTTGAACGACACCTCGGTGTCGCCGTCACGGCCGCGCTTGGTATTGATCACGATGACACCGTTGGCACCGCGGGCTCCATAGAGGGCGCCGGCCGAGGCGTCCTTGAGCACGGTGATCGACTCGATGTCCTCGGGGTTGATCGAGCTGATCGTACCCGAGTAGGCGATACCGTCCACGACATAGAGCGGCGAGGAGCTGGCGTTGAGCGAACCGAAACCGCGGATGGCGATCGTGGCGTCCGAACCGGGCTGTCCGGTTCCGGAGGTGGTCTGCACGCCGGTCACCTGGCCCTCAAGGGCCTTCGATACGTTGGCAACGACACGTTTCTCGAGGTTTTCAGACTTGATGACGGCGGCCGATCCGGTGAAGGACTCCTTCTTGGCCGTACCGTAGGCCACCACGATCACATCGTCGATGTCCTGCGTGTCCTCGCCCAGATGGATCGTGAGCGACGTCTTGCCGCCGACGGCAACCTTCTGCGTTTCGTATCCGATGAACGAAACCTGCAGCGTGGCATCGGCAGCTGCTGAGAGCGTGAACTGTCCGGCTGCGTTGGTTGTCGTACCATTCGTGGTTCCGTCGACCATGACGGTAGCCCCGGCGACGGGCTTGCCTTCAGCATCGACAACTGTACCGGAAATCTGCTGTACCTGGGCCAGGGCAACCATGATTCCCCCCCCCAATACGGCAATTAACGATAGTACAAGTTTTCTTACCATAAACGTTAATTTTAGTAGATTTTTAAAATAAAAAGTTCAGGAACAAATGTAGGAAATTCGAGCGATGTTTACAAATAATATCGTGAAATAATTTATGAACATAGCAATTATAATCAAGAATAGTGTATTTAAGTTATTATTTTAACGCGATTTTATAATATCGATTACGATTTATAACGGGTATTTTCTCGATAAAAGCCTTGTTTCAAAATTTTCTTACTCTTGGTGCAATCCGAAATACAAGGATGCCGATTCATGGCGCAAATTGCTTTTCGA
>OCJY01000063.1_pt1 | contig 44296 bp, 31 predicted proteins | sample 1502791 | NCBI WGS metagenome assembly OCJY01 (sample SAMN01915221, study PRJEB22387) | human gut metagenome | isolation source: stool | host: Homo sapiens | place: USA | reverse complement strand
GCTTCCATAAGTACACTTACTAATAACAATGATATCACTGGTTTGGGATAACAATTTCCCAAGATTCTTATAGTCATCATTTAGTATACACTCGCCAGGTTTCTTTACCCAGCACCCAAAACATCCACGGCAATACTCTATTTTTCCTCCTAATAGCATGATATCTGTTCTTCCTTGAACTAGGTCCTGCATAAATTTTTGATCAAAAATATCATTTATTACTAATACCACAATTTTCCCCCTTTAGCTACGCAATTCTCTGATCTTTTCGCTTACGAAGCAAACATAATAATGCAACAGTAAAGAATAGTACTCCGTATATCATAAGTTTCCATATACAGTCTACTACTGTACTTGTAACTTTTCCATTCAATAGAAGATCTGATACGCCAATCAATATATAACTCTGTGGAAAGAAATTAGATAGTTTTATTAACATGTCTGACATAATATCGCGAGACCACATACAGCCTGCTAACAATGAAGTTGGCATAACGATCAAAGCGACCAATCCATTTAATTGTTTTTTTGATCCTACAAGAACACCTACAATCATTGCTATTCCCGTTGTGCTAAAGATAAACGCTCCAAATACACATATTAATCCTAATACCGACTTGCCCCAGTCAATATGAAAAACATATTTACTAAACAATACCAAAATACTGCTTTGCACTACACCAAACAAAAAAATTGCCAAAAGATTTCCGAGTAGAATCTGGGTGGAATTGACCCTTGTCGTAAGAAGTCTTAACCACGTACCATTTATTTTTTCCTCTAGTATACCACTGGAATTATTTATAATGCAAAACATAATAAAAATTACCATAATTCCGAGTGCACTATAGGTTATTGTGTCATAAATGCTATCTTTAACTTCCCCGTTTACCTTTGAACTGGTTAACTTTATTTTCTCATCTTCTCTTATTTCATCATAGTTTTTAAGAATTTCTGTTTCTGTACTCTCATCATATGCTATCTGATATTCATCCATAAGATTCGTTACCGCATCCTCAGCAGTATACTTAATTTGTAATTCCTTAATCGTTAATTCAATATTATTCATGAGCGATATACTTGTTTTGGAATCTTGCATCTTTAGTACTTTTATTTGATCCGTACTTTGTTCTAAGATGATCTGATCAAACTCCTTAGGAAGCACAATTGCAGCTGGTATTTTTCCATTTACGATATCACTTCTGGCTTCTTTAAAAGAGGCATGATAAAAATCATAATCATCTTTCTCCATAAGTTGTAAAAATTCTGTTGTATACTGACTTGAAGCTTCATCTACTACTGCAACTTTAATTCGATTGCTATCATCTTTATTAAAGCCATAGATGATAACTGTAATAAAAATAATTGGTGCTACAAACATCCAAATTATAGAGGACTTTTCTTTTACCACTAATTTTAACTTTAATGCGACTATAGAAAATAGTTTGCCCATAAAATTCACCCTTTCTGTATTTATTTCTTACTGTAATTTTAATCGTGGTCTTCCGATTAACAAGAAAACTATTCCCATGCCTACCAATACCGCTGATGGAAGCAATATGGATTCAATACCATTATTAATCATAAGGTTAAGATATCCCTTCATTCCCCAGGTATTTAATAAAAGTAGTCCTACCTTTTGAAAGTTTTCATTCATCTCATATAGGGGAATCATATTTCCTCCTATAAATGCCATACCCATAATTAACAATGGATTCAGTACATCTACTGCTTTCGAGCTCTTGAATATAGTAGCTATCATCATGGATAAGCCACATGCTGCGAAGGATAATGCCAGCGAAAGTATACATAATCCTGGAATAGAGTTTCCCCACTTTACTCCGAAAGCAAACTTAGAAAATAGTATAATTACAGCAATATCCATTATTCCTAACACAAATAGTGCTAAAAATTTTCCTAGAAGTATCCCTGATTTACTAACTCGTGTAGTATTCAGCCTCATCAATGTATTCGTTTCTCTCTCTTCAATTAAAGATGAGGTACCTACCATTCCCACAAACAATATGTACATTGCTACCATAGCAGCGGAATAGTACTGTATTGCTGAAATATTCTTCCCTGTATCTGTAATCGAATCTACGGTTACAAATTTATCTTCACTCTCAAATACATCACTAAGTGATGTCATAATTGCTTCACCTGGTATATTATATTCCTTCAATGCTTCATTGGCCGCGTCAATTGCTGCATAAGTATCTCGTTGTGTTTTGATATATCCATTGACTGCATCAGTTATAATGGTACTATTGACAGAATCACTGTCCTTCTCTACCAATGTTACATTCACCGAGTTCCCATCTTGAATGTTTTTTGTGTAGTCCTTTGGAACATGTATAAATGCTTCAATTTTTCCTGCATCTATTAATTCTGTCATTTCATCATAGCTACCTTCTACGATAGTAAAGTACTCTTTCATATCTGAACTTTCTAGAAATTCAATCAAAGAGCCAGCTTCCTCTCCATTGTCCTCGTTAACTACTCCAACTTGAAATTTTGAAAGATTAACAGTAGCTCCTTCGAACATAGAACTTAAACTAATACCTAATGCAAATATTAAAACAATCGGCATAATAACTATAATGGCTATTGCTCTTTTATCTTTTAACGTCAGTATAATATCTTTTACTGCAATATGAAATACTTTCATCAATTCTTTACCTCAACTTTTCTAGTCTGTACCAACTTGTCCTTTTAATCTCTTAAACTCTTACCAGTTAATTTAAGAAACACATTTTCAAGCGTTGGTTCATTAATTGAAATCTGTAAAATATTCGTATTGTAGTTACTCAAATGATTTACGATGTCCTTTAAATGTTGCGCTGTATTATGCATATAAATCAACAATTTTTTATCCCCAGCCACTTCATATTTAGTGACATAATCTAATTGAAGTAAACTCTCCAATAATTGTTCACTAACTTCACTTAACTCAACTTCCATCGATTCTGTGTCAATGATCTTTTGCTTTAATTTCTCTTTTTCTTCAACAATCAGACATTTTCCTTCATCAATAATTCCGATACGATTACATAACGTTTCTACTTCTTCCATGTAATGAGTTGTATAAATAATTGTCATTCCATCCTCATTTAACTTCTGAACAGTCTCTAATATGCTGTTTCTAGATTGAGGGTCGATACCTACTGTTGGCTCATCCATGATTAGGATTTCTGGATTATTAAGTAAGGCTACTGCGATATTAATTCTTCGCTTCATACCTCCTGAAAAACCTTTGATAGTATCCTTTCTACGGTCGGTTAAATTGGCCACTTCAAGTGTCCACTCCACCAAATCTTTAAGCTTTTGCCCTTTTAACCCATACATTCTTCCCCAAAATTTTAAGTTATCTTGAGCAGATAATGTTGGATATAGTGCAATATCTTGTGGTACCAATCCGATACTTTTCTTACCCACAACAGGATGCTTTAATATATTTTCCCCTTTTACATAGATGTTACCTTGTGTTGGTTTTACTAAACCAGATAACATTAATATGGTTGTTGATTTTCCAGCACCATTTGGCCCTAACAGTCCAAACAGTTCTCCTTGTTGTATCTCCAAATTAAGATTATCAACAACTTTTCGATCACCGTACTTTTTGCTTAAATTTTCAAATCTTATAATCTCCATATTGTATCCTTTCTGACCATGTACATATATTTTTTCTTCTACTACTCCCCAATTAAGCTATGATTTTCATAATTGGCTATAGTTTTTAAACCTACATCCATCTTCATAATAACTTCCCCCTTCTGGTTAACTACCATAAATCTAGAATTTACAAACTTATCATTTTTTTCAATTACTTTGACCTCTACATAAACAGATTCACCACTGAATAATGGTCTATAGATTATCACATTGTTTATATTAACAGGTACTGCACAAATTCCATATTCATGATATAAACCAATTAAGACAATACGTCCAATACAATCCACTGTAATTGGTGACATTACTGTGTTGATGTACTTTTTATCCTTAAACAAATAATTATCTTCATTCACAACAACTCTTCCAGTATAATGGTTAGGCTCTATATAAACTGCTTCCTCCACATATTTAAACAAGACCCCAAATTCAATTGCATTGTTTGTATCTCGGTAAAATTTATCAATATCAAGTTGTACACCCCTTTTTGATATTTCAATTATATCATAATTTTCCTTTAGCTGTAAATTACCTCTCGATACTGAAATTTTTGCCTCTGAATGAAATCGATCTTTGATTAAGACCATTCCTTTTTTGTTAATAAAATCTGAATGAATCTGACAATTGTATGTAATCTTTTGATCATTATCCTCAACTACCTCAACCTTTCCTTGAATGCTGAGTGGATTTTCTACGAAATACTTGATGAATTCTTTAAACTCAATATCATCTAAGTACAAAGGGTAATATAACTTGGTTCCTGTAATCATATGATATAACTTAATGATTTCTAAATAATATTCAAGATGGCATACCCCTGCAAAGACATAATTTCCTTTTACCTTATGCTCTAGCAGATATCTCTCATTTCCTACTTCAAATTTTTTCTCTACTTCAATCATTTTTGGTTCAAGAGTTTTGATTTTATCTATAAAAGGATATTCGCACTGATCTAAGATTCTTTGATTTGAATCCACATAGTTAACTAGAGTATGTGTCTCTGGATCAATGAATTCAGTCTGTGGTTCACTCCTCATATCTTTTCCTATGGAATCAAATATAAGGACTTCTTGGGATTTTCCTCCGAAAGCTAACTCCATTAAGAATTTTTGTACTCCTTCTTTCACAGATAAGTAATGTAACCCTCTTTCTTCTTGTATCTTTTCAACTGATGGATGTACTGCCATACCTACTTCCTTCCATGCAGTCCAATCCATAGTAAAGACACGTGCACTTGTGTGCATGGCAGCAAGCGCAGACATTTTTACAATAATATCCGAACCAGCACAATAATCTACTTGTCCATCCATGCCAAATCTTCCTGAAATAGATCCAACACTATGGAAGAATTTCAAAGAAGGGCTATTGAATAAAGTGAATAAGTTATAAAATCCCATTGCTTTTGTTCGAACTACATTCCTTGCAACTATAATATCTTTCTTTGATACTTTTCCAATGGAAGGCAGCCCGGCTCCACTTATAATTCCTGTGACTTCACCAATTTCTTTTTGAATGGTTTCATGCAGTTTGATTACCTGTTCATAGGAAGAAACATCGCACTGATAATAAAATACCTTGTTGTATTTTTGTTGCAATTCTTTTATATTCTTATATAGTTGTCTTCTGTGTTTTAGTCTTTCGTATTCTCCAAGTATCTCCATTACCGTTGATATTGGTTTTTCTTTTCGATACTCTAACATAAATTCTGTTTTGTATGCTTCATACTCTTCATCTGACATATGAATATACTTTTGTGTTCCATCTGGTAGCTCGTCTCTACCTGTCAAAATCACTGTAGCATCATATAATTCTAAGATGCCTTTGGCAAATTCATTCATAATTCCTCTGCCACCACCGCCAAAGAGAATAACATCGTCGCTTGTATATTCATGTGGTTGTTGCATATCCTTTTCATTGATTGGTTTTGGTATTACTACAATGGTCTTTCTTAAGTCTCCTACATATCCAATCTCAATATGGTTATCCTCAATTTCTATTTCTTGAATTATTCTCTCTGCTATTGTATCAATTGGAGTTAACTCGTTAAAATCTAATGCCTTACAATAAAGATTTGGTAACTCTCTCTTTAATGCCTTAAGAAATCCTGATTGTACAGCTAGAAGTGGATTAAGGTTTGTTGTATGCTCGGTTCCAAATACACCTCCAACATTACCAACTGTTACACAAAATGCATCTTCTGATTCTTCAAATTCCTCATAGGCTTCCTTCACGCTATAAAAGATAGTATTAAACGCATTATTTACCTTATGCTCCCACTGCGTATTGGATTGGTTTATAAAATCTCCATCCAAAGATAATGTCTGCAAATTGATAATACCATCAATATGTCCTAACATTTGATGTGCCTTTTTAAATGCCTCAACTAGAGTTTCATCCTCCATATTAAATATAGATATTCCATTCTTGTAACTGTTTTGGTGACTCATAGCAATTACGGCACATGTGCAATGTTTTACTTCAAGTTGTCTGACTAATTCCTCGGTAAAGCTTCCATCAACAGAATCCTCAATCACCATAACTTTTTTATCTTCTAGGGAATGTAACTGTTGCTTCAAGATTGGTGCAACTTTCCTTGAAACACTTATAAATCTGCCATGTTGATTTTCTTTAGAGTAATGTTGAATACGCTCACTTAAGGATTCCTCTTTTTCTACTTTAACTTCATTCTTGAAGTCTTCTTTTCCCTCATTTGCAGCACCCATAGTCATATGATTATATAGATTTTGTGCAATCTCCTCAATTGTATTAAAGGTCTTATCACTAAACTCATTCTTGTACTTTTCCCGATCAATCGCATACTGTTGAAAGATTTCTGCTATAATGTCTGCTTGTTTTACAGAGTCGATACCAAGGTCCGCTTCAAAATCCATATCATTTAGTATTATTTCAACTGGATATCCTGTCTTTTCAGCTATTATATTTTTCACAGTTTCATATATATCTTCTATCTGTATTTGTACTTTGGTATCTGCTTGCTGATTTTCAGTATTTTCTTTGGAATCAGTATGGATATAACGTTCAATAGAATCACAAATATCATGAATTGTATTAAATTTCATGTTTTCATCCTGCATATTTTTAGGATCAATCTTAAGTCTCTCAAAGAAAACTGTGATAATATCTGCTTGTTTTACTGAATCAATTCCAAGATCTGCTTCAAAATCCATATCATCTTCTAATAGCTCAGCAGGATATCCTGTTTTTTCAACGATAATATCTAGAATCATCCCTTTGATTTCTTCTATGGACATTTCAATTTTAATTTGATTATTATTACTTTCCATATTTTCTATAGTATCCATACCTTCCTCTCCGATTGTTTCCAATCCAACATTATATAGTTCCACTTTTGAAACAAATTTAGCGAACTCATATACATCATTTGAATTTTTACGATTGGTTGTAAATACAGTGACTGGTTCATCTTTAAGTATGACAGCAACTAAATTAGCTAATATACTATCAGTTCCCGCTTCAATGAAGTCTTCTACACCATAATCAAAGTGCAATTTTTTGATATCCTCATTAAAATTAAATGGCTGAACAAATTGTTTTTTTAAATACGCTGCCATAGATTCTGTGTCGTACTCTTTCTCATCAAAAGAATATAGTCTTTCACTTATTGTTGAAAATACCTTTTTATCCGGAACATGATAATGATATTTTCTTAATACTTCATAGAACTGATCCGCAGCTTTACTTAACCGTTTGGAGTGAAAGCCATGAGAGGTTTTTAGTAAAACACTAGTTATATTATCTTCTTTACAAAGTTCTAGAACTCTTTCTACATCACCTTTGTTAGTAGATAGAATTGTCTGTTTATCGGAATTGTAAATACTAGTCTCTGCATCAATCTGTTTTTCCTTTAACTTCTCCATAAATACTAAAAATCTATCACTTTTTCTATCTAACTTCACGCTAATCATAGCACCACGTTCTTCTACTGGCATCTCCTCTAAAACACGTGCTCTATGATATACAATTTCAAATCCATCTTCAAAGGAAAATACACCGGAACAAGCAAGAGATGAAAATTCACCCAAGCTATGTCCAATCATATAGTCTGGCTGTATTCCCATGGCTGATATTAATTGATACATTGCATAGTTGGCAGTATAGATTGAAGTTTGCATTATGACTGCTTCATTAATCTTTTCCTCAACGTAAGCGGCACTACTAAACTCTCTAAAAATACAATTTGTTAACTTCTCATTGGTTAAACGTTGCAATAATTCATCTGCCTTATCATAAATTTTTCTTACAAGTTGATACTTTTTATATAATTCAAACATCATATCTGGATATTGAGAGCCGTGGCCAGGGAACATAACTACTTTTTTTCTATTCGTATTTCTCTTACCCTCACAATAATTAATTCCTTGTTTTTCCCATAGTCTTTGTTGTTGTGAATTCATACTTTTCGCCTCTTTCAAATTATTTATTATTTAAAACCAAGCGTAATTTTTTCTCTAAATCATTCCACTCTTGATAGACGATACTAATTCTGTATTCTTTCCACTCCTTAGGAGTTCTCTTAATTGTTCTATAATTTGTCTTATTGATTTCCTTGCATCTTTCTAACAATTCTTCTGAAGAATCTGCAGTTATTGCTAAGATATGATATGGTTCAATATTAACAATGCCTTCCTCATCCATGAGATTATCTTCTTCTTTTGCTTCTTCTATTTCTTTCGTCAAATCGTAATCCTTATCTACCAAGCGAACTTTAAACTCCCCACCAACAATAGGTGTATCTTTTATCCAAACGCTTGTAGGAAGCATTTGTTCTTTTAATTTTTCTAAATGCTTCATACCATCTAGTAGTCGAAATCCCATGTCTGCTCCAAAATAATAAGGCTCTTTGTTGCTAATTTTATAATTCATGTGTTCCAAGTTTTCATTACCATATGCTTTAATAACTTCAAACTCTTCATCTTGGACAGAAATAATTCTTGCATAGACATGTTCCTCTGGCGTAACATCTTCTGTCTTCTTTAGTACGTAAAAGATTGCCCCCTCACATGGGATGTATGCCTGTCTTTCATTCTCCGGCAATCTCTTCTCCATATATGCTGAATATAAGCTTAACTGTTCTGGTGCCATATTCGTACTCATGCCACCTACCAATACATGTTCACTCTTACCAAGAATCAAATCATCAATTCCGTGTCTAAGCGCAAGAGAAAAAGAATCACTTCCAGAATCAATGACCATGCTACTTCCTCTTAAATCAAAGAAATTAGAGATTCTACCAGAAACAATGTTATCCATGTATCCTGGTAAACAATCTTCTTCCACTTGTGGTACATATTCACTCAAATCCTGCCTGATTTGGTCAATAATTGTATTCTGACTTTCTGAATCAAGTTCATTAAAATAAGTTGTTTCCTTTAGACACTTAATATACTCCTGAACACGTACACGAATATTAACATCACAGCATTTTTCAGTTCCCATAAACTTAGCTACATATACTGAGGTATTACTGCCACGAAGTGTTTTCTCGCCATATTCTTTGATTGCTTCATCTGCTGCTAATAATGCAATAGTTTGTGATCGATCTAGTTGAGATATAATCTTTGGTGGTGTTCTAAACTTTAAGCAAGGAAAATTGATTGTAGGAATAAACCAACCTTCTTCTAAATAGTTATCATATAGTTTTGCAATTCTTTCATTCCATCGATTGTCTGGATAATGCTTACTACCACTTACCTCGTTATATCGTTCCTGATTCCAATGTTCTTTTCCTGTGAATTTTCCGTCAATCACACCCATTGCCACAATTGAAACATCAAGCTTAGAATAATCAATGGCATCTTTGTCATCCTTATAATCGAATTCAGGTAAATATTCTTCTAGAATTGCAGAGGAATTAACTCCTCCAAATCCAAAGGCATTAATTAATGTCCTTTTAGGTAGATTTGACTCCTTAATCCATTCCTTTTGTTCTAGATTCAAATATAATGGAGTATCATCTAGGGTACAATCTTTTGGTAATGCCTTAAATCCCCAAGTAGGTGGCATGATATTATGCGAAAAGCTTTCTAACACCTTGATTACATTTGCCATTCCTGCTGCTGAAAAACTATGACCTATCTGTCTCTTTAAATTACCTATGGCAACAGTTTTTTGTGTTTGTTGATTCTCCTCAAACAATTTATGTATAGATTGTAGCTCAACAACATCTCCAGCTGGAGTTCCTGTAGCATGGGTTTCTATATAATCTAATTCACTTGATGCTATTCCTGCACTGCCTAATGCCTTCTTCATAGCGTCATACTGTCCGTTCACACTAGATGAATAGATGGATTTTCCTGCACCATTATTAGAAGAACCAATTCCTGTAATCACGCCATAAATCTTATCATTATCACGTTTTGCATCCTTTAAACGTTTAATAATAATAGTTCCAACACCTTCTGATAGATTAAGTCCAGTTGTATTCTCATCCAACGGGTGTCCATACTGTTCTGCTAAACCACCGATTTTTGAAAATCCGACAGAGCCAATAACATTCACGCTTCCTAGTGCTCCAGAAACAATACACATATCCTCCTCTTTGCTATGTAAGGATTTAATTGCTTCGTCAAGTGCCAAGATACTAGAGGAGCATGCTCCATCAATAATAGTAGAAATTCCTTTTAGTTCAAAAGCTTCTTTTATTGCAAGTGCAAGATAAGATCCAATATACTTCTCTGGCTGTGATGCATCAAGTGGAGGAAATTTTTTTTCTATCTCACTCATCACATCTGTCTTCATCTTATCAACCTTTTCTTTGTTAAGTTCAAGTCTATCACTTGCATTATCAATAGAATCTAGAACTTCTTTACCTCTTAGCCATAATGAATAGTTTGCAAAGGCATCATCACCAAGCATATTCCCAAGGAAAAATGAAGTTACCGTTTTACCAATGGACTTACCATCATATTGAGTCTTTTCAAGCGCCTGACATATAGTATCGTAAATCATGGTCTGTGTCCTGTTGAAGGTAAGCTTATCTTCTGCTAACAATTCCTTGTAAGCAGGACTTAACTGGTAATTTTCGATACAAGCAGCATATTTACTATAGGTCTTATCTACCTTGCTTCGATCTGCTGAATAGTACAATCTCCAATCCCAACGATCGTCTGGAATTTCCTTAACACAAATATCTCCATTCAATACCATCTTCCAAAACTTTTGGGTTGTATTAATTTGATTTGGATAAACACACCCATACCCAATGATAGCTACTGGTTCCATAAAAACATCTCCTTTAAATGATACTTGGCATACCTATTTTTACCTGTCCCAAAACATGCCACATCCGATTCGTAAATTTGATTTTGCCATCTTCATCAACTACAGCAAATTTCTTTTGTATCATATCTTGTACAACTTTTTCATATCGATTATCTATTGAGGTATTAAAATAGTCAACAAACTGATTTGTTATAATCTCTTTCATATTACCGATGGAACGATTTAAGTAAATAATACAAAATAGTATATATCTTTCATATGCTTGCTCCGATGTAATAGGAGCCCCCGCTTTTACTCCATGTTCATTATTCTTAATAGACTTAATATACTCATCTACGCTGTCATGATTACTAAATTCTCCATAATCTATTAAGCTACCTGCCCCAGCTCCAAGACCCAATACTCTGGTTCCAGTTGATAAGTATTTATGTTCATAAGATTTTGTACTATGGTAGAAAATAGGGTCTAACTCACGTACATATCCATTTTTATGTAATGTTTTTTCCACAATCTGATCTAAGTCAAGTAAGTGGTTGAAATGTTCTTTAATATCCATTGCTTCTTCCTGATAGAGCAATTTCTCTAAACTTGTATTAGCCATAATTCTTAATGGGAAATACGTTACTTGATCTAATTGATTAAACTCTTTTAATTCATTGATATCTGCAATAATCTCTTCTTGACTCTGATGAATTAAGCCGAAGATTAAATCAATATTCACTACCATTCCATTCTCTAAAGCAATATTAATTACCTCTTTCGCTTTTTCACTATTATGAGCACAATTCATTTCTTTAAGTAATCGATCATTAAATGTTTGAATTCCAAGACTGATTCTATTAATTCCACATTCCTTTAAGGCAAGGATTTTTTCTTGTGTTAGCGTTGCTGCATTTGATTCATAGGTAAATTCCCCGTCTTCTTTAAAACGAAAATACTGAAACATTAAGCTTACTACTCTTTTTATCTCACTCACTGATAAGATGGAAGGAGTTCCACCACCAAAATACAAACAATCAAAGGTAGTTGACTGTACATAAGGTAGATCTTTTAAATGCAAGATCTCCTGTTCAAAAGCATCAAGATATTCTTCAACTTTATTTCTGCTATATGCAGAAACATAGTATGGACAGAATTCACAATGTGTTACGCAAAACGGAATATGTACATATAAAACATTTTTCTTATCAGGGAACTTGTTACTTTGTTCTAACAATCGGTTTTTTAATTTACTACTTTCAGTTGGCGTTAGTGTACAAAATTCATCACAATTCTTTAGATTTTGCAATTCCCTTGTATATCCCCTAGCTTTTACATTAAAATAATCTACATAACTCATTTTATTATAGATGTCCAGTTTTGCTTCTTCATTATATAACATGCTATCACCCCTTTTGATTTGCTTTCACCTCTGATAGATGAGAATGAATGATTCGATTCAGTAATGTAGAATCAGACAAGCCAATCACATGTCCGCCCTCTTCTAAAATGGTTAATGTACTGTTTGGCAGCTTCTTATTCAATTCTATCTGTTTTTCAACTAATGCAATTTTATCTTGTCTTGCTGCTACAAGTTTTACAGGAACATCTATACTTGGTATATCCCCTTCTATTGTATTATTCATCATGATTTCAATCAGATAGATCAAAGATTCATTCGTATTATAGTGAATAAAGGTATTGTTAAGGTCATTTTCTATATCCATCACCTTAAGAAACTCTTCTTCTGTGTAAGCCCATGGATTTAGCATTGTAAAAATCTCTTGAAGTGGTACTCCTCTTTTAATCATTTGCAGAGAAAAGTATAAAGCTCTTTTATAACCAATTGAAACCCCATATGATGGACTAAATAATGTTAAACTGTTTACCTTTTCCTTTTGGTATGCAGCATATTTTAAGGCAACCATACAACCAAAGGATAAACCAACTATATGGCACTCGGTGCAATTTTCATTTTCTAATATAGTGGAAATGCACGCGAGGATATCTTCAATATGAAGAGTGTCCTTAGTATGTATTTCTGAATTACCACTACCTGGATAATCCATATTAAGAATCTTATAATTTTCTTTTAGATAGGAATCACGGTACTGATTAATCCACGAGTTTGCTCCTGGGCCTGCATATCCATTAAGCAATAACAAACAAGTATTAGAATCTTGTTTTCCACCAACATAGTAAGCAATGGTAATACGTGGTGTTTTTATTTTCTTTAACCTATAATTCACTTCTTTTCCCCCCCCTAGTTATTGACTCTTAAGTAAACCTCCATCTAATACAAAATTGCTACCACTAATGTATAACTCAGGATAAGTTAGTATATGTTCAATGAAATCTGCTAACTCATCTGGTTGACCGTACCTTCCTAGAGGTAGCTTTTTTAGTGAATCTTTATCTTCATACCATTTTGTATGCTCAATTAGACTGGTATTAATAGGTCCCGGTGATATCGCATAAAACTTCCTATCCTTTTGATGTAATGCTTTGCTACTTGTCCACTGTATCAGCATCCTCTTAGAAACCGCATATGCCAACTGTCCCTTTCGTGGCCTTACTCCAGAAATGCTACATATATTAATGACAATACTATCTCTCTTCATCTTATCTTTGATACATTCATATAAATTATCCACAGCGTAAAAGTTTGTATTCATCACATCTTCCCAATCCTTATAAAGAATGCTATAAATCAGATTATCTCGTAATATTCCCGAATTGTTGATTAATACATCAATTGTGTCTATTTTAGTTATCTGCTCTTTTAATTGTTTCTCATCTCTAATATCAAAAGCTAAGACTTCGGCATCTGCACCTAATTCTCTTAAATCCTTTTGTAATGATTCCAGCTTTTCCTCATTTCTTCCATTTAAGTAAATATAATATTGATTTCTGGCTAGCATTTTACAAAGAGCTTGTCCAATTCCTCCACTTGCTCCCGTCACGAAAGCATATCGTTTCTTCATACAATTCACCTTTTATAATTTTATTGATTCAAGATTCATAAGTAGTTGACTTTCCTTAGAATTCAGTAAGAACTTGTCTAACTTATCCCATTCAAATTGCTTAGTACAAACGATGGTGTTTACAATTATTTTTCTTTTGGCAAGTTCATTTCCTAACACTCTTGATATGGCAACAATGCCTTCATTGATACACGCGATCCGTTCTTTTGCTAGCTCGTTAACCACATCATCTTCTCTAGCGGTCAGAAACCAAATTCGTAAACCTTTCTTATGGAGTACTTCTCGATAAAATGCCTTGGTAATAAGAAACAATCCATCTATAAGTTCTTTCATTGGCTGAATACTGTTTAGTTCTTTGTTTGAAATAGTTGGAATAATAACTAGATTTTTAATATCACCTAATAAATGAAATACTCTTTCAATCTCATCCTCTCGTGATATCTCGATAGACTTTATGTTTGGCCCCATCGTGCAATCTGTTACCTTTACCAATCGATCATCTATTAGTAATAGAACATTTTCCTTCTTTGATTCGATATCTATCAAAGAGCTTTGCTCTCCAAATCTCTCTGCTTCACAAGTGCTGCCAACTACAAGATACACAGTTTGCATCTTTTCAATTCCTTTCATTTATCTGATATTGTCTCAACCATTTATCAAGTTCTTCCCTCTTCATAATGCTATGATATGGAGACTTACGTACTACGAAATTTTTCATACGAACGAGTATTCCTTCTTCATCAAAAGATGTAATATTACATTTCATATCATCGTCTATCTCCAAGCATTCAACGAATACTTTAACCTTTCCTCTTTTATCTTTACGATGAAACGCAATAAGTTCCCCACCAATCGGTAATCTTCCAATTAGATTCAGTGATCTTGAGAAAAGTACAGCTAGCTGAAGACACGCATCATTCCCTAACGGAGAGGTTAAAAACTCTGTTTGTTGATTTATAACACAGCTCATTTCCTTATCATGCAACACATATTCACCAATAAAATATTTTTTCCCATGATCTAATATTATCTTCCCTGTACAAGTTTGAAAATGTTCTCCTAATGAAGGAAACATTGTCTGATACGTATCGTTAAAGTCTAATTGATAAACAACTTGCTCAAAGTATGGCAGATGAAAAGGAATCACCTCTTCCTTTTTAGCTTTGACATACACTCTTGCACTTACATTCTCCCTAACCCCAAGTACTTCTCCCTTCGAATTGAATCGGTTTGAATATATAATTAAATTCATTGGAGAATCTAGGTTAGTGTTAATACTATCTATTTTTATATGAATTTCTAATGAACTTCCAACTTTAAGTCTTAGGGAGCGTTTTATTTGCAGGTCTTCCAAACGGTCTGGCACAATCTCTCTTACATCTCTTTGTAAAATAGTCTCTTGATAATAAAATGCTGCTTCCATTAGTAATTCCATAATCATAGTCGCAGGTACAAAGCATTCTCCGTCGAAAATATGCTCTTTTAAATAAGTATGTACATTGGTATCTATCCGGATATGTAAATCTATAGAACTACCACTTACAACCTTGTCTATTACACTATCCTTTAGATGTGGGTACCTAATCTCATTCTCCATCTTAATGTCTCCATCTCCTTAGAATTACAATAAAACATAAACTACATCTATAATAGTTAAATCTCACATCTTGCAAAAATTACAGAAGAATTCTGACCTCCAAATCCAAAACTATTGGATAAGGCATACTTTGCCTCCATCTTTCTTTGTTTCTCTGGTACATAATCCAAATCTAGTTCTTCATCTCTTTGATGATAATTCCTTGTTCCGTGTATTATGTTCATCTCTAGACTCTTGATACATACAATTGCTTCTATGGCTGCTGCTGCCATAATTGAATGACCAATCATAGATTTTGTTGATGATATTGGAATCTTGTAAGCATAATCTCCAAATACATTTTTAATCGCCACTGTCTCCATATAATCATTCATAACAGTAGAGGTACCATGTGCATTAATGTAACCAATTTCCTCTTTCTTGATTCCAGCCATTGATATAGCATCTTTTATCACCTTACTGGCAGCTGTTGCAAGCGGATCTGAATCCGTCGCTCGGTATGCATCTGAATTCGTCGCATAGCCTACAATCTCACCATAGATAGTAGCTCCTCTGTTGATTGCATGTTCATATTCCTCTAAAACTAATATTCCACAACCAGACCCCATAACAAATCCATTCCGCTGTTTATCAAATGGTCTACAAGCGAGGTCTGGATCTGGATTAGTAGTTAATGCTCCAAGTCTACTAAATCCAATCATACTGTTTAAATCCAAGCTATAAGCTCCTCCAGTAATTGCAACATCAATCATTCCTGATCTTATTTTTTGAAAGCTTTCTCCAATTGCATTATTTCCGGAAGCGCAAGCAGTTGCTATGCTTAACTGTGGTCCCCTAATACCATAAGCCCTTGAAGTGTAATGATTAATTCCTTCCATATCACCAATAATACATGGATTTATCTGATTACATAAATATTGATAATAATTGTTATCGCTATCTTCAATTGTTCTAGATCCATACTCTCTAATCATTTTATCAAGAAAATGGATTAAGCTTGGCTTTCTATCAGCAATGGATACAAGAACACGATAGGTATCCTCTACCTTCATAGATCTTAAATCTGCCTGTGTCATTGCTTCTCGTACAGCTTCAAAAAAGCACTTTTCTTCATCTCTTTGTGGCTCATAAGAGTATTGTTCCAATATAAATTTCCGCTTATATTCTGGAAGGCAAGTACCAATTGAGATAATATCACCTTTTAACTTTAGATTTTTAATGTGACTAATTGCATTTTTCCCCTCTAAAAGTGAATTCCATAAACACTCCACACCAAAACCATATGGAGATACAGAACCCATTCCCGTTACAACAACTCTTTTCATATATTCAACTCTTTCTTATTAATAAAGAACAAACCTCTCCTAGATAAGTAAAGGAATTCACAATACATACTTTTGGATTTGAATGAACTTGGTGTTCCTTAACATAGTTTAGTTTATTTTCCATATACAACGAATTACCTTCTCTTAATGGATAGATACAACCTTCTTTAAGTTCTAAACATGCTACAGCTGTTGAGAAAGCACCTGACGCATTACGTGTATATCCTATATAAGATTGAACTGCTGTTATATATGGTGATTTAGGGAATATATTATAGATTGCCCTCGCCTCTGCAAGATCAAGCGTACTATATCCACCTGCACTTGCTTGTATAAAATCAACATCCTCTGGTTTTACTCCTGACATACTCATCACCTGTTCCATGGAATTCATATAATATGGCACAAGCTCCTGTTTATCAAGTTCTTTCCAATCAGGAATATAGCTATTCCAGTATCCTAGAATTTCACCATATTCCTGATTTTTATTACTGCTCTCATTGGTCAATGCAAATATACAAGCACCTTCTGAGAATACATACCCCTGACTGTTAGTACCAAACAAAATACTATCACCTGGATTCGTAACAGGTATTCCTAACCTCCTAGCTTCTGCCATATGTTCTGGCTGTAACTCCACTTCCGTACCACCACAGAAAATTCTCTTTGCTCGTTCTTGTCTAAGTGCTAAGAAGGCCTCACCAATTGAAACAATTCCACTATTCATGCCGTTTACTATACTAAAGTTTACTCCCTTGATACCATTTTCAATGGATATCTGTCCCGCAGTTGTATTAGGAAGTTTTCCCAACATCCAAAGTGGTGGTAACTTACGAATTCCCTCCTCCCCTAACAGGGAATAATCGATTCTATTTTCATTCGTGATGTAGTTGTTTTCCTTAATTAAATGACATATTTCAAGCGGCATTGCTGCGTAGGTGCTTCCAAGAATCAATCCCGTATCATTGGAATAAAGCTTCATATCCTCCTCTGAAAAACCAGCATCTTCAATGGCTAATTTAGTTGCTACGCAGCCAAAAACTGTATCTTGTCCATAAAATCGCATGGCCTTTTTATTTTTGATATAATCTCTTGCATTCTCAACCTCTACATGATGAATCAAGTTTTCATAACAAAGCATATCGTGATTTTGTAGGGGGGGGTTTAAAGATTTCAAACAGTCTCTATGAATTTCTAAGGATTGTCCTAGATTACTTATCATTCCAATCCCACTTATTAGTACCCTCGTCATAATCCTCACCTTATTCCATCGCATTTTTGAAACACTAACGTTGCATTGGTGCCACCAATGGCACTTGTATTACTAATACAATATTCCATATCTTTACACTCAAGATTTTCTTTTAAATAATTCAATGGCTGACTTTCATCTGACTGACGAAAATTTCGATTTTTATGAATCAGATTTGTTCGTAAACTTTGCAAACAAATATAACTTTGCAAGGCACCACAAGCAGCAAACGTATGCCCTAAGAATGATTTTGTGCTACTAATTGGAATCTCTATGGCTTTCTCCTTAAAAACATTTTTGATTGCTTTACTTTCTTCTTGGTCATTTGATATGGTTGACGTCCCATGTGCATTAATATATTCAATCTGCTTATAATTTAAGTGTGCGTCTGCTAGCGCTGCTTTCATGGCTAATAATTTTCCCTCATAGGAAGCATCTGCAATACTCGTTGCACAGGTTACGGTTCCATAGCCTATTACTTTTCCGTAAATCTTTGCACCTCGTCTTACTGCATTTTCGTAATTCTCCAATACTAACATACAAGCTCCTTGTCCACAGACAAAGCCATCTCTGTCTTTATCAAATGGACGCATTGCACTCGTGGCATCATCCGACTTAGAAAGCATGTTTAGACGAGAAAAACCAGAAATACATGTTTCATTCAACTTATCATCGCATCCTCCAACCAAGCAGGTGTTTAGCTCACCATGCTTGATTTTTCGATACCCTTCACCAATTGCTTGCATTCCTCCACAGCATGCATTTACAATCGTCGTTCCATATCCTGTTGTTTTCAATAATTGAAAGAGATAGCCCATAAGCCGATTGGGATATGTTTCAAAAAACCAGGTTGGTTTACGATCTGCAAGTGGTAGTGAGGTGTACTTATCCGATTCATTGATTCCACAACCAACGATAATACCCATATCCTGTAATAACTTCTCGTCTAATCCAGCATCTCCTACAGCTGACAAGGCAGCATAAATCCCCATCTGCGCTTGTTTATCCATACGCACAATTTTATTAACCTCTTGTTTTGTTGGAATTGACAACTCATTAAAATTAGGTGTTTTGGCAACTCCAGCAATCCTAAGACCAAGCTTAGATAAATATTTGTATTTCTCTGGTATCTCTGTTATTCCATTTTTCCCACTAATAATTGCTTTCCAAACTTCGTCCTTTTGATTTCCTAATGGTGACGTTAAACCTATTCCAGTCACTACCACTTCATTATTAGTTGGCATGTTTCATTCTCCAATTAATAAATTCAACCAAGCATCTTACTGTTTTCATGGCATCAAGACTCTGCTCTTTTTTCATTCTCTGAATCATATCTCTTCGAAGATATTCATAGTTGTCGTTTAATAAAGCAATAGTTCCATCACTATATTGCAACTTGGAATATCCATCGATATAAATATCCGAAAGCATAACCTTTGGCAAATGGAAAGCTTTCTCAAATTGATAGCAGATATCAATAAAATCAATGGATTCTGCACCTAAGTCGTCTACTAATTTAGAATCAAGGGTAATTATATCTTCTTCAACTCCTAAAAGATCAGCTAACATACTAATAACTTCTTTCTTATAATTCATATAATCCTCCCAAATACTCATTTAATTACTTATTAAAACTAGTATAAAAATTTTAATTAACTCGACTATTTATTTACTCTATGACATAATCTTCATATAACATATAGGGAGATCATACTCATAGGCAAAAAAGCAAGCGTAATAACACTAACTGAGGAACAACATTCATATCTCGAACTGCAAACGTGTGCCATAACACTTCAGGTACAGATCGTATGCAGAGCAAGAATATTATTATTACGTTCCGATGGTGTTTCTATTAATGCCATTGCTGATAAAGTGAGCAGCAATAGATGCAGCGTTATGTTGTGCTCAAAGAAATTCAAAGAGGGTGGAGTCGATAACGCCCTGTTTGATGCTCCCGGTCGTGACCGGAATGCGGAAATAACCGATGACGAAAAGACATGGTTTATTAATATTGCCTGCCAGAAGCCCGTTGATCTTGGCTATTCAGCAGAAGTATGGACACGTGCGCTTCCTACAAAACATATCAACAAGTTTGCAGAAGAAGCAATTCCTCTCGTAAGAGATAAGCACAGCAGCAAGGAGTACATTGAAATTCCTTAAAAGCTTGATGATAAATATCCAAAAACGGATAAGAGCCATCTGGTGCTGGATAACCTTAAAGTACATTCCTCTGAGGAGACCAGAAAATACCTCGCAAAGGATTCTTTAGTAAACTTACCTGTCAGATGCTTAAAGATATCCGTGTAAAAAAAAACTAAGGATGAATTTGTGTAGCGTATATATAAATACTTCTAACTAAGGATCCTGTTATATATCACTGGAAATATCGGCTTGATGAGATTGACCCAAGTGAAAAGTTGTAGCTGATACACTGTCTGTCAAAAAGTCGAGTTAATTACTGACGGATATACTACTAGATAAGCAAAGCTTACTAACGTTCATTGCGGTTCTAACGCAACCATATATTCCAAAGTTTGCTGACCAGTTGCCAGCAATATATAGTCCCTTCAATTCCCGAATAGTTGGGGAGAATGAATTACTATTCATCATGGCATATTCATTACGTTCCCAGCCAAATACTGAGCCACACCCTGTATTGGTAACTCTTTGAAACATATTTGATTTAACCAAATAGCTATTTATGATGTTTTGCGAAACCTCTGGAAATTGCTGTTGAATACAATCCAGTAATTTTTCCTTAGAAAACTCTTCCTCTTCTACATCTTTTTTTATAAATGTAAACATTACAATCTTCTTGTCTTTTGGAAACCCTTCAATCTTATTAAGCATGCACATCATACATGTTGGAAGTTGTTTTGTATCACCACGAATTAGGATATTATTCTCCAACTCTTCCTTGGTGTAATCACCAAAGTAAATAATATCTTGCGGATATTGATCCATATCCACATCATCTTTAAGTTGAAGAAATAGTCTTATGGCAGTTGGTCCTGGCTTCATCTTACTTAATTTAGAAAACATTCTCTTATCATTAATCTGATTCTTAATCAACTGGTCAGGTTTTACTGTTAATATGACGTGATCAGCCTCAAATGTAACCTGTTTTTTCTCTTTGATAGACTCACAAACTATACCTTGGAGCTGATGGTCTTTATCAAGTAGTTGACTGCATTCCATATTATAATGAATAACCCCATTGTGCTCTGTTATGGTATCTACTAGTTTTTGAATAAATCTCTGGTTTCCACCTTTCATATAATAGGAACCTATGCAATAGGAAATGACTAATGACAGGTTTGTAAAAGCATTTCCTTTTACACCAACCCCCGCATATCCAGGTCCATAGACTGTTAATAATTTCATTAATGTTTCATCAGTAAAATACTGTTCTAGAAATTCTTCGTAGGTTTTATGAATATTTTTACGAAACATATCTAGCATGCCATCCACATCATTTTCTATAAAACTATCTCGATACATCTTAAGTTCACTAATAAAGAATTTCGTATTTACTTCATTTGGAAACTTTTCTAATATAAATTGTTCAAGTTCCTCAAGCTTAGTCGGAACCTTATATAATATGTGATTCAAATAACACCCCACGAAGGGAGCCTCAACAAAATAATCGGAGCTTTCCATGTTGAGCTCTTTCATTAATTCTCCCCATATTCCATCTCTATTGACACCACCAATGTGGTGAGCTCCGGCATAGACTGGCTGTCCTTTCCAATTTATCATTTGTGCCAAACCACCAACAATACTGTTTTTTTCAACTATGGCAACCTTCATTCCATTGATTGCTAAGACTGCACCAGTTACTAGTCCAGTCATTCCACTTCCAACTATAATTACATCATATTTCATACGTTACCATCCTCTATTATCTAACTACATATCCTGCATCAAGAACGATGTTAGCACCATTCATACTATGCGTGGTCAATAAAAACTCTACTGCCTTTGCAACATCTTCCTTATCTACAGTTTGTTTCGGTAATCCTCCTGTGGTATACATCCAATTTCTATTTATATTGAAGACTTTCTTTGCGCTTGCCAACATATCTGTATCAATAAATCCAGGGCTAATACTATTTACCATAACTCCCTTAGTTCCAAAATCCAAAGACATACATTTCACTAATTCAACTAGTGCAGCTTTTGATACACTATAGGCCGTTAATCCGTATGATCCAACGATCGCCATATTCGAAGCAATTGCAATGATGTAACTCTTTTTATGCTGCATTAGATATGGTAGCAAACGTTTGCTCAGTTTATAAACCGACGTTAAATTTGTATCCAAAACCTTCTGCCAGATATCATCCTCTGTATCCATCACCGTTCCTGGAACCATAATTCCTGCACTAAAAATAATTCCCATAAAAGATTCTTCTTTTGATAAGATCTCTTCAACAAGGTCTAACGTAGATTCTTCTAATATATCTCCAACAATTGGAATAATCGTATCACATTGTTCTATACTCGTTGTTATATCCTTAATATCAAGCACATAAATTTTATATTCTTGTCTTAACTGTTCAACAATGCATCTTCCAATACCACCAGCACCACCAACTACTACTATTGATTTTTCCATTCCCTTATATAATGCCTCCATCAGCTACTAATACCTGTCCTGTAATATAGCTTGCTTCATCACACGCTAAAAAAACTACTGTATCCGCAATTTCTTCCGGTGTCCCAAGGCGCCCAAGTGTACCTTTTTTCTTAACAAGATCATTTACTTGATCTCCTAACTTGGCTACCATATCTGTCTCAATATAGCCAGGAGCCACAGCATTTATTCGAATATTTTTATAAGCAAGCTCTTTTGCAAGTGATTTTGTTAATCCTATAATTCCAAATTTTGATGCACAATAATTGCTTTGTCCAGCAACACCAATAACACCACTTACAGATGAAATATTAACAATACTGCCTTTCTTTTTTCGTACCATATTGATTACAGCACTTTTGGTAGTATAAAACGTTCCATATAGGTTTGTCTTAATAACATCATCCCAGTCTTCATTCTTCATCATAAAAAATAAAGAATCCTTAGTAATACCAGCATTATTAACCAATACATCGATTCCAGATAGTTGCTCCATCATATGCTCCATAATTAAATCTACCTGTTCTGGATTTCTTACATCCATCTGATATACGAATAATCGATCAGCATATTCTTTTAACTCTTTCTTTAGCTCTTGTGCCTGATTTGCAGAACTGTTGTAGGTAGTAGCAACAACTCCACCTTCTTGCAAACATTTTTCAACAATTGCTTTTCCTATTCCATGACAACCACCTGTGATTATTACTTTCTTATTTTCTAGTCTATTCATTGGCAATCTCCTTATTTTTGATAAACACCCATAATATAATTTCCTGAAACATCATACCCTGTCACAAGAATCGTATGAAGCTCTCTTTCCCTATTATCTAACTTGTAAGGTAATTTTCCATACTTGAGACAAAGTGCCCCAACTAATACATTCATATTGTATGCACTTCCAAGTGTTTCTCCCATCATAGCCTTTACATTATTTACGTAAGTAACTTGATCGCCAAATGTTTCATTAAATATATAGGATTCAATGGAATCGAAATATGACCCATTATTTGAAGTAAATACCGTATCAATGTTATACTCTGCTTTAATCTTCTTTAAACTTGATACTAGACTGCTATAGATATCATTTCTTCCGATTTGTCCCATTAACGGATGATCTCCAATATTTAATTCCATAGAACTTACCAGTCTACAGTATTCCTTACTACCATCTTTATTGCTGCTATCTTTTACCAAGAATGTAACAGTCCCTTCTTTTACGTTAATATTCTTACTAATGCTAGCGGTTTTAAATGCATCATAAAGTTCTTCACAATATTCCTCCACGGAACCAGTCAATATGTAATCTGCATCACCTTTCTCAATCAACATTTGAGAGTATCCAATATTATTACTACCCATGATTACCGTACTAACGCCTTTACAGCCTAAGTTCATACAAACATACCCAACACAGGTATTAGATACCGTATTAGAGAAAACAGTTGGACTACATGCGTCAGGATCTCCACTTGCTACTGACTCAGCAAACTTCAGATTTGATACCAATGGACCATAGCCTGTTGTAAATATGGTTCCAATTCGATACTCATCAATTCCACTTTTATCTAGCTTACTATCAGCAAAAGCATTCTTTGCTGTGTATATCGTCATATCAGAATATCTGTTTGCTCGTCTTCTTTGTGCTACTGTCATAACTGATTCATATTTTATTGCTTCATCTGTCACCATAATTGGCTCACTAGAGCATAACTGATGCCAGATGCTATCTACATCGTTACCGAGATTACTAATAACTCCTATACCTACAATTGCTAACTCAGCCATATCTTCTCCTTTATTAAATCAATTAAGATTTAATATATTTGTTCCTTTCCTAATTTTTATTTAACTCCATTTGTTCTTTAACAAATGCTATCTTATCTTCGAACCACTCTGGAATTTTCAAACACAGCTTGTCCTTCTCATCCATAAACGCATGTATGGTTTTCCCTTTCACATAAACATTCCCGCAATCGTCTTCTAGGGTATATAAAAATTCCAGCTTACAGGAAGCAATAATTGTAAATAAAACTTTCACAAGCAACTCATCCTGTTTATAGTTTACTGAATTGATGTACTTACAATAGGCCTCAATTACGGGAAATTTTGCTTTCTGACCATCAATCATATCATATGGAATATCAAGAAAATCAGCTGCAAAATGACATCTTGCTTCTTCAAAGTAACTAAAATAGTTGCTATGATGTACAATTCCATAAGAATCCATATCTCTAAATCGAATTTTAATACGGTAAGTATATGAAATATACTCATTCTCTAATACCATCCCTTATCCCTCCTATCTCATAATTTGAAATTTGCCAATATATCTCCCGATATATTGACAAATATTTATATCAATACCCATAACGGGTATTGATCCATCAGTAATTACTTCTCTCTTTAGTCCTATGTCAAGAAAAAGTACAAATTAAATGTAATCAATTTTCACATAGTTCTATATTTTAAAACGATTAATCCATTCCTTTTTTAGAAATGTGTGAAAGCATTCTATGCAGACATTATCCAAGGAGAGGGTTTCTTGGAATAGCCATGGAACATTCCTGCAGTGGCACTTCTGAATGTCCCAGATACATACTGACAACCTCTGTCAAAGTTATACCGAATTCGGTATAGTTCGGACTATGCCGAAGAAAAGACTATACCGAAGATTTCATTGAATACCCAGTTTGAACACATGTCTTCATCAAATATATTTTTTAAGTTCTGATGGGAAGCATTATAGATCTTCCGGATTTTTTCTTTTGGTAGTCGGATCGTGAAACACCTAATTTTTCAGTATCCCGCTGACAGAAACCTGACGTTTCACAGGCAGGGCATTGATTTCTTCCACATACTCTGATGTAACTGTGTAGAAGGCTTTTGTCATTTTCCCAGGATACTGATTGCTTTTTTTTATACTTCAAGAACATCCTTTGTGTCTCGTAATTCATGTTGTAATCTGGCAATTTCTTTTGCCTCGTCGCTGGCATAATTACCGGAACTGCGGATAGGAACAGCCCCTTCATTTTCTTTCATTGTTTTCATCCAGTTCTTGAGTGCTGATTCACTGATTCCAAGATTTTCAACTGTTTTACGAAGTGTCAACTCAGGATGATAGCCTGAAGGCAAGCTTCAGATTGTAAAATGCTTTCTTTTTCCCAAGCTTGAAAATTAATGTGAGTTTCTTTTTACTGATGAATACAAGCGCCTGCATCTTCTTTAATAAGTTCTTTTCTCTTGTGTAGAGCGGCAGATTGTCGTAGCCATCCTTGCACCGTCTGCGTCTTTATGAATTTATACAAACAAGCGCTTAAGAAATCATGTGCTATCGCTGATGTGATTCTGCAGTTTTCATACACTAATAGTGTGCATTTAGAGAACTTAATTTGTTGCAATTGCGCTTTTTCCGGTAACCAGAATCTGCCGTTTTACACTCTTGACTTTAGTTTCTTTACTGGTAGCTATCATTGTTACCGCAATCTGATATAATACGCACCACAAGTTCTTTCAGCTTCTCTTTGATATACGGGTGTCACTCTATTTTGTCCTAGAGCGGTCTTCTATCAGGTTATCTCCTGCTTAACTCTATAGCTTTCTTTCTGCCCACTGTCTTTTATGTATCCTTTTTTATCTCTGTAATACGCTCTTTTCATCTAGCCCAAATATACTTCAGATTCGGATATACCTTTGACAAGTGCATAGTTGCCTTTCCCCTAAACGGACGCTCGAATATCTTAAACTCCAGAAAATATTCATCCAACACTGCATTCATCGTATCCATGACTGATTTTTTCGCCTATTTATACTGTCTCTGGTCATTGTCACTCCCTGGAGTTCTGCGTATACATCATGCGGAGGATAAGTTTCAAAATATCTACCGGCCTTTCTAAGACCTACAATCGCCAAGGCATCCTTCTTATCTGATTTTGCCTAGATGTTATCATCTAGCTTCTTCGTATGCTTTAGAAGAAGGTTAGCAAATGTCTTTCAATAATGCCCTGTTGGCTCCATTCCAACAACCACTTTTTCAAATTCTTCCTGCTTACAGATCTCATAAATTTTTACTATGAAAGTCCTGGACAGCAGCCATGAACCGGAGCGTGCTTGCACGCGCAGGGTCATGGCTATTGGACGGGCAAGCCAGTATGAGTAAGTAGGGCGGAAGCCCGGATTACGAATACTGGCGGCGATTGCGGGAGCACGAAGTGCGGAGCAATCGACTTTCATGGATGGTGATGTCTGTGTCAGCAGACATGTCCGTTTACTAAGATACTATGGAAAACGTTTTATTTTTTCTCAAACTTTAACGCTCTTCTGTGCTCAATGCCACGTCATTCAACAACTCTGGTCCACTGGACATGTTTTGCAATATCAACACCTACAACTAAAGTTTTAATTGTGATTGTCTCAAGTTTTTTAGTTGAACGTTTTTTCTTTTTCATTTACAAAATTTTCTTATTTTTTTGATATATTTAAAAGTTGCCAAACTTTCTTATATCATACGGAAAAATTTTTTAGTTGTCAAAGTTCAAATTTCATTCTCTATAGGAATGCTTATCGTCACCAATCAATATACTTGCTGTATTTCCAGCAAAAGCAAAGGAATTAGAAATAGCATATCTTATTGACATCTTTTTCCCAGTAGTAATAAAATTATTCGAACTGCACTCTTCCATTGGGCTTGTAAGGTTAATCGTTGGCATACAAGTTGAATTCTTAATGCTTAACAACGTTGCAGCTAGTTCCAGAGATCCAGCTGCTGCAAGGCAATGTCCTATCATTGACTTTGTAGAAGAAACACAAACCTTTTTTTCTGATTTATCAAATATTTGTTTGATTACTTTTGCTTCCATGCTGTCATTCAAGCTTGTTCCTGTACCATGAGCATTGACATAGTCAATGTCCTGTACAGTACAATTACTTTTGCTTAATGCCATGTTTATAGAAGCACGTGCTCCACTACCATTTGGATCTGGGCTTGTCATGTGGTAAGCATCATTATTAATACCGTAACCAAGAATTTCACCATAGATCTTAGCATTACGCTTCTTTGCACTTTCTAGTGTTTCAAAGATAAAGAAAGCACCGCCCTCTCCTATATTGATTCCATCTCTTTCTTCATCAAATGGCTTACAGATAGACTTACTTAATGACTTTAGAGAATGAAATCCAACACAAGAAAATTCAGTTAATGGATCAGCACCACCAACTACAACTAAATCTGCCTTGTTTTGATTAATTAAATCATACCCAATTCCAGCTGATGTAGTACCCGCAGCACACGCTGACATTGTTGTATAACAACCACCATTGATACCACATTTTTCTTTGATATAAGATACAAACCTAGGAATTTGAATTAACCAATTACCATCAATTTTTCCTTTTTTTTTATCGTACACATATCCCATGATTCTACTATTTGCTGCAAGAGAAGAGGCAAAGGATAGATATGCCCGTTCTCCCATCTCATCAATGTATTCTCTACTCAAACAACTATCTTCCATCATTTCATCAATGGCACTCTCCATAATGCATTGGATTCGCTCCTTATCAGTAGACGTTTTTGGTTGATAAGGCATTTCCTTATTAATCTCACCTACATAAGGTGTTCTTAACTTATTTGCATCAAATAGTGTACACTCCTTAATCCCTGTTACCCCATTCACGCAATTTTCATAAAATTGATCTTTATTATTGCCATTGCTTGCTAAAACTCCAATTCCAGTAACAACAACTCTTCGTGAATCTTTCAAATTACTCATCTCCTCTTGTTTCTCTAATATAATCAGCCATTGTAGAAATACTCTTTAATACATTCATATCCTCGTCACGAATCTTTACATTAAAACGTTCTTTCATTCCTACTACAAGTTCTAATGCATCTACAGAATCTAATCCTAAACTATCTCCATCTGTATCATATGCTGCAAATAGTGGTGCATCATAGTTAAAATTCTCTTTATCTACATCTTCTAACACTAACATATCACAAACCATATCTAACACTTTCATTTCTAATTGTTTTTCTGTACTCATCTTAAAATCCTCCATTATTCTATATTGTTTTTTTGATTTATTCTTTCTTTTATGTACTGTGTAATATGTTTGATATTTTCAAATACATCCATTTCTAAAAATTCTTCTTCAAATTCAATTTCAAAGGTACCTTCAAGATATACAACTAGCTTTATAAAGTTAATTGAGTTTAAACCTAGTTCACGAAGATTAACCTCTGGGTTGATTTCTGATAGCTGACCTTCCGAATTGGATATTATAGCCTCAGCAACAACACTCTCAATTTGTTCAAGTTCCATCCGCCTATCTCCTACATATTTTTTATATCATCATAGAAAAATTTTTCATTTTCTAGGATTTCATGTGTCATGTTTTGTATCTGAGTCACTAAGTTTTCCGTATATACCTGCGAATACGAGTATTTTACCAAAGAATTTCGTAATTTTTCCCAAGCTTTAACTGTTTTCTGTATGATCTCATTCAAGGACATCTCTTCCTGGAATAACTGTTGAATACGAAATCTTTCAATGTATCTGCCAGTTACAATTTTGTTTATAGACTCAAGCAAAGATTCACATTTTTCTTTAATATCATTTTCATTCGTAATAAGATTACCTAGCTTGTTCAAATAGTCATATAATTTATCGTAACCATCAAAATATAAATCTTCATTTTCTTTAATAAATTCCATATACATGGACTTCATGTCACCAACTTTCGATACATTTTCCTTGTTAGCATCATAGTGTATCTTAAAATAAGAAGGGAACTCTTGATTATCATCGTATAACAGATCGAAAACATTGGAATTTACAATATCTAAATGTTTGAAATTTTCCAAAAATCCTTGATAACTCTCTTCTATATCATGGTAGGAAACTTCCTTTTTCTCATAAAGTGTACTTCCGCTATTTTTATGTTCTATAACGAAAAACGTATTGCGGGCATCGTTATATCCATAAATCAATAGATTGTGTGGCCAATGTTCTTTCCCAAACATATCTTGCCTGATCGACTCGTAATAACAATCTACTGATATAATCACTAAATTTCTAGATGAAATTGCTTCTTTGATATTCTCTACCACATGGTCGCAAGCGATTGCTGTTTCCACTTGAATGTTAGTAATTAAAGCAAGCTCTTCAAAAGTTTTATTCATTTTATAAAATACACCAAAACTAGATATGTCATTGCTATCTGCAAAATCATAATAAATAATGTCATTGATTAAATAGGCAAAATAATTTGGTGTTAGTAACTTCGCCGCTGGCAAAAATGCACTGAAGAAACATCCCTTATAGATAATATCTGTAAACGGTTCGATTCCATCAATCATAACGGATTCATCAGCGCTCTTCGTATCGTTATTTACATTAGCCTTCACCTCTTGATTTGTAACTTCTTCAGATGAGTTTTTTCGAATAGATTTAGCTAACTCTTTGATTGATCCATATGCATATAAATCAGAAATCGTAATTCCTATGCCTTGTTCTTCCAGATCCATCTCAACCTTTACTGCTATGATTGAGTTTCCACCTAACTCCATAAAGCTATTATATATATTGACTTCCTTTAGTCCCAAATCATTTCCTATGATGTTAGCAATCAATCTTTCTTCATCAGTGTAGGTAGTGTCACCAACGAGTTTAACATCGTTTAAATTAATGTTTTGTTTGGACTTTAATAAAACTCTATTATCATTCATGGTTTGACCAAATGCATTCTTTGCAACAATTTCCTTGGAAAGAGAAATAAAGGAATAGCCTTTGTTTTTCATATAATTCTGATAATGAATTGGACCAACGATTGCACTTTCTTTTTCCGAAGCAATTAAGGAGTCGAATACATCGTTTGCTTCCTTGATGCCAATTGGCTTAAAGTTTTCCTTTGAAAAATCTACTCCATAGTCAACCGCCATACCTACTTCACTCCAAGCTGGCCAATTGATTGCTATGACTCTTCTTCCTAACTTACTTCGATAGCTGGCAAAAGCATCTAAGAAGCAATTTGCTGCACAATAATCACTTTGACCTGCTTCTGGTATTATCGAAGAAATGGAAGAGCATAATGCAAAGAAATCTAACGTAACATCTTGTAATGCTTGATCAAGAACTACGGTTCCTCTAACCTTTGGTAGAAGTACATTATCGATTTCCTTCTTACTCTTTCTTTCAATAAAGCCGTTGCCTGCTACGCCCGCAGCATGAACAACTCCATTAATTTTTCCGATTTTAGCTTCTATTTCTTGAATGATTGTTGACATATGTCCATAATCTGATATATCTGCTGCATAGGTAACAATCCTTGCTCCCATCTTCTGAAGTTCTCTTAACTTAATAATCTTTTCAATAGTTTTTAAATCTTTGTTATACTTTACAATGTTGTCCCATTCTCTTTCATCAGGGAAAGGTTTTCTATTAATCAATACCAGATTAACTTTTTCCTTTTGAGCTAGGAATCTAGAAATCTCTAGCCCCATTCCTCCCATACCACCTGTGATGAGATATACTCCATTTTCTCTAATTGTAAACTCTGTTTTTTTCTTACTTATAGAGCTATTGTTTAGTTCACAAACATATCTCTCATTCATTCGATAAGCAACCTCGAAATCCTGAATCTCTGTTTTAATTTCTGATAGAATAGTCTCTAAAGAGGTTTCCTGATCATAATCGACGCATCTGAATTTGATATGATTGTATTCATTATTGATGGCTTTGGCAAACCCATACATACATGCAGTAAATGGATTCAATACCTTTTGCTCCTCTTTTACTGCTTGACCATATTGTCCCAATATAGTAATAAGGAGGTTGGTTTTATTTACATGTTTTGATAAAAACTTGACAATATCAATAAATTCACCAAGGTTTTTATTAAATTTCTTATCCTCTTCTAATAACTCATCCTTAAAATCTTTCATAGAATCACAAATATCTATGATTTGGCATGAATGATAGCCACCAATCTCTCCATCTTTTATCTCTATCTTGTCAAATTCAGATGGCAATACTTCTATGTAATTTAATGCTTCCTGTTTTAATGTTTCAGTGAACTTAATATACGTCTCATTCTCTCTCTTGATAAGGAGATATAACATAGAATCCACCTGATTTTGGGAATCCTGATTAATCTTACTTACCCATTTCTTCTCATATAAAGTGAAATCCTTTCTTGATACAGTATTAGGATTCATTCTCTTAATGGTATAATCATAAGCTCTTACCAATTCATTTCCCGCTTCATCAGTAATTATCACATCAAATACAGCCACTTCTTTTACACTCTTATAATCTGTTTTATATTTTACATAGCTATAGATTTTTTGTGTAAGCGGTTTCAATATTACTAATCTCTTATAAGAGAAAGGTAAATAAACACCTTCGCCTATCGTTCTAAGTGCAAGATTTGCTGCTTCATCTAATAATGCAGGATGCATGTTATAGGAAGCGACTTCTTTTGCATACTCTTCCTTCATACTAAGATGCGCTAGTATTTCCTTCTCACCAGCCCATATTTGATCTATACAATTCCATCTTTTTCCCAATTCAATGGCTTCATCCTTCTCATATGGATACTCTTTTAACTTGCTATTTGGACATCTCTTTTTAATCTCATCAATATCAAGTATCCTCTCCGACTCACTGGTAAGTAATTGTATCTTTCCTTGGGTATGAATCTTCCACCTTTCCTCATCACTTACTTTACTAGCAACAGAAAACTCTAGCTGACCATCTTCATTTCTGATAATCGTCTGAGCCTCGGCTGTTTTTTTCTCTTCCAAAACAAAAGGAGTTAAGAATACTACATCACTTAATTCCATATCATGACATAAGTAATTTCGCTTTACTGCTTCCGCTACCATCTCTAAATAGGTAGTTCCAGGAATTAAAGGTATATGCGCCACCTTATGTTCATTTAAAATCCAATAATCCTTAACATTGAATTTACTTGAATAAGTAATTCGATCATAGGAACTGGCAATGCATCGATGCAAAATAGGATGTACTTTAACTTCCTCTATTTCTTCTTGCCTTACAACCTGATCACGAACCTTAGTTTCAATCCAATAAGACTTCTTCTCAAATGGGTAGCTTGGTAAACTTATTTTTTCATACTTTTCATTACGATATAGTAATTCAAAGTCTACGTCAGCTCCTTTTACATATAACGTTGCTATGTTCTCCAATTTTTCCTTACTTTGAGTTACTTGTTTCTTTAGTTCCTCATCAAGTGAAACCTTTTGTGCCATTGTCAAATCATTTTTACCTTTTATAATCTGCTTATCAGAGATAATTGAGTTTTCTCCAAAAAAGATATCTTGCTCTTCCAGTCCAGTTAATTGACAAAGAATAGCTGTTTCTAACTTACTTCTTAAATCTGTACTATCATGGAAGATAATTGCTAAACGACTGCTATACTTCTCTCTTCCTGTATTTGCTGTATAACACAAATTATCCAAGTTTACCTCAGGATTTTGGTATAGATACCTTTGATATTTCCATACATAATCCTTTACTCTCTCTTTATCTTTTGCAGAGATCATCAAAATACGATTGACATAGTCATTATTACTTTCATGGATTGCCTTCTGTACAGGTGCTTCTTCTAAAATCATATGACAATTGGTTCCACTTAAACCAAATGCACTAATAGCACATCTTCGTACCTTCCCATCGGTATTCCACTTCTGATGTGTATGATTAACATAAAGTGGAGACGCCTCAAAATTAATATTTTTATTTGGTTTTGTAAAATTAATAGATGCTGGTAATTCCTTATGCTGCAAGGATAGAACTAATTTAATTAACCCCGCCATACCTGCCGCATTATCCAAATGCCCAATATTACTTTTGACAGACCCGATACCGCAATATTGTAATTTATCTGTATATCTTTGATAGGCAGCTGTAATCCCCTTAATTTCAATGGGATCTCCCAACTTGGTACCTGTACCATGTGCCTCGATATAGGAAATCGTTTCTGGTCGAACCTTAGCATCCTTAAGAGCTTCTACAATCACTTTTTCCTGTGCAACTGGATTCGGTGAAGTCAAATTGGCAGACTTTCCATCATGATTAATCGCACTTCCCTTAATTACTGCATAGATATGATCTCTATCCTTCCTTGCAAGGTTTAAAGGTTTTAATAGCACAACCCCAATTCCTTCCCCTAAGCCAGTTCCGTCAGAAGAATCATCAAAGGTTTTCGTTCTTCCATCTTTAGACGTAATACCTATTTCGTCCTCCTTTTTGACAATTGAAGCCAAAGGTAAATTATCTACCTTAGCTGCACCAACCAATGCCATATCACATTCTTTGCGTCTTAAGGATTGACAAGCTAGATGAATTGCTGTTAATGAAGAAGAACACGCTGTATCTACATTGATACTAGGTCCTTTCAGATTTAATATGTATGAAATTCTACTAGCTATAATGGAATTTAAATTACCAGAAATCGCATAGCTAGACATTTCTGGATTCAGCGCATCGATAAATTCTTTATATGGTACTCCAAAATCAGAACTATGTCCTAAGAAAACGCCTGTTTTACTATTTCGTATTTTATTACCTCCGTAGCCAGAATCTTCAATAGCTTCCCAAGCTACCTCAAGAAATTTTCTTTGTTCCGGACTCATAAGACTTGCTTCAATAGGACTGATTGAGAAAATGCCATTATCAAATTCATTCACTTCATCTAAATATCCACCTACATGATACCCTCCATCTTTGGAATATCTGATTTGATGCTTTAAGAATTCATTTCCTCTCGCCTGTCTGGCTTTTGGAAAAGTTCGAATACAATCTTCCCCTCGTTCAAGCATATTCCAAAATTCTTCCTTATTGTTTGCTGATGCAAATTTACAGGCTACCCCGATGATTGCAATATCTTTATCTTCTGCTTGATGAAGTTGCGCTTCCGATTTCGTTGTATTGCCCATCATCTTCATCGAAATACTTTTCATATCAATTGCCATGGTGAATGCCCCCTCTATTTTTTGACTCCTCTCTATGAATAATATTTTCTAGATTCTTCTCAAATGAGAATGATTTTATATTAGAATAATTTCTCTTCCAAAGGTTCTTAACAACCTCACCAGGTCCCAAGTCAATAACTAAATCAATATTATTAGAATAGATGAAGTGCATGGTCTTACTCCATTCCACTGCTCTTGTCATTTGGGCTAATAAGAGTTTTTTCATATTTGTTTCATTAACATATGGTACTGCTGTTACATTCGAGATTACTGGATAGTTTAACTTTTTATAATGTATTTGAGATAGAGCCTCTTCCATCTTATCTGCAGCAGGCTTCATCAAACTACAATGAAATGGTGCACTAACCTTTAGGCGGATAACTCTTGCTCCATATCTTCCAAGCTTTTCTTCTACACGTTCTACCGCTTCTCTATGCCCTGCAATCACAATCTGTTCGTTCGAATTATAATTTGAGACTTCTACAACTGAGGTATCCCCACTAATTTCTTTACACACTGCCTGAACTAACTCTGATTCAACTCCATTAATTGCGCTCATAACTCCAGTTTCACCATTTACCGCTTCTTGCATCAGCTTTCCACGCAAACGAACAAGTTTGATTGCGTCTTCAAAGTCTAAAGCGCCAGCAACAGTTAGTGCCGTATATTCTCCTAAACTATGACCAGCCAAAAAGGCAGGTTCAATAGGGAATTCCTTTTGAAGTACTTTCGTAGCAGCGATACCAACAGCCAAAACTGCTGGCTGAGTATTTTGGGTTTTACTTAATTCCTCTTTACTACCGCGAAAACAAAGCTCACACAAATCAAACTTTAGTGCATCACTAGCCTGTTCAAAAACCTCTCTTGCCTCAATATAATTATCATAGAGCCATTTTCCCATTCCAATATATTGTGAACCTTGTCCTGGATATAAAAATGCCACTTTATTCATCATTTCCTCCTTGCATCTGCAATGCTGTCGCGTCTAGTAGATTGATATAATTTCTAAATAATTCATCTAGTTTAGAAGACACTAATCTTTCAGCATGGAATCGAACCTTTAACTCGATAATGTCTAACACAGTGTGATATGCAACTTGTACTTCATTTTCCTTACACTCTATAGTGTCTGAATCAAAATCAACTGTAAATATAAGAGCTTTGTCCTCCTCTTTCAATGTTTTGTTGAAAGAATCCACAAGCCATCTTTCTTTATTTGCTTTATGTTCCATCATATTCTTACACATCTCATCTAAATCAAATGATAGCGAAAAATCATAATGGAATTTCCTATAGGATTCTTCCTTGCCTTCACAACCTAAAACTTCAATTACATCACGACCTGTCACTGCAGAAATGAAATACATATAGGTAGACAAATATAGCATATTAACATCGAGTTGCTTAGCAACTGCATAATTTGTAAATATACTTGCGGTATCCTTATTGATTGTATATTCAAAATTATGGACTTTCACTTCATTAGTCGGATTCAAATAATAAGAATCCTCCAATATAATAGGTTCTATTCTGTTTTCACGTTCTCCCTGTTTTTGGATATTGCTAAGGAAATCACACATCTGGGATATTGTAGGGTAGATAAACAAATCGGTTACATCGATTTTATTTCCAAACTGTTTTTCTAATTCTACATATATCTGTGAAACAAGAATGGAATTACCACCCAAATCAAAGAAATTATCCTCCACTCCAATCTCATCAAAATTAAGTACATTGGCCCAAATTCTTACTAACATTCGTTCCATTGCTGTTGATGGCTCTATATATTTTGTACTTAATACTGGTCTAGAAGCTTGTGGTGTTGGTAATACAAGATGATTTACCTTACCATTTGGTGTTAATGGAATGGAATCAATCTTTATAAATACACCAGGTATCATGTACTCTGGTAATGTTTTCTTTAAAAACTGAATGATTTCTGTATTCGCTAGCTCTTCATCTGCAACATAATAAGCAACCAAATATTTTTCATCATTCTTGTTCTTTTTCGTACTTACTACACACTCTTTCACCTGTTCCATCTTAACCAGTGCGTTCTCGATTTCTTCAAGTTCAATACGAAATCCTCTAACTTTTACCTGAGAATCTATTCTACCAAGAAATTCAATTTCTCCGTTTTCTAAACGTTTTCCTAAATCTCCAGTCCGATACATCCTTTTTTCTAGATCAAAAACACTCGGAATAAATCGTTCCTTCGTTAACTCTTCACGGTATAGATACCCTCTTGCAACCCCATCACCAGCAATTGCGATTTCACCCTCGCAACCTAATTCAACAGGCTTATAATCACTATCAATTAAACAAACTTGTGTATTGGCGATAGGTTCACCAATGGTAATAAAATCAGTATCTGTCAAATCCTTTACCATCGACCATACTGTAGTCTCTGTAGGTCCATACATATTATATATCTTTGCTTTCACTAACTTTTTCAAATCCCTTAACAATCTCTGAGGAAATGCCTCTCCACCTAACATAATATCTGTTAAACTATCTAAATATTTATGATTTTCTTGGTTGTCTAATATCAATCGCATAGTAGATGGTGTAGTCTGTATCATTTCCACTCGCTTTCGCCCCATATCTCTTGCAAATGTCATTGGATCAACGATAACTATGGTCATTCCTAGTGATAATGGTAGCCAACTTTCTAATACAAAAATATCAAAGGAGATTGTAGTTAAGCTTGCAATCCTTTTTTTCCTTGTAAATTCTATTTTATCCTTCATTCCAATGATAAAATTATGTACTAATCTATGCTCTAACATAACTCCCTTAGGCTTTCCTGTTGAACCAGATGTATAAATTACATATGCTAAATCACTACTACTATTCACATTTTCTAAGTTATTAGTATCATCATGATAAATATCATCATCAAGATAGATTTTCTTGTTACTAAAAACAAAATCAACTACTACATTGTGTTCCGTAATCAACAACTCTGCTTTAGAATCCTCTAACATATAGTTAATTCTTGATGTAGGAAACTTTGGATCAATTGGTAAGTAACAAGCACCTGCTTTTAATATACCTAACAAACCAATAAACATTTGAGCAGAACGATTTACCATGATACCTACTATCATATTCGGTTTGATTCCATTATCCCTTAATAGTCTCGCCACCTGATTTGATTTTTGGTTCAATTCTTCATAAGTGATTTGCTGATCGCGATAAATTACCGCAACTTGATTGCCATATACTTTCACTTTTTCCTCGAACAAAGACTGTATCGTCCTATCAACATCATACTCCATATCCGTCTCATTGTACTTTTTCTCTAAAAGATCCAATCCAACACTCACAGTAATATCCCCCTAACATCTATAACATTCTACTTTTTTTGATTAACAAATCGTATCTTGCATCTTCCATCCGAACCATTTCATAAAATTTTTCAGTAATCTTATCGTACAATTCAAGATCCGCATTATAAATCCCTTTTGCTATTACATATAAGTATTTTTTCCACTGTCTTAAATCTGCATTCAGCGTGTCTGCTAATTCAGACATTTCATTGCTTCCTAAGACTTTCATGGATTGCGTAATATAATAGCGTAACAAATTTAATTTTGCATATAGTCGTAATACAACCTTACGTGTTTTTTTAAGAAGTTCTATCCTGAATTTATCACTCGTTTCTCTAGAATACTTTAATATATCATAGGTCTTATGTAAGGCTGCCGTCCCATAGAAATAATTTATATTATCATTTTTGGGATTTTCATAATAATTTAATAACGTCAAATCAAGAGTTTTTTTAAGTAATTCTTCTTCGTTTCCTTTCCAATCGGTTGCTTCTACCTCATACCATCGATTCAGAATAGGGAAACCGCTAAATGGACTTTCATCATTTGGGCAGAGCGAATTTCTTGCTTTCAGAAATTGCTCCATGCTCACATCACCCTTAAACTTCCACTGATATATATCCACTAACGATACTTTCGATTCATCTTCCTCAAATCCAGTTAAAATAACGCTATGATTGGAATGATAGATGCCTTTTGTAGCAGAATATTCTAGATCATACATATCAACAGAAACTATAATAGGAATTCCTTCCTCTATTTTTTTCTTATTCTCTAGCCATACATTGTATGGATCTTGTATATCTGGCTCATGTCTTTTTATCTTATTTTCATAATCATCAATAAGAAAGGTTTCTCGAAAGACAATATCATAATCCTCAACATCTTTATATAATCGATAAAGCATGATATCAAGTGATGTATCCATGTACTTATAGTGGTTATCCACCTTATAGTAATTTAATAGTTGCTGAATACAGTTCTGTGTGCAAAACGCTTCAAAATCAGACACAAATTCTTGTTGTTCATCAAAGAATTCTAATCTCATAATCTTTTCCTCTAATTACAATTTGCTATTATTTTGTATTGTTATTATTTTGAGTTACCACTAATGTTCCTTGTGCTACTATACCTCTATCTTTTGTTGTTGCTTTTACCTTAACCTTTAAAACATTATTAAACTGCTCTATCAACTCCGTGTATAGTATCAATTGTTGACCAGGTTCTACAGTTCTTTTTAATCGTAGGTCACTAATATTGGCCAGATATCCCACATTATCTGCAACACACTCTCCCTCTTTCCTGCTTAAGTAGCTGTCTGCACAATACATAATTGCTGTTAACTGAGCCAATGCTTCTACGATAAGAACTCCAGGTACAATTGGCTTACCTGGAAAATGCCCTTGAAAGAACCATTCATTAATGGTAAAATTCTTCACACCTTCTGCACACTTTCTAGCTTCAAGCTTAGTTACCCCATCGAGCAATAAAAAAGGATATCGATGTGGCAAGATTTGAATGATGTCTCCTATATCAAGTACATAATCCATAAATTCATTCCTTTCTGTTAAAATTTATATATACTGCATGGCATACAGTCTTTTATATCTTCCATCTTGCTGCATTAGCATATCATGCGTTCCTTCTTCTAATACCGTTCCATTCTCGAGAACAATGATACGTTCCATATTCTTAATCGTTGAAATTCTATGAGCAATCACTATACTTGTCTTATACTTCATTAAATTATCTAAGGCATTTTGCACCTCTTTTTCTGACGCTGAATCTAAAGATGAAGTTGCTTCATCTAATAAAATAATTGGAGCATCCTTCATCAGTGCTCTTGCAATTGCGATTCTCTGCTTCTGTCCTCCAGATAATTTCGTTCCCCTCTCCCCAATCCAAGTATCACTTCCATCTGGTAATTCTTCTATAAACTCTTCAAGACAAGCACTTTTAATTGCGTTCTTGTATTCCTCCTCTGAGGCATTAGGATTTCCCAGTAGTATATTCTCCTTAATAGAACCTTCAAACAAATAGCAATCTTGTGGAACATAGGAAAACAAGGAGCGTATCGTTTTATAGTTATATAATTCTGTCCCATTACCGAACAATTTGATTTCTCCGGATTTTGGTTCTTCAAACGCCATTAACAATTTCAAAAGAGTAGATTTACCTCCACCGCTACTACCTACTATGGCAATCTTCTCTCCGTTTCGTATTGAAAGGTTCAAGCGATGCAATACATCGTTTTTTGCTTCTTGATATGAAAATGTTAAGTCTTTCATCTCTACAGAATAGTCATTGCTTAAATCAGGCTTAACTAAATCACTACGCTCGATTTCTTCTGGCGCTTGCATAAACTCAAGAAGTCGTTTTGCGCTTACAATATATTTCTGACAATCTACAATTTTATTTCCTAACTGTGCTAAAGTTGAAGATAATGTCATCTGTAAATTGGCTACAAAGACAACCTTAGAAATACTAATAAAGCCATTCACAGAAAGTATTAATCCCACTACTACTACTCCAGATGAAATTAAAAAGCTTTGAATATCTGTGATTAGCATGATATTTGTTTTCTTACGGATGATAGAAACATTATTGTCGTATATTTTTTCAGCTTTATTGCAATATTTTTCTTTCAAATAGGAACTAATCGCAAACATTCTAGAAACTACGACACCTCCAAGGGAGTTTACAATCTCTTGTGCTGCTTCTGAAGATGTAGCCTTAACCTTCTGCTCTTTCTCCTGCAAAGGTTTAATATACAGCTTAACGACTAACAAATTTAATAGCCCTAACACCAAGGAAATAATTCCTAAAATCCAATTGGTAAAGAAGATAATACAACTGATGCCTACAATTGTAATAAACATAGCCAGCGGATTGTTATAACCCACGAAAGGATACCCAGTAATTTGTATTGCATCATTAAAATCCTTTGTAACCTTTGTAGCAAAATCACCAGAATATCTTGACTCTACATAGGAAACTGGTAATTTTTCAGCATGCAAAAATACATCCTTTTTTACTTTTCCCGCAATCAAAGCATGAGTTGTAAAAATAAGTCCAAAACAGATAGCATAGAAAGCAATAGCAACTAGTAAAACAATTCCAGTCCATTTCATTGAGTTGTAAATTGAAGCCTTATCCGTAGCAGTACACAGATTAATGAATAACATATAAATATAGCTATTTATAAAGGCATAGAATATTGGAGCTGTGCTACCACCAATATACCCAAAATAAAATCGAAACTTCCACGGCTTAGCAAATTGTAGAATTTGTTTGATAATCGTACCTGATTTCATGCTTTTGCTTTCATTCTGCGATTCCATATATGTCTTCCCCCTTACTTTGTTGTTCAAATAACTTCTTATACACTCCTCCTAACTCTAACAACTCTGCAGGAGTTCCCTTCTCCACTACTTTACCCTGATCAAGGCAAATAATCTGATCAATATTATGTATCGTTGACAATCTATGCGCTATGATAATGCATGACTTTCCTTCCATTAGTTTCTCAAGTGCTTCATTTACAAAATGTTCTGACTCTGTATCTAATGCTGAAGTTGGCTCATCTAATAAAATTAGATCTGCATTCTTAAGCATTGCCCTTGCAATATTGATTCTTTGTTTCTGTCCACCGGATAGTCGCACTCCTCGTTCTCCAATTTGTTTATAGATATCTAATTCATCTAGTTTCAACTCTTTAATTACCTTTAAAACCTCTTCATCCGAAGCGTCCTTTTTACCAAGTTTAACATTCATGAAGATGGATTCTGGGAACAAAAAGGATTCTTGACCAACATAAGCTATATTTTCTCTAAGTGCTTTCACATTCCAGTCTTCAATATTATTACCGAACACTTGAATATGTCCCGAATCCTTAGTATAAAATCCTGCTAAAAGCTTTATTATGGTAGATTTTCCTGCTCCAGAGGCTCCTACCAAAGCTACTTTCTCTCTTTTTTCTACAGAAAAATCTACACCCTTTAAGATTTGATTTTCTTCATCATAAGCAAATTTGACATTAGTAAATTCTACCGGAACATCGCTTGTCTTTTGAGTAAAAGAACCTCCTTCCTTTTCTGGTTCTATATCCCATAATTCAAAAATACGATTCGAGACACCAACAGCATCATAAATATGTCGCAATTGTTGGGAAAAGGAATTAATAGGATTTGCTAGAAACATAAATAACATAGAAAACGAAATCATATTACCTAACGTCATCTCTCCACGGTGTATAAAGTAAACGGAAGCACCATACATAACAATATATGGCACAAAAGATAACATTGCTTGTACTGGATAAAGTAAGAATTCTAATCGAAAAGACTTAACACCAGCGTTTATACTTTTATCAACATAATTATTATATTTTTCCGTATTCTTATCTAAGCTACTAAAGATTTTAGATATTTTGTATCCACCAATCAAGTCAACAAATGCCGCATTAGCACTTCCTTCCGATTCCGATCTAATGTGTGACCATTTCGCAATCGGTTTTCCAAGCACTATTTGAAATCCTCCTAAAATCGGGAATACTAAAACACTAATGATCGTAAGCCTAAAGTTTACCATACAGCATGCAATAAACCCTGCAAAAAACATAAAAACATTCGATATATCCCAAGTAAAAAATGAATTAATAACTCCTACTAAAGACTCTAAATCTGAATTCACTCTCGAAATGACATCTCCAATTTTTACATCATCCAACCATTTGATATTAGCTCTAGTAATGGATTCATAGGTATAAATTCGAATTCGTTTTATACATTTTTCGCTCACTAGATTCGTATGATAATTTATCTGATATTTCACAGTTAAATAAATAAGTTGTACAATCCCTATGCAAATCAGATTATGATAGAACTTATTTATCCTACCAGCTGTTATATTATCAATCAATTCACCTATAATAAGATTACTATAAACTCCCAAAGCATTAGAAGCTATTATAAGTATAGTTAAAACAACAAATGCAGGAATGTATTGCTTATTGGTAATCAAAAAACACTTAATAACAGGCACTACCTTATTTTTGCTTTTCCCCATAATAAAAAACCTCGCATTCTCCTTTTAATTTGCTATTCTTAAAATACTTTGTCTTTTTTCAATTCACTTTCCTTACTTCTTATGTGGATCAAGTGTACCCGAAACTACATATTTCTTCAAATCTGGTCCGCATCAAAAATTTGTCTATGCCCTCTTAAAAGAGACTTTGAAGTGCTATAATAAAGTTGTAACAGGAGTGGCTATGATATAATATCAATATCGCAAAGAAAAGAGGTACTCACTATGCCATAAAGTTACACACCTGAGTTTTAAAAAAAGATTGTCCGTCTCCATTTAGAAGAAGGATGCACCTGCCAAAGCATTACCGCAGGGTATGGCGTATTAAAAACCAGTATCTCCAAATGGCGTGCTGAATTTAGCGAAAAATGCCATACAAAAGCCCAACGGTATCCAGACGCTCTTAATGCTCTGGATCTTATGAAAGAAAACCTCCGTCTTCGTAAGGAATTGGAAGAAGCAAAAAGGAGAATCTCATCAAAAAAGCAACGGCATTCTTCGCAAAGGAAATCAATTAGTGGCTTATCGATTTATTGAGCAACCCATGAGATATTCGTTATCCGCTAGCTGCTTAGACGGCTGAATATTTATCCGAACGCTTACTATAACTATCAGAAACACCAGAAAGCGAATTATCATGCCCATAAAATAGAAGTACAGTCACAGATTAATAAACTCTATCATGAACACAATGGTGTCGATGGTTGCAGGAGCATCACAGTCTATCTGGCACGCAAGGAATATCACTACAACCCTGCAACCATACATAAGTACATGAATATAGCGTTGAGACTAAGATCCATCGTTTATCAAAAAACTAGATTATGAACAAGGAAAACCATACAAAGTATTTGAAAATAAGTTCCAGCAGGACTTTACTGCGAAATAAAGTTAATCAAAAAAGGTGTACAGATTTCACATGCCCATTTCTAAAGAGTCATGATACGAGATACGATTGTATCACTGTCAATCTGTATGACCAAGGCATAATTGCCAGCATAACATCAACGATCTTGCCGTTCGTACACTTCAGAAAGCATTAGATTCCCAATCCTCTAGAGAGGGCAGACTAATCCCGCATAGTGATCAGAGAGCACAGTACACTTTCAGAGCCTTCACAGTGTTTGTTGTAAAATAAAAATGTAGAAAGTTGCAAAACAAAAATGTAGGTGATTG
>OCJY01000057.1_pt1 | contig 45474 bp, 44 predicted proteins | sample 1502791 | NCBI WGS metagenome assembly OCJY01 (sample SAMN01915221, study PRJEB22387) | human gut metagenome | isolation source: stool | host: Homo sapiens | place: USA | reverse complement strand
AAACGCTTTGAAGCGCTGACCGAGCCGACAGGCGAGACCTCCCTTTGCAATCCCTTATTTTCCTCGCAGGCGCATATACAAACTGCAAAAGGCAGCTTGTCATGCCTGCTCAGAAAATGCAAAACCGCTGTAATCTCCATCCTGCACGGGATGGGGATTACAGCGGTTTCTTTCTGACGCACAGAGCGGCTTTACTCCGTATAATACTGCGCCTGTGCGTTCCAGAGCGCGTAGTATTTGCCACCCCGATCGGCGAGCAATTCGGCGTGACTGCCCTGCTGAATGACCGCGCCCTCGTGGAACACGGCGATCTCGTCGCAGAATTTGCAGGAGGACAGGCGGTGGGAGATATAGATGGCAGTCTTATTGCCTGCGATCTCATCGAACTTGCTGTAGATCTCCGCCTCGGCGATGGGGTCCAGCGCCGCCGTCGGCTCGTCGAGGATGATGAAGGGCGCGTCCTTATAGAGCGCGCGGGCAATGGCGATCTTCTGTGCCTCGCCGCCGGAAACCTCGACACCGTCCTCGGAGAGATTTTTGTAAAGCATGGTGTCCAGACCCTTTTCCATCGCTGCAAGACGGTCTGCGAAGCCTGCATCGATCAGAGCTTTCCTTGCCCGGTCACGGTCATATTCCATGCTGCCCGCCACATTCGCGCCCAAAGGCTGGCAGATGAGCTGGAAATCCTGAAATACCACGGAAAATATTCCCATGTAATCGTCATAGCGGTACTTGCGGATGTCGATGCCGTTGAGCAAAATCTGCCCCTCCTGCGGGTCGTACAGGCGGCACAGGAGCTTGATGAAGGTGGTCTTGCCGCTGCCATTTTCGCCCACGATGGCAAGCCTTTTTCCGACCTTGAACCTCATATTCACATGGCGCAGCGCCCAGATGTCCGAGCCGGGATAACGGAAGGATACATCCCGAAACTCCACGTCATACTGACGATCCGACCTCTTTTCGGTGGTGAGACTCCCCTGATACATGGAATTGGGAATGTCGAGAAACGTATAGATGGCCTTGAGGAACTCAGCATTGGCCCGCATATGACTGACGGTGCTCAGTAGCAGGGCGGCGTTGCCGGAAAATGTGGTCACGGCGCTGACATACTGGGTCACGCTGCCGATGCCGAAGGCACCGCCCAGCGCCTTCAAGCATACGAACACATACACAACGCCGGAGAGAACAGCGGATAGAGAGGCGGCCAGCGCCTTGCTCAGTCCCACAGTGGTTTGGGACGCCTTTGCCACGGGAGAGCCGACGCCGAAGATATTCACTGTGCGGACATAATGCTCCGCCAGTTCGCTCTGGCGGTACATTCTGCGATCCATGTCTTTTTCCTTGTCCCCCGGCTGCATGAAAACGAAGTGGCTGAACACGCGATTGCCGAAGCATACCTGCTCTGCCAGCGTGTTCCAGGCAGAATAGGCTCTGCCGACCAGCGCCGGACCAAGGCAGGTAACGGCGGCAATCAGCAGAAGGATGCCCACAAGGAAAAGCGGGTGATTGAGAGCGGTCAATTTTCCCGCCGAGGTCGGGACTTGCCGGGTGAACAGGCTCACCGTCAAGGCGGCAGCCCCTAAAATGCCGGTGATGCCTTGGACTGCCTGCGTATAGTACAGCTTGAGATGGGCAAAGCCCCAACCGGACCAGTCGGCATTCTGCCGGATCTGAGAGAACAGATCACGTGTTTCCTGCCTGTCACAGTCGGCATAATCCATCCGCAGAAATTTCTCGGTATACAGAACTTCTTTCTGTCTGTCAAGCAGTTCGCCCCGGACATTTTTCCACCTCTCCAGCACGGCCTTGAGCAGCTCTGCCGCAGCACTGACCGCTACGATCCAAAGGACCCATTTGGCCAGAATCTCCGGTCTGCGAAGGGTGGATAGTTCATCGACAAGCCGGGCGGAGAGCCAGATGACCGCATAGGGCGATGCTGCCTCCACAACAGCACAGAGGATAAACGGCATAAAGCAGCCCGGTGCGATCCGGCGCATATCTCGTGCCGCCCGGCGGTGGATGGCAAAGGTCTCCCGCAGGCTCATGCCCTCAGCTTTCTTCTTCATCCTGCACACCTCCTTCCTGATAATAGCGGCTCTGCACGGCAAATAGCTCCGCATAAGCACCGCCCTTTGCCAGTAACTCCTTGTGGGTACCCTCCTCGGCGATGCCGCCGTCTGCTATAAAGAGGATGCGGTCACAGAAGCGGGTGGACGCCAGTCGGTGGGAGATGAACACGGAGGTCTTACCCGCCGTCATATCGCTGTACTTTTGGTAAATATCGTTTTCCGCAATGGGATCCAGCGCCGCCGTAGGCTCGTCCAGAACGAGGATGGGCCCGTCCTTATAAAGCGCTCTCGCCAGCATCAACCGCTGGGTCTGGCCGCCGGAGAGCTGTACGCCGTCCAGATACACCTCCCGGCCAAAGTGGGTATCCACCCCTTGGGGGAATTTGGCAATAGCCTCTGTCAAGCCGGCCTGTGCAAGGCAGTGATCGACTTTTACTCTGTCGATATGCTCGGTGGTCTGGGCAACACATTCCGCAATGGTGGTATCCAAAATGGAAAACCCCTGAAATACAGCGGAAAACAGGCGGTAATACGCGCTGCGGTCAAATTCACGAATATCCTGCCCGTTTAGCAGCACGCGCCCCTCGGTGGGGTCGTAGAAGCCGCAAAGCAGCATCACCATGGTGGTCTTGCCCGCACCGTTCAAGCCCACCACCGCCAGCTTTTCGCCGGGATGGATGGTCAGGTCTATGTGCCTGAGAATATCCCTCTCCGTGCCCGGATAGTGGAAGGACACGTTCTCCAGCCGCAGCTCATACCCGTCGGCTGCGGGCGGCTGCGCTCCGCCCTCAAACCGAAACGGCTCCGGAATGTTCAGATATTCCTGTATTTTGGACAGGTCGATGCTCTCCTTATGCAGTTGGCTGCACTGGGTCAGGATGCCGGTCACCCACGATGCAGCGCCGCTGACGGCGGTAAAGTAGAGCAAAAATGTCGATGCAGGCCAGCCATGTACCAGAGTTTGCCGAATCAGATACGCATACGCGATGCCGTTGCGAAGAAGCGTCAGCGCCACGTCAGCCACATTAGCCCAGAGATAAGTCCTTTCCCGGCGGGCGATGAAGGCGGAGAGTGCCTTCATGGATTTTTCCCGCAATTCCCGCAGCCAAGGGGCTAAACCAAAGACGCGGATGTCCTTGGCAAGCTGTATCTGCCGAGGCTGCGTCAGAAAATAGTGCAGTTCCTTGTCATACTGTTCCCGTTCATCCCGGTGGCGGTACTCCCACTCACTGATGTAGTGGGAAACGAAGAAGTCTGCTGCGGCGGTCAGCACCACCAGCAGGATCAAAAAGCAGCTCAAGCGGGAGAACAGCAGCAGATATACGGCAAAGCCGCCGAGATTTGCCAGCAGCTCCGTCAGCGTTCGCCAAATATGCTCCGCCGCATCGTCGTTGCCGCTGGTGGCCCGCTGCGCCTGCTCCTCCAGCTTCAGAATTTTGGAGTCGTGGACATTTGGGTAGGAGGTCTCGCCGCTTTTCCGGGAGATCATGCGGATGATGGCACAGCGAACATCGACCTCACCGGGCATCCGGATGGCATCGCAATACGCCGCAGCCCCCTGTAAGAGAAGAAGTGCCGCTGTGAAAAATCCGATAGTTGTCAGCAACTCCCCCACGGGAACGCCCTGCTCCACCCTCGTAAGAATTTCCGGTGTGACATAGAGCTGCGCCAAATCCAACGCCACTTTGATGGCCGCGACCACAACGCAAAGGAGCAGCACTCTCCTGCGCTTCTCCCAAGCGGTCCGCACCATAAAGCAGACATTTTGCCGGACGCTGTACTTCGGTTTTTCTCTGTGTTTCATGTCGTTTCACCTCACGCGCATAGCATAGCAGAAAAAATCGTCCCCGGTTGATTCCGGGGACGAATCGCTTTTTCCGGGGGATGAATTGCAGCTCTCACTCCTGCGGAAGCAGTATTTCAGTGGTGAATGCACCGTCCTCGCTGTTGCGGCTGATGTATCCGTCCAGCCGCTCCACGATGGCGTCGATGCGAACAAGGCCAAAGCCATGCCCCTCGCCCTTGGTGCTGCGGAACAGCCCTCCCTCCTTCTGCATTTTCTTCCCGGCGGTAAAATTGGTGAAGGAGATGTAGAGCTGGGTGTTTTTCATATCCATATAGACCCGGATGAGGCGCTTATCCTCCGGCAGCTTCATGCTGGCCTCAATGGCGTTGTCGAAGAGATTGCCGAGGATGCAGCAGAGATCGATCTCCGAGGACTTCAGCCGGACGGGGATGTGGGCATCCGCCGCTACCTCGATGCCCTTTGCCTTTGCAAGGGAGATTTTGGAGTTCAAGATGGCGTCGGTCATGGGATTGCCGGTCTTGATGACCGTGTCCACGGTTTGCAGATCGGTGTCCAGCAGGTCGAGGTAGTTTCGGATGGCGTCCCAATCTCCCGCGGCAGCGTAAGCCTTCATGGTCTGGATATGGTTGCGGTAGTCGTGCCGCCAGCCGCGGATCTGGCGGTACATATTGTCTACCTCCCGGTAATGCGTTTCGATCAGCTCCTGCTGATAGGAGGCGAGCTGCTTTTCGATTTTCTTTGCAAACAATTCCATACGCCTTACCTCATGTTGATAATGGCACGGTTGACGCCCTCATACGCGCCCCGCGGCAGCGGGATGGCGGTTCCGTCACTGAGCCGGATCTCCGTCTTGGTGACGCGGCTGATCTGCGTCAGATTCACGAGCGCAGAGCGCCCCACGCGGTAGAAGCACTCGTCGAGCTGCTTCTCAAGCTCGCCCAATGTCATTTTCACCGTCACATCCGTTCGCGCGTGAACGGTCACATAGTTGCCGAGCACATCTGCATATCGAATCTGATAAATCGGCACACGCACCATTTCTCCGCCGGCCTCAAAATGCAGGACCCGTTCGTTTTTCGTTATCTTTTCCGCGGCGCGGTCCAGCACCGACCGGAGCTTTTCTTCCTTCACGGGCTTCATCAGATAGTGGAGCGCCGCCACCTCGTAGCCCTCTGAAATATAATCGGAGTAGCCGGTGATGAAAATGATCTGCACCGTGTCGTTGCTCTTGCGAAGCTCTTTTGCCATCGTGACGCCGTCCATCGCGCCCATTTCGATATCCAGCAGGAGAATGTCGTAGTCGCTTTCTTCTGCGTAGCGGAACAGGAAGCTCTCGGCGGAGGGAAAATCGTCGATATGCACCGTGTGACCGGCGGACGAAGCCCAGGCGCGCACCATATTCAAAACATATTGTCTGTCCGCACCGGAGTCATCGCAGATTGCAATTTTGTACTTCATACCCTCACCGTTCCTTTTATGATTAAGGCATCCGCCTCAAATCATCCCAAAGTGACGTAATGCCTCCGTGATCGCTTTTTCCTTCTCCGGCGGGCATTGTGGCTGCCTGGTATCCTCGGATTTCGGTTTATTGTAGTTCTCGCGCTCAATGATGCCGTATTTCTGCTTTACCTGTGCGATATAGAGGTAGCTGACCTTCAATCCGGTATGTTCCAGAACATACGCCTTGATTTCCTCGTAGGTTGCCTTACTCTCCGCCGAAGTCAAATCCAACTCGTCCATCTTTACTTCGATCTCGATATGTTCCTTGCTTTGGAGTTTGGACAATAAGCATATCGTCTCCACATGGGCTGTGCCAGGGAAAAGATCCACGGCGCAGGCGCGGACGGGGCGATAGCCCAAGGGGGCAAAGCGGGCCACATCCCGGGCCAGAGTGGCCGGGTCGCAGGATACATACACAATGCGGCCGGGTGTCATAGAGGCGGCAGCCTCTACCACATCGGGCGCCAGGCCCTTCCGGGGCGGGTCCACGCAGATCACGTCGGGCCGCAGGCCCCGCTGCCGCAGCTCCGCCGCCAGCCGGGAGGCATCGCCGCACAGGAACTCCACGTTCTCCACGCCGTTGCGGCAGGCGCTGTCCTCCGCGTCCCGGATAGCCTCCGGCACGATCTCGCCGCCGATGACGTGCCGGGCCCGGCGGGCCAGCACCTGGGTGATGGTACCCGCACCGCAGTACAGGTCCACCGCCAGCTCCCGGCCGGTGAGTCCGGCGTACTCCAGGGCCTTTTCGTACAGCCGCTGGGCCTGGTCGTGGTTCACCTGGTAAAACGACGGCACCGACAGCCGCAGCTCCAGTCCGCAGAGGGTATCCGTCAGATAGTCCCGGCCCCAGAGGGTCCGGTACCGATCCCCTAAAACGGCGTTGCCCCGGCGGGTATTCTCCCCCAGCACCACGCCGCAGACTCCGGGCGCGGCGGCCCGGAGCATATCCACCAGCTCCTGCTCATGGGGCAGGCGGGAGCCGTTGACCAGCAGACACGCCAGGGACTCCCCCCGGCAGCTGGTGCGGACGTACAGGTGCCGCAGCAGGCCCCGGCCAGTGGCCTCGTTATACGGCTCCACCTGAAACCGGGCGATATAGTCCCGCACCGCCTGAGCCAGGGCATCGGCCTCCGGCTTCTGGATGAGACAGTGCTCCACATGCACCACCTGGTGGCTGCGGGCCCGGTAAAAGCCCACCTCCCCCGCCGGGGAGATGGGATAGATGCTCTTGTTGCGGTAGTGCAGGGGCTGCTCCGCACCCAGAATTTCCTCCACCGTCACCTCCGCGCCGCCGATGCGGGTCAGGGCGTCCTGGACCCGGGCACGCTTGGCCCACAGCTCCTCCTCATAGGACATATGCCGGAAATCGCAGCCGCCGCAGCGGCCATAATACGGACAGTCCGGCTGCCGCCGGGCGGGAGACGGGTCCGCCAGGGCGGCGATCTTGCCGAAGGCGGCGTTTTTCAGCACCTTCATCACCAGAACGTCGCAGGTCTCGCCCCGGACGGCCCCGTGGACGAACACCACCTGGCCGTCTATCCGGGCAATGCCCAGGCCCTCGCTGGAATAGCCGTCGATATGGGCGCGGTAAATGCGGTTTTTCTCCAATGCGGGCATAAGCGCCCTCCTTTCCGGTAAAGCACAGGGGCGGGGCACACGGGTCCCGCCCCTGCAAGCGATGGAATATCACATCCCGTCCGCTTAGAATTCGAACTTGTCCAGGATCTTACGCAGCGCCTCGGCAAAGGCGGCCAGGGTCTTGTTGTCCCGGCCCTTGCTGCGGCGGATAAGGCCCACCAGGGAATCGCCCAGCTGCACCAGCTTCTGATACGCCGCGGTGACCCGGGGCGCGCCGTCGAAGGTGCGGGTCTTGCGCTGGGGCAGATAGCCCGCTGCCAGCTGGGTGCAGGTCAGCAGGTCATACTCCTCGGTATACTGGGGCGCATGGGCCGTAAAGCCCAGCTGACTCACGGCCTGGGCAAACACCGGCGCCACCTCCCGGTCGCCGTGGACCACGAAAACGTGCTGGGGCAGGGGCTCCTTGAAATGGCTGATCCAGTCCAGCAGATGGTCGTGGTCGGCGTGGGAGCTGAGGCCCTGGAAATTCACCACCTTGGCCCGGACCGCCACGTCCTCGCCGAACAGCTTCACGGAGGTCACCCCGTCCAGCAGGGTCCGGCCCAGGGTGCCCGGAGACTGGAAGCCCACGAACACCACGGCACTGTCCGCCCGCCACAGGTTATACTTCAGATGGTGGCGGATGCGGCCCGCGTCGCACATGCCGGAGGCGGAGATGATGACCTTGGGGGTATGGTCCTCGTTCAGAGATTTGGACTCGTCCACGGTCTCCGTCAGATGCAGACCCGGGAAATTGAACATATGGGTGCCGTCCTTCACCAGCTCCAGAGCGTCCTCGTCCAGATAGCCCCGCAGATCGCCGCAGAAAATGGTGGTGGCGCTCTTGGCCAGGGGACTGTCCACGTACACGGGGAAATTCGGCACGGAGGTCACCAGGCCCTGATCCTTGATCTCCCGGATGAAATACAGCAGCTCCTGGGTGCGGCCCACGGCAAAGGAGGGAATCACCACGTTGCCGCCCTTGCCCAGAGTCTCGTCGATGATCTGGGCCAGCTGGCCGGTATAGCTCCACACCTCTGTGTGGTTGCGGTCACCGTAGGTGCTTTCCATGACCACATAGTCCGCCCCGGTGAAAAACTGGGGATCCCGGATGATGGGCTGGTCCACGTTGCCGATATCGCCGGAGAACACGATGGTTTTCGTCTGGCCCCCCTCGGTGAGGGTCAGGCGGATGGAGGCGGAGCCCAGCAGATGGCCTGCGTCGATAAACACCGCGTCTACCCCATCGCACAGGTGAACGGGCTGGCCATACTCGCAGGTGTCGATGAATTCCGGCACCCGCTGGGCGTCGGCCACGGTATACAGCGGCTCCTCCTCGGGCCGGCCGGCCCGGCGGTTCTTGCGGTTTTTATACTCGGCGTCGCTCTCCTGAATGTGGGCGGAGTCCTGGAGCATGATGCTCATGAGCTGGGCGGTGAGCCGGGTGGTGAGAATACGGCCCTGAAAGCCGTTTTTGATGAGCATAGGCACCCGGCCGGAGTGGTCGATGTGAGCGTGGGTGATAAGCGCATAGTCGATGCTGCCCGGGGCAAAGGGCAGGGAGCGGTTGTCCACCTCGTCCCGGCCCTGCTGCAATCCGCAGTCGATGAGGATGCGCTTGCCGCCTACCTCCAGACAATGGCAGCTGCCGGTGACACACTGGTCAGCGCCGAAAAAACTCAGCTTCATGGCATTCGTCCTTTCCTCTCAAAAAGTTGGTGGCCTTATTGTAACACTTTTTCCCGGCGACGGCAACAGGAATTGCATTTTGCCGGAATATCCGGTATAATAAGCAAAGATCATCCGATACATCTCCCCAAGGAGGAAACCATACATGTTTGAACAATCCCATATCCGCAACTTTTCCATTATCGCCCACATCGACCACGGCAAGTCCCATTCCCAGTTTGCCTGACGGCAAACCGGGAGCCCTTTTCATTTAATGTCCTTCGGCGGAAATGAATTCCGCCTGCGGCAAGGTTTTGCTGCGCAAAACACTTGTTACGCGCCACTTGGCGCGTCAGCGTGGACTTACCTACAGGAGGAACGCAAATGTTTGAACAATCCCATATCCGCAACTTTTCCATTATCGCCCACATCGACCACGGCAAGTCCACGCTGGCGGACCGGCTGCTGGAGCTGTGCGACGCCGTGCCTCAGCGGGAGATGGAAAACCAGATCCTGGACAATATGGACCTGGAACGGGAGCGGGGCATCACCATCAAGTCCCGTGCCGTCCATCTTTTTTACAAGGCTCAGGACGGCGAAATTTATGCTCTGAACCTGATCGATACCCCGGGCCATGTGGACTTCAACTATGAGGTCTCCCGGTCCCTGGCCGCCTGCGAGGGCGCTGTGCTGGTGGTGGACGCTACTCAGGGGGTGGAGGCCCAGACCCTGGCCAACACCTATCTGGCCATGGAGCACGAGCTGGAGATCCTGCCCGTATTCAACAAGATCGATCTGCCTGCCGCCGATCCCATGAAGGCCAAGCAGGAGGTGGAGGACATCATCGGCCTGCCCGCCATGGACGCGCCGGAGATCTCCGCCAAGCTGGGACTTAACGTGGAGGCGGTGCTGGAGGACGTGGTCCGCAACGTGCCCGCCCCCGACGGCGACCCCAACGCCCCCCTTCAGGCGCTGATCTTCGACAGCCAGTACGACCCCTATGTAGGCGTGGTGGTGCTGTTCCGCATCAAGCAGGGCACCATCCGCCGGGGCCAGACGGTGCGCATGATGGCCACCGGAGCCCAGTATACCATTCTGGAGTGCGGCTATCTGAAGCCCCTGGGCAACGAGCCCACGGACGCCCTCCAGGCCGGCGAGGTGGGCTATTTCACCGCCTCCATCAAGAACGTGAAGGACACCCAGGTGGGCGACACCATCACCGACGCGGAGAACCCCGCCGCCCAGCCTCTGCCCGGCTACCGGCCCGCCCAGTCCATGGTCTACTGCGGCATTTACACCGAGGACGGCAGCAAATATCCCGACCTGCGGGACGCCCTGGAAAAGCTCCAGCTCAATGACGCCTCCCTGACCTTCGAGCCGGAGAGCTCCGTGGCCCTGGGCTTCGGCTTCCGGTGCGGCTTTTTGGGCATGCTCCACATGGAGATCATCCAGGAGCGGCTGGAGCGGGAGTTCAACCTGGACCTGGTGACCACCCTGCCCAGCGTCATCTATCATGTATACAAATCCGACGGCACCATGGTGAAGGTGGACAACCCCCACAACTATCCGGACCCCACGGTCATCGAGCACGCGGAGGAGCCGTATGTGAAGGTGTCCATCATCAGTCCCAACGAGTATGTGGGCAACATCATGCCCATGTGCCAGGACCGCCGGGGCGAGTTCAAGGATATGCAGTATCTGGACACCCATCTGGTAGAGCTTCACTATCAGATGCCCCTCAACGAGATCATCTATGACTTTTTCGACACGCTGAAGGCCAACACCAAGGGCTATGCCTCCCTGGACTATGAGCTCTCCGGCTACCGTCCCAGTGAGCTGGTGAAGGTGGATCTGCTGCTCAACGGCGACGGCGTGGATGCCCTGAGCTTCATCGCCCACAAGGACAAGGCCTATCCCCGGGCCCGCCGCCTGTGTGAAAAGCTCAAGGACAACATTCCCCGCCAGCTGTTTGAGGTGCCCATCCAGGCGGCTATCGGCGGACGGATCATCGCCCGGGAGACAGTGAAGGCCATGCGCAAGGACGTGCTGGCCAAGTGCTACGGCGGCGACATTACCCGCAAGAAGAAGCTGCTGGAAAAGCAGAAGGAAGGCAAGAAGAAGATGCGGAATCTGGGCACGGTGCAGGTACCCACCGAGGCCTTCATGGCGGTTCTGAAGCTGGACAGCGATTGATAACAGGAGGCGCTCATATGGAACAGGCCACGTTTGACGATTTCATGAAGCTGGATATCCGGGTAGGCACCATTGTGGAGGCCCGGCCCTTTGAAAAGGCACGCAGGCCCGCCTATCAGCTGCTGGTGGACCTGGGCCCGGAGCTGGGGCAGAAGCGCTCCAGCGCGCAGATCACCCAGCAGTATGCCCCGGAGGACCTGGTGGGCAAGCAGGTGCTGGCGGTGGTGAATTTCCCGCCCCGTCAGATTGCCGACTTCTTCTCCCAGGTGCTGGTGCTGGGCACCTACTCCCAGGGCGGCGTGGTGCTCATTACCCCGGACAAGCCTGTGGAAAACGGCGACCGGCTGGGGTGAAATAGGAGGTATCGCATATGGCCGGATTCGGCGTTCTGATTGTTTCGGGCATATTATCGGCGATTTTCCTGTTCTTCATCGCCGTGTTTGCCGCCGCGGCGGCGTATATCATGGCCAGCTATGTGCTGGAGGGCTTTTCCATCGCCTGCATGCGCAAAAAAGCGGGCGACGCACATACATTCCCTGCCTGGATTCCCTTTTACAGCAAGTATCTGCTGGGAAAGCTGGCAGACCGGCGGGTCATGGGCGCCGTGTCGGCCCTTCTGACGCTTCTGTCCGTCTGCCTTTGCGTCTATTTCTACGTCTGCCGGGAGCTGAATACTCTTTGGTTTATCCTCCTGCTGATGGCCCTGTTGGCGGTCTTTATCCTGGACACCCTGATCGCCCACCGGATCTATAAAAGCCGCGCCGGTAAATATGGGGACGTCCTGACCGTGTTCACCGTTTTATCCCTGGGCCTGCTCCGCCCGGTGTTCCTGTTTGCTGTCCGCAATCGGGCAGCGGAGAGCGTGCCGGCCCCGGAGTGTGGAAATTGAGTAAAAATCCCGGAAGGAGATGTGATAGCATGGCCGAGGAAAAGCTGTTTATTGAGGCATCCGAAGAGGATGTGCCGTCCATTATCGCCCTGCGGCAAAGAATCTGGGACACCACATACCGAGGCATCTACCCCGACAGCATGATAGATAACTTTGACTGGGACTGGCACAGGGAAATGGAGCTGCTGAGGGTCCATCATCCGGCGTATTCTGTGTACTTGGTCCGAAAGGACCGGCAGGACATCGGCTACCTGACGATAAACGAAGCCGATGTAATCACCCTGCAATCCCTGTATATTTCCGCCGAATACCAAAGACAGGGGATCGGCCGGCAAGCGTTCGATTTCGTGAAAGCGTATTGCAGAGCGCACCAGGCCGCCTCCTTTGTCTGCCACTGTGTCCCGGAGAATCTTAACGCCCGCAGCTTCTATGAGCGCATGGGCGGCAAGGTGATCGGGCAGGACCTGGCAAACGAGGAACGGTGGCAGAACTCTGTCACTTATCAGTTTACCCTGACACAATAAAATTGCTCAAAAGAAAGTTGAGGATCACCTATGAACAACATCACAAAAACCGCTATGATCACCATCTGCGGGCGGCCCAATGTGGGCAAGTCCAGCCTCACCAATGCCCTGGTGGGGGAGAAGATCGCCATCGTGTCCGACAAGCCCCAGACCACCCGCAACCGGATCTACGGCGTGGTGAACCGGGAGGATACCCAGTTTGTGCTGCTGGACACCCCGGGCCTGCACAAGCCCCGGTCCCGGCTGGGGGACTACATGGTCAAGGTGGTGCGGGAGAGCCTGCAGCAAGTGGAGGCCGCGCTGCTGCTGGTGGAGCCCATCGCCCATGTGGGGGAGCCGGAGAAGATCCTGCTCCAGCGCATCACCGAGGAGGGCCTGCCCTGTGTGCTGTGCATCAACAAGATCGACACCGTGGAGAAAAAGGACGACCTGCTGGAGGTTATTGCCGCCTACAGTGCCGTGTATCCCGGGTTTGACGCCATTATCCCCATCTCCGCCCGCACCGGCGATGGTTTGGACGACCTGATGGCCCAGCTGCAGATCTATGCCACGGCAGGCCCCCAGCTGTTCCCCGACGGCATGACCACCGACCAGCCCGACGCCCAGGTGTGCGCCGAGATCGTCCGGGAGAAAATGCTGCTGTGCCTGGAAAAGGAGATCCCCCACGGCACCGCCGTGGAGATCACCCGCTTCACCGAGCGGGAGGACACCGGCATCGTCGACCTGGACGTGACCATCTACTGCGAAAAGGCCAGCCACAAGGGCATCATCATCGGCAAGCACGGCGCTATGCTCAAGCGCATCAGCTCCCTGGCCCGCCGGGACATCGAGAAGTTCATGGGCGCCAAGGTGTACATGGAAACCTGGGTAAAGGTCAAGGAAAACTGGCGCGATAATGTGAACTTCATCCGTGCCAGAGGGTACGACGAGCAGTAACTCCGGCCAGAACCTTCCACTTATGACGCGGCAAAACCGCGGCACACTATAGGTGGAGGTGAGGCGTATGGAGGGGCGATGGGACCTGTTCTGGGCCACCGGCGCGCCGGAGGCGTATTTGCTGTATAAGGAGGCGGCGGAATGCAGCCGGAACGATTTGTGACCTGCGGCCTGGTGCTGCGGGAGACCGATACCCGGGACGCGGACAAGATTCTCACCGTGCTGACCCCGGACCGGGGGAAGCTGGCGGTCATCGCCCGGGGCGCCCGGCGCAAGGGCAGCCGCGTGGCCGCAGCCTGCCAGCTGCTGGCGTATTCCGAGATGACCCTGTATGAAAGGGGCCAGTGGACCATGCTGGACGCGGCAAACACCATCGAGCTGTTCGGCGGCCTGCGGCAGGACCTGACGGCTCTGAGCCTGGCGGCGTATTTTGCCGAGCTGACGGAGGCGGTGGCCGACGGCTGCGGCGGCGACGTGCTGCCGCTGCTGTTAAACGCCCTGTACGCCCTCAGCGCCCTGCGCAAGCCGCCCCAGCTGGTAAAGCCCGCGTTCCAGCTCCGGCTCATGGCCCTGGCCGGGTACGAGCCCATGGCCGATGCATGCGCCCTGTGCGGCGCGCCGGAGCCGGAGAACCCTATGCTGGACGTGGTCCACGGGGTGGTCCACTGCGGCAAATGCCGGGAAAAGGGGGGACTGTCCCTGCCGCTGACGGCGGCGGGGCTGGCGGCCCTGCGATACATCCTGTACGGCGACGCAAAGCGCCTGTACAGCTTCGCCCTGCCCCAGCCGGGACTGCGGGCCCTGGACCACGCATCGGACGCCTATGTCACCGCCCAGCTGGAGCGCAGCTTCCGTACCCTGGACTACTACAAATCCATTCTTCCGCAAGAGGAAACAAAATATGAGTGAATTATTTGAAAAATCCATCCGCACCCTGGAGCTTCCGGCGGTGCTGGAAAAGCTGGCGGCCAAGGCTGTCAGCCAGGCGGCCAAGGACCGATGCCTGAAGCTGACCCCCTCCACCGATGCGGAGGAGGTGCTGCGGCTTCTGGACGAGACCGACGCCGCCAAGGAGCGGCTGGGGCTCCACGGCAGCCCGTCCTTCTCCGGGGTGAAGGATGTGTCCGCCGCCCTGACCCGGGCCGATCACGGCGGTATGCTGAACACCCGGGAGCTGCTGGACATCGCCGGGGTGCTGACCGCCAGCCGCCGGGTGGCGGACTACGATGCCCAGCGCCAGGGGGAGGAGACGGTGCTGGACCGCCTGTTCACCTCCCTGCACACCAATAAATACTTAGAGGAGCAGATCCGCTCCGCCATTCTGGATGAGGAGACCATTGCCGACACCGCCAGCAGCGAGCTGGCGGATATCCGGCGGAAAATGCGGCTGGCCGCCTCCAAGGGGCGGCAGATCCTGCAGCGCATCATCTCGTCGCCGTCCTATGCCAAGGTCCTGCAGGAGGCCCTGATCACCCAGCGGGACGGGCGGTTCGTGGTGCCGGTAAAGGCCGAGTGCAAGGGCAGCATGCCCGGCCTGGTACACGACGTCTCCTCCTCCGGGGCCACGCTGTTTGTGGAGCCCATGGGCGTGGTGCAGGCCAACAACGAGCTCAAGGAGCTGGAGGCCCGGGAGAAAAAGGAGATCGACCGCATCCTGCGGCAGCTGTCCGCCGCCTGCGCCGGGTCCATGGAGAATATTCTGTGGGACTATGACATTCTGGTGCACCTGGACGTGATCTTTGCCCGGGCGCAGCTGAGCTATCAGCTGAACGCCAGCCGTCCGGAGGTCCGCCGCCGGGGCGGCGTGACCCTGCGCCGGGCCCGGCACCCGCTGCTGGACCAGGCCAAGGCAGTGCCCATCACCGTGGAGCTGGGTGAGCAGTTCGACACCCTGGTCATCACCGGCCCCAACACCGGCGGCAAGACCGTTACCCTGAAAACCATCGGCCTTCTGTGTCTGATGGCCCAGTGCGGCCTGCATATCCCTGCCGACAGCGGCAGCGCCGTGCGGGTATTCCACCGGGTGCTGGCGGATGTGGGCGACGAGCAAAGCATTGAGCAGAGCCTGTCCACCTTCTCCGCCCATATGTCCAACATTGTGCAGATCCTGCGGGAGGTGGACGACAAGAGCCTGCTGCTGTTCGATGAGCTGGGCGCCGGTACGGACCCGGTGGAGGGCGCAGCCCTGGCCATTGCCATCATTGAAAGTGCCCGCAGCCAGGGAGCCCTGATTGCCGCCACCACCCACTATGCCGAGCTGAAAACCTTCGCCATGACCACCGCCGGGGTGGAAAATGCCAGCTGCGAGTTCGACGTGCAGACGCTGCGGCCCACCTATCGGCTGCTGATCGGCATTCCCGGCAAATCCAATGCCTTTGCCATCTCCCGGCGGCTGGGGCTGGACGAATCCGTCATCCAGGCGGCCCAGGCCCAGATGGACAGCGACTCCGTCCGCTTCGAGGACGTGCTGACCCAGCTGGAGGAAAAGCGCCAGCGGCTGGAGAAGGCCCAGGCCGAGGCCGACCGCCTGTGGCGCCAGCGGGAGGAGGACGCCCGCAAGGCCCGGACGTTCCGGGAGCAAATGGAAAAAGCCAAGGACAACGCCCGCACCAAGGGCGAGGCCGAGGCCAAGCGCATTGTGCGTCAGGCCCAGGCCCAGGCGGACGAAATTTTCGCCCAGCTGGACCAGCTGCGCCGCCAGCAGCAAAAGCAGCTCAGCTTCCAGGAACTCAACGACGCCAAAGCCGCCGTGCGGCACAGCCTGAACCAGGCCCAGGACGCCCTGCACATCCACGACCAGCCCCAGGAGCCTGTCTATACTCCCAGCCGTCCCATTGAGGTGGGGGACCTGGTGGAGCTGCCCGGTGTAAAGATGGCCGCATCGGTGCTGGCCGTCAACAACGACGGCACCCTGCTTTTGCAGGCCGGAAAGATGAAGATGACCGTCAAGGCCCAGCAGGTGCGCCTGCCGGAGGGCCAGCCCAAGAAAAAGCCCGCCGCGCCGGCCTCCGGCGGCAGCGCCAAGCTGAATCTGCAATCCCGGGCCGCCTCGGAGCTGGACATCCGGGGCTATGAGACTCTGGAGGCCGAGAGCGTGGTGGAGAACTATATCGACAGCGCCGTCATGGCCAAGCTGGGCACCGTGACCATCATCCATGGCAAGGGTACCGGCGCTCTGCGCAAGGCCGTTCACGAGATGCTCAAGCGGAACAAGGCCGTCAAGAGCTTCCGCCTGGGCCGGTATGGCGAAGGCGAGGCCGGAGTCACAGTCGTTGAGCTGAAATAACGACTGCGGTTTGTGGATTCCGCCAAAAGGGTCAAACATTTTTTCAGACCTTACTTAAAGAATTTGTAGCTTTGGACATTGCTTTCTTTCGCCGATTCGGTATAATATTATAGTGTGAGAGAAGTATGTCCCCGCATTTTTCGAAAATGCTTCATAAAAGGAGTGCAATGGAATGTTTACACAGGAAGTTACCGTGAACAATGAGGTGGGTCTGCACGCCCGTCCTGCCACCTACTTCATCCAGAAGGCCAATGAATTCAAGAGCGGCATCTGGGTGGAAAAGGATGAGCGCCGGGTGAATGCCAAGAGTCTGCTGGGCGTTCTTTCCCTGGGCATCGTGAAGGGCACCACCATCACCCTTATCGCCGACGGTCCCGACGCCAAGGAGGCTGTGGAATCCCTGACGCAGCTGGTCAGCGATCAGCTGGGCGAGTAAACCAAGAAGAACAATGCCGGAGGCGGCTGCCTCCGGCATTGTTGTTTACGTCTCCATATGCCGCCCCAAAAAGGCGGATACGGTTTGGGCCAGCTTGTACTCCCCCTCGCCGGGGATCTGCGCGTCCGACGACAGAAATAGCACCAGGCCCAGCACATCCCCTTCGCAGAGAATAGGCGCCGCCACAGCCACCGTGTAACGGTCGCTGCTGTCGGAGACGGGCAGCGGCCGCCCGGAACCCTGATACTGATAAATGCTGCGCTGTTCCATGACCTGAGCCAGGGCGTCGGACAGCGGCTTGCCCAGCAGCTCCCGCTTGCCGGAGCCGGTGATGGCGATGATGGCGTCCCGGTCGGTCACGGCGGCGGTAAAGCCGCTGCTGCGGTTGAGCACATCGCAGAACTGCGCTGCAAAATCCTCCAGCCCGCCGATCAGGGAGTATTTCTTAAAAATGACCTCCCCCTCCCGGGTGGTGTAAATCTCCAACGGGTCGCCGTTACTGATAACATGGACACGGAAAACCTTGTCCTCGCGGCCTTTAGCGCTTTGGACGAGTTCTGTTTCGTAGGGGTCGATGCCCTCATCGACCCGCGGGCGGATGTGGGCATCCGCCCCTACAGATTGCAATTCGATATTTTCCGTGCCGGAATTAAAATTTGCGGCGTCCTCCGTTTCTGTGGGGAGGGTCCCGCAGCGCAGCAGCGTGTCGATGTCGGCTTTGAGCTTAATCTCCAGGTGATCTTCAAAGACGAGGATCCTGTCGATCAGCAGCTCCAGATCGTTTCGCTCCAGCTTGTCCTTTTCCAGAATGTCGCGAAACACGTCGATGGCGGTCTTGGCCACGCGGTTCACCTGAATGATGGTGTTGCGCTTGTCGCTCAGCAGGTCGATCTGGTGGTGGATGCCGTCGATCTTTTTTTGCAGGTCTGCTTCCATCTCGTCATACAGCGCCTCGATGGAGGCTTCCTGCTCCGGCTTTTTCATGATCTCCCGGATGCGCTGGCGCTTCGTCACCTTCAGTTCCTCGGTGAGATCGGCCAGCACCTCGGCGAGATTGTCAGCCGACTGCTCCGTTTCCGCCACCTGCTCGGTCTCCCGCTTCAGCTCCTCGTTGAGCTGCGCCAGCATAGCGGCAGAGCTGTCCGCCAGCTTGCGCACATAGCTTTTCAGCAGCTCGTCCAGCCGATCGACGCGGATATGGTGGCTGGTGCAGCCCTTGAGGCCGCGTCGGTGATATGTCCCGCAGGTGTAGGCGGGGGCGAGGTCAGAGCGGCTCATGGCGAACAGCGGACTGCCGCAGTCGCCGCACTGCAAAAAGCCGGAGTACACGTTGTCGTTGATCTTCACGCCGCGATAGTTGCTGCGGCTGCGCTTTTCCCGCAGGGCGCGGGTGATGGCGAAGGTGCGGTAGTCGATGATGGCCTGATGGTGGTTCTCGATGACGATGTGCTCATCGTCGTTGCGTTTGATCTCCTTGCCGTTGATCTTGGCGCGGGTGTACTTGCCCTGACGGAGCGTGCCGATATAAAAATCGTTGTCCAGAATGCCCTGCACCGTGGCGATGGCCCAGGCGTTCTTGGCCTCGCGCTTGGTCTTCTTGCCTGCCGCCTCCTTGCGCATCCGCTCGGACATGCGCGGCGTGGGAATGCCCTGATCGGTGAGATAGTTGGCGATCTTCTTGTAGCCCCAACCGGCGTTGCTGTAAAGGTCAAAAATCTTGCGGACGGTCTCAGCCTCCGTGGGGATGATCTCAAACTGCTTGTCCTCGGTGACGAGATAGCCGTAGGGCGCGGCGCAGATCCACTCGCCGTCGTTCTGCCGCCGCTTCACAACGCTGCGCACCTTGCGGGAGGTGTCCGTGACGGGCATTTCGTTCACAAGGAACTGGAACTGGATTTTCAGCCAGTCGTCGTCATTGGGGAAGTCCACGCCGTCGCCGATGGAGATGATGCGCACGCCCGCGTCGCGCAGGTCCTCCAGCTCCACGAGGCCGCGCGAGTTGCGGCGGGAAAAGCGGGAGAAGTCCTTGATGATGAGGATGTCGTATTTGTGCCGCATCAGCCCCCGGCGCATCTCCTGATAGCCCTCGCGCTGCTCGAACGTGTAGCCGGAGCGGTCGCGGTCTTCAAAAAACGTCAGCGTGCTGCCGGGGAAGTGGGTCTTTACATAGTCCTCGATGATGGCCTTCTGGTTCTCGATGGAGATGTTTTTCTGCTCCTGCTCATCATCCACGGAAATGCGGGCATAGCCCGCGATATCAAAGCGTTCAATCAATTTGGCTCACCGCCTTTCAGATATTTTGCCATCTCCCGGTCGAAGTCGGAGATGTATGCCGTCCGTGGACGGCAGTTGCCGAGAATTTCTCGGTAGCTGTTTTTGGACTCATTTCCTATTTGTGGTCTTCTCTGCGTGCTCTGCCCAGTCCGGCAACCGTGCCGCATTTTCAACTGGTGACAGTTTGTCACCAGTTCACTGCCTTCTCCTTTCGGACACTGTTTCAGCTTGTTCCAGTATTTTCGCCCGGTATTGTAGTCGGGGCTGTCTGTCAGAACGCCGACCACATCCACGATGGAGAAGTACCATTCCTCCCGTTCCGCACCCCACGCCACGCGGATCTTCTGATCCTCGAAAAGCTGGTTTGCGTTGTTTCCCGGTTCTTTCATCTGATATCCTTCATTCCAAGCAAGCCATACTTTCTTCGTCGCGTTACCACTCGCAACGAATTCCGCACTTGCTTTATTGAATAACATTGTACCACATGAATCGAGCATGTGCAACCGGAAAATGATCTGCTGAACGAGGAAAAGTGTGCTGATTCATTGACAAACCAGCACACTTTTTCACTTATGTTAGGCATTGCGTTTTTTATCCATATGTAGTATAATTAAGTAATAAAAATGGCTTAATCCCAACGTTTTTCGGGTGGGACATAGCGATTTGCTGGATGCTTTGAAATTCCCCTGCTTGGCATGTTGCTGCGGCGGGGTTGATAGGAACGGAATTGCATGTATAAAAGATTTGGAAAACGATTGATTGATATATTGCTGTCGCTGACGGGGTTGATCCTCGCCTCATGGCTGTATTTACTCATCATGATTGCCATTGAGATGGACGATCCCGGCCCGGTGTTCTTTTCTCAGAAGCGGGTGGGCATCCATAAAAAATATTTCCAGCTTTATAAATTCCGCAGCATGAAGATGTCCACGCCCCACGATATGCCGACGCACCTGCTGGAAAACCCAGAGCAGTACATCACACGCGTTGGAAAATTCCTGCGCAAAACGTCTCTTGATGAGATTCCTCAGCTCTGGAATATTCTCCGGGGCGACATGAGCGTTATCGGTCCCCGGCCTGCTCTTTGGAATCAGGAGGACCTACTGGCTGAACGGGACAAGTATGGTGCCAATGATGTGAAGCCCGGTCTTTCCGGCTGGGCGCAAATCTGCGGACGGGACGAGTTGGAGATCGCGGACAAGGCCCGTCTGGACGGTGAGTATGTGCGGCGCATGAGCTTCGCCTTTGACTGCCGCTGCTTTTTCGGGACAGCCATTTCCGCCCTGCGTGGTGACGGCGTGGTCGAGGGCGGCACGGGAGAGCTGCATAAGACGGAGAGCAAGAAATGAGAATTCTGATCGCAACCAATCATTCCTATATGTTCTACCGCTTCCGCAAGGAGTTGGTGGAGGCGCTGATGCAGGAGCATGAGGTCATTCTCAGCACGCCCTTTGTGGGCCACGAGGACGATTTGCAGGCTATGGGACTTCGCTGCATCGATACAGAGATCGACCGCCGCAGCATCAATCCCTTCAAGGATATGAAGCTGCTGAAAACCTACCGCAAGATGCTGGACGAGATCCAGCCGGATTTGGTCATCACCTATTCCATCAAGCCCAACATCTACATGGGCAGCGCCTGCAAAGCCAAGGGCATTCCCTATGTCACTAATGTGCAGGGACTCGGCACGGCGTTTGAAAAACCAGTGCTGTCGAGTGTGGTGTCTGTGATGTACCGCAGTGCCCTGCGGAAGGCCAGAACGGTGTTCTTTGAGAACGAGGAGAACGCGCAGTTTTTCTTACATAAAGCCATCATCTCCGCCCAGCAGATGAAAGTGCTCCCCGGCGCTGGCATCAATCTGGACGAGTATCCCTATGTCCCCATGAAGGATGACGGTGTGTGCAGTTTCCTGTTTGTCGGACGCATTATGAAGGAAAAGGGCGTAGATGAGTTTTTCGCCGCCGCGAAAACTGTCAAGGCGGAGCTTGGCGAAAAGGTCGCATTTGATGTGGTGGGCTTCCATGAGGATGCATACAAGGGAACCGTCGATCAGCTGGTTGCCGATGGTGTCATCAACTTCCATGGCTTCCAGACGGACGTGCATCCGTTCTATGAAGCGGCGGATTGTGTCGTGCTGCCCTCCTACCATGAGGGCATGTCCAACGTTCTGCTGGAGGGTGCCGCCACGGGCCGTGCCCTTATCACCAGCGATATCCCCGGCTGCCGCGAGGCGGTGGAGGACGGTATCAGCGGCTATCTCTGCCCCGTGCAGGATACAGAAGCACTGACGAATTTCTTCCGTGAGTTTGCTAACAAAACACGGAATGAACAGGAACAAATGGGCCGTTGCGGACGCACGCTTATCGAGCGGAAGTTTGACAAGCGCATTGTGGTGGCGCAGACCATAGAGGGACTTATGCTTCCTGTGACAGCGAGGAACTGAGGATGCGGCAACTGATTTTACTTTATTGGGGCTGCGTCTTTCTGATGTATTTGTCCCAAGTCTACTACCCGACGTCTATGCAGTTAGAGGGGCCTCAGACCGGACGTCGGCACTTCATGCTGCGCAAAGCCGATATCTTCACGATCGTTGTAATCGTGTGGATGACGTGCTTTTCGTTTTTGAGGACGAGCTATAACGATACGATGACATATAGACTTCATTTTATGGAGTCTGAATCTGTTGCAGATTACTTTGCAAGAAGCGGACTGCTGGATTGGACTGGCAATCCGCTCTCCGAATTATATCGTGACGTTGTACGTGATATTACTACCAACTATCATAGCTATTTCTTCTTTCCAGCATTTCTTAGCAGCTTTGCAGTTGTGAAGCTTTTTAAGAGATACTCGGTCAACCCGGCTTTTTCCCTTTTGATTTTCTTTTCAATTGGCACGTATGTCATGTACATTGCGGCACTCAAACAGTGCTTTGCGATGTTTTTCCTGCTTTTGGCGCTGCCTTACGCCATTGACAGGAAATACGTGCGTTTCTACCTGCTGGTATTTGTCGCAATGCTGTTTCACACCCATGCATTTATGTTTGCAATCGTTCCATTGCTGTTTGGAAAACCGTGGGGAAGGGTGACCATTGTATTTTTCCTGGCAGCACTCTTTGCAATGGCGACTTACGACGCTACTCTTGGTGCATTTATGGAATATGCGCAGTCGATGGGTGCGTTAGTTGCAGAGATTGAGGTGTTCGATAACAACTCTATCAATGTTCTGAGAGTTGTTGTTTACTGGGTTCCTGCGATGCTTGCCTTGGTATTTCGCAAGAGACTTTTCTCTGATTCCACAAGAGCAGAAAACCTGTTTATCAACATGAGCATGATTAGTGCATTTATTCTAATGATTGGCTTGGTGCAAGCAGCAAATCTATTTGCACGTATGGCGGCTTATTTTGAGGTAGCCACGGCAATTGTGCTTCCGTGGATGATAAAAAAATTATTCAACAAGCGTTCAGCACAGTTTATTACGATTTGTGCAGCTGTGCTGTACTTTGGATATTTCCTGTATGAATTTGGCATTTCAAAGGACTTTGGAAATAACTATTCGGCAATTTCACTGTGGCAGTTTGTTACAAGTCTATTTGGAGGTTAAGATATGCTTTCTTCCGTTTCCCACCTAATTGAATCATGCGGGTTTTGCCGGGCATCTGAAGTGGAAGAGCTTCAGACGATGAAAACAGGCATGACCAACCGTTCTTACGCCTTCTTTGTAAAAGGGAATCGATACATTATTCGTATCCCCGGTGAAGGAACCGACCGCCTGATCAACCGTGCGCAGGAGTATGCCGTCTATAGGGCGATTGCTCCGCTTAAAATAAGCGAAACGGTTCATTATTTTGATCCGGTAACAGGAATCAAAATCGCGTCATACCTGACCGATGCCCATGTCTGCGACAGCGGGAACTGGGAGAAAGTCGCAAAGTGCATTGCGGCTCTGCGGGAGTTCCATTCAAACAGGCTGCATGTTGCGCACAGCTTTGATTTGTGGGAGCGCCTGGATTTTTACGAGAGCCTTTGGGCAGGCGAATCTTCCATTTATGCGGATTACGATAAAACGAAACGGGCGGTGCTCAGTTTGAAGCAGTTTATCGATGAGCGGCCGAAGGATGTCTGCCTCTGTCATATTGACGCGGTGCCAGATAACTTCCTGTTTGTCCATGATACGAACGGTGCTGAACAAATCAAGCTCATCGACTGGGAGTATGCGGGGATGCAGGATCCGCATCTGGACGTTGCAATGTTTATTATCTATGCAATGTATGATCGGGAGGAAGCTGAAAAACTGATCGATCTGTACTTCATCGACGGCTGCGACAAGTTGACCCGCATGAAGGTGCACTGCTATATCGCTGTCAGCGGCCTTGTGTGGAGCAACTGGTGCGAGTTCAAACATCATTGTGGTGTAGAGTTCGGTGCTTACACACAACGTCAATATGACTACGCAAGAGAATACAGTGAGATATTCTTCCGAGAATATAGAGAGGTATTTGGCAGAGATTATGTCTAAACATATTGTAGAACGTGCAATCATTATGGCCGCGGGTATCGGCCAGCGGCTGCGCCCTGTGACCCTGACGACTCCCAAACCGTTGGTCACAGTAAATGGCGTGTGCATGATCGATACGATCATCGCGGCGCTTCACGAGAATGAAATCCACGAGATTTATGTCGTGGTCGGATACCTAAAAGAGCAATTCTATGAATGGGCGAAGAAGTACAACGGCATTACTCTGATAGAAAATCCATGGTACGCGGAGTGCAATAACATCGCGTCCCTCTATGTCGCGCGTGAATACCTGAACAACGCGATTATTTTGGACGGTGATCAGATTATCCGCAACCCGGCGATCCTTCACCGGGAATTTACCCGCTCCGGGTATAGCTGCGCCTGGACAGACAGAGCTACAAACGAATGGCTGTTGACGGTTGAAGACGGGATCGTGACAAAATGCAGCCACACAGGCGGCGATCACGGCTGGCAGCTCTTCAGTGTGTCACGCTGGACAGCAGAAGATGGGCAGCGACTCAGAAAGCACTTGGAACTGGAATTTGTGCAAAACGAAAATCGGAGCATTTACTGGGATGATGTTGCAATGTTTTGCCACTTTGATGAGTACCAACTTGGTATTTATCCCATTTCAGCGGAAGACCTACGCGAAGTTGACAGCTTCACAGAGCTTTGCGAGGCTGATTCATCATATAGAGGAAGGGTTAATTGAGATATGAAGAAAAACACACTGAAAAAAGAGCTTGACTGGGTATCTATGCTGGTGCCGCTGGCAATCGTGCTGACGGTATGTGCGCTGTTTATGATTTTTCCGGAAGGCTCCAAGCTCGTCCTTAGCGTGGTGCGCGGCTTTCTGGGAGATGACTTTGGTCTCTACTATGCACTGCTCGGTGTTGGCATCGTAGGCTGTACGCTTTACATAGCCTTTTCCAAATTCGGAAAAATCAAACTTGGCGACTGTGAGAAGCCGCAGTATCGCTCTTTTCAATGGGGTACTATGATTTTCACATCCACTATGGCCGCAGACATTCTGTTTTATTCTCTGTGCGAGTGGGCGCTGTATGCCAATGAATCGCAGGTCGAAATGATGGGCGGCATGCAGAAATGGGCGTCCACTTACCCGCTTTTCCACTGGGGACCTATCGCGTGGGGCTTTTATATCGTGCTTGCGGTTGCATTCGGCTTTATGATCCATATCCGCGGCCGTGATAAGCAGAAGTTCTCCGAAGCCTGCCGCCCCCTGCTGGGAAGCCGGGTAGATGGAGTTTGGGGTCGTGTGATCGACCTGACTGCGATTTTTGCGCTGATTGCGGGCACAGCGACGACGTTTTCTCTCGCAACGCCGCTGCTTTCCAGAGCGATCAGCCGTGTGTTTGGCCTGCAGGACAGCATCGGGTTAACGATAGCAATCCTTTTGATGATCGCGGCAGTCTACACCTTTACGGTCTGGTTCGGCATGAAAGGAATCGCGAAGCTCGCCGCCATTTGCAGTTATTGCTTCTTTGCGCTGTTGGCATATGTCCTGTTTGGCGGCGGAGAGACGCGCTATATTCTGGAAACAGGTTTTTCCGCAATCGGCAATCTTGCCCAGAACTTCATCGGGCTGGCAACATGGATGGATCCGCTGCGGGAAACGAGCTTCCCGCAGAACTGGACGATTTATTACTGGGCCTATTGGATGGTCTGGTGTGTTGCAACACCGTTTTTTATCGGCGTGATCAGTAAGGGACGAACCATTCGCAATACGATCCTCGGCGGTTACGGCTGGGGCCTTGCGGGCACCTTTACCTCGTTTATCATCCTTGGCAATTACGGCCTTGCACAGCAGCTCAAGCATGGCCTTGACGTTACCGGCTTTATTGCGGTGGGCGGCGACTATTCCGAAGCAATTATGAAAATATTTGATACGCTCCCGCTGACGGAATTTGGCCTGATTTTGCTGGCGGTCACAATGGTCGCATTCTATTCCACCACATTTGATGCGCTGACGATGGTCGTTTCGAGCTACTCGTATAAGAGATTGAAGCCGGAGCAGGAGCCAGATAAACGCATCCGCACCTTCTGGGCAGTAGTGTTCATCCTTCTGCCCATCGCACTGATATTCTCGGAGAATTCCATGAACAGTCTGCAATCCGTATCAATCATTGCGGCGTTTCCCATTGGAATCATTATTCTCGTGATCGTAGCGAGCTTCTTCAAGGATGCGTCCAGCTATCTGCGGGAGAGAAAGGACATATGAGCATGACACAAACATCAGATCAACTCCAGCAGCAGATCTGGGCAACAGAACAAGAAATACTGGATGTAATCCACCAAGTCTGCACGGAGCACGGCCTGCGGTATTCTCTGGCCTACGGCACCTTGATCGGGGCTGTGAGGCATAAGGGATTTATCCCGTGGGACGATGATATCGACCTGATGATGCCCAGAGAAGACTATGAAAAGCTTCTTGTCATCTGGAACCAATCCGCGCCAAAAGGTTATATCCTGCAAAACACAAGGACTGACTCGGATTTTACGCAGAACTTCACGAAAATCAGGAAGGATCATACGACCTTCCTGCAGGGCGAGGCGGAACGGACGAAGCATTACCACAAAGGCATATTCGTTGATATTTTCCCCGGTGATCGGGTTCCGTCCGGCAAGATAGGGCGGAATATCCAGTACATTGCCTGCGCCGTGAACCTGTTATACAGCCGCGGACATACTAGTGGCTCGGGCGGAATGATCGGCAAAGCTGAGAGGGTCTTGCTTAAAGCACCGAAAGAGAAATACGCTGTGCGGCGTGAGCGTGCAGAGAAGAAAATTCGCAGTTGGAACGGGGATGAATCCCTGCAATATGTGTTTCCGAGTACCATCGAGTGCAGCCGCAAGTATTATCCCGCGAATTTGTTCGAGAACATGAAAATGATTGAGTTTAACGGAAAGCAGTATATGTGTGTTGCAGATGCGGACGCGACCCTGCGTGTGGAGTATGGCGATTACATGCAGCTTCCCCCGGAGGAAGAGCGTGTCTGGAAGCATCATCCGTTTTTGATTGATTTCGAACACAATTATGAGGAGTTACATAGCGATGAGTCCTAAGGTATCTGTCCTAATGGGCATTTACAACTGCGCAGAAACACTGCCGCAGGCGGTTGCCTCTATTCAGAATCAGACCTATTCAAATTGGGAGCTTATTCTTTGCGATGACGGTTCTTCAGATGATACATATGAAGTTGCACAACGACTTGCTGCCGCAGATAACCGGCTGATTCTTCTGCGCAATGAGCACAATCTTGGCCTCAACCAGACTCTGAATAACTGCTTGGCTGTAGCGACCGGCGACTATGTTGCTCGGATGGACGGTGATGACGATTGTTTACCGGATCGTTTTGAAAAGCAGGTTGCCTTGCTGGAAACACATCCAGAGTTTCAAATCACCAGCAGTCCCATGATCCTGTTCGATAAAACTGGCGAATGGGGACAAACAACACTTCCGGAGTTTCCGACATCCGCAAATGTTGTGGAAGGAACAGCCATCTGCCACGCACCAGTCATGCTTCGTAAAGAGTGCATGGACGCGGTGGGGGGATACACTGTAGATAAGCGAATGCTGCGGGTCGAGGATGTGAATCTCTGGATCAAACTGTATGCGGCAGGCTATCGCTGCTGCAATATTCAGCAGCCGCTCTACCGGATGCGCAACGATCAGAACGCGCTGAATCGCCGGAAGTACATCTATCGCGTGAATTCAACCTATGTTCGGTTGCAAGGATGCAAACTGCTGCACCTTGGCCCGAAAAGCTATTTGAAAGCGTTTATTCCTATGATAAACGGACTGGTTCCTGCACGTTTACGGCAGGCCATCCGAAAAAATCAGCGAGGGGTAGGCAAATGCTGAAGGTTCTTTTTCTCATCCATGACCTCGGCCAAGGCGGTGCCGAAAAGGTACTGGTCAATCTGGTCAACAACATGGATCGCTCAAAATTTGATATCTCTGTGACGGCGCTGTTTGGCGGCGGTGTGAATGAGCAGTTCCTTGCGTCAGATATTCACTTCCGTGCGGTATTCCCCAAAGAAGTGCCGGGTAACAGCAAGCTCATGAAGCTGCTGTCACCAGCGCAGTTGCACCGAATATGCGTGAAGGAGCATTACGATATTGAGGTCTCCTATCTGGAAGGCCCCTCTGCGCGTGTCATCAGTGGTTGTAATGATGCGAATACCAAACTCGTATCGTGGATTCATGTGGAGCAGCATACGATGGAACGCCTGTCAGGCTCATTCCGCAGTGAGCGCGAAGCGCGCGAGTGCTACGACCGCTTTGACCAGACTGTGTGCGTTTCGCAGTATGTCCATGATGACTTCTGCCGCATCCTGAATTTCCAGAAGCCATGTCGTGTGCTGTACAACACGGTGGAATCCGAGAAAATACTGGCTAATGCAAATGATGCCGCGCCAGAGTTGATGGATGACGGAAAAATACGACTGATGGCGGTCGGAACGCTGAAAGAATCCAAGGGCTATATGCGGCTGCTGTCCATCATCAAGCGTCTGCGAGATGAACGGTATCCTGTTCACCTTTATATCCTTGGTATCGGCCCGCTTCAGCAGGAAATGAAACGCTTTATTCAAGCAAATAACTTGCAAGAAGTTGTCACCTTGCTCGGCTATCAGACCAACCCCTATATGTATGTCTCAAAGTGTGACCTTTTCGTTTGTGCCAGCTTTGCCGAGGGCTTCTCCACCGCAGCCACTGAGGCGCTGATCGTTGGAACGCCGGTCTGTACCGTCGAGGTCTCCGGCATGAAGGAGATGTTGGGCGAACACGATGAATGGGGCATCGTGACTGAAAACAGCGAGGAAGCGTTGTATCAAGGAATCAAGGATTTGCTCGACCATCCGAACAAGCTTGCCTACTATAAAGAAAAGGCTATCGAACGCGGTAAGACCTTCAGCACGGAAAATACTGTCCGTGCAGTGGAGAAAATGCTATTAGAATTGTGAGAGAATATATGATTACTGTCGTTGTCCCTGTTTACAATTTAGAACAACTTCTTCCTCACTGCATGAATTCGTTGCTTAGCCAGACATCCCGTAACTTCGAGATTATCCTTGTGGATGACGGTTCAACGGATGGCAGCGGTGCATTGTGTGATGAATACGTCGCTACGCATCCCAGCATTGTTCGTTGTATTCATAAAACCAATGGCGGGCTGTCTTCTGCCAGAAATGCGGGCATGAATGCTGCAAATGGAGATTACATAATCTTTCCGGATCCTGACGATTGGGTAGAGCCAGACTATTTGGAACAGTTGATCATGCTTCAAGCACAATACAATGCTGATTTGGCGTGTACTGGTCACTATATCGATTATGATACAAAGAGTATTCCTGAGAACCCCAATCAATCCTTGCGTATCATGTCCGGAAGAGAAGCGCAGTCTGCGCTGCTGATTCCGCCGCGTATGAGCGGTTTCGCATGGAACAAGTTTTACCAATTGGACATAATTCGAGAGAATAATCTTCAATTTCTGGATGACGTAGGAACGACAGAGGATCTTGATTTTGCGTTCCGCTATCTGCAATTCTGCAATACGGTGTGCTTTGATCCGTCCAAGCGTACATACCATTACTACCAGCGCAGCGGCGCAGCAACTCGCTGCGGGTTTTCACAGAAAAAACTACAGGCGATTCATACCTATGAAAAAATTTTGCGAGTTGTCGATGACTCTTCACCTATAGCGCAGGCAGCCAGAGAAGAAATTTGCAATACGGCAATCAATTTGCTCGCGTTGTACCTTAACGCAGATACCCAAGATACAGCCGCGTATCAAATAATTCGAAACTACATCAAGCAATACTATTCCGACTATCTAAAAAGTGAGCATTACGGCGGCGGAAGAAAGGCACAGGCTGTCTTGGCGCGTTACACACCAAGGTTGTACGGAATGATTAAACACAGTATTACGCGAGAGTGAGGAAAAGAAATGCTGGCAGCGGTGATCGTAACCTATAATCGAAAAGAACTCTTGAGTCAAAATATTGAAATGCTTTTATGTCAAACCAGGCCCTTTGACCGCATTTTTATTGTTGATAATTGTTCGACCGATGGGACGCATGGTTATTTGCAAAGCAAAGGCTGGCTGGATACCGAGCAGTTCGTATATGTGAAAACAGAATCCAATATCGGTGGTGCAGGAGGTTTTTACACTGGTGTAAAAGCTGCATATGATGCTGGTGCCGATTGGATTGTGCTGATGGACGATGATGGTCGGGCAGCGGATGTCCATACATTTGAGACACTTGCATCTGCGGCAGACCGTTTTTATAGCGAAGGAAAGGGCAATAAGAAGATTTTTGCAAATTCCCTTGTCCTTCAGGGAGATTTGCTTTCCTTCAAGATCGGAAATATTTACACCGTGGCCGATGCACTTGCGGCAGCGAAAGACGGATTGCTGGAAGGAGCGGCTAACCCCTTTAACGGGACGCTGATTTCAAGAGAACTGGTTGCCGAGATTGGATATCCTAACAAGGATTTCTTTATCAAGGGCGACGAAGTCAATTACAAACAGCGTGCATTGGATGCAGGAGCCTATATCGTGACCGTGACAGGTTCACGTTATATTCATCCGCGTCCGGAAATGCATGAGCGCAAAGTGCTTGGCATTCAGGTCCCTGTTTTTGTGGAAGCTCCTTGGAAAGAATATTATGCTGCACGAAACTTTACATATATGTACAAGCAAAAGGGCTGGTATAAAGCCATTGCCTTTGAACTGATTTTTGTGAAGCTGATTGCAGTTTTCTCAATGAAGTGCCCAAAACATGCAACGATCAAAATGCTGTTTAAAGGGGTTCGCAACGGCTGGAATGGCAGACTTGGCGCAACGGTAAAGCCATGAGCATAGGAGGAAGACATGGATCAAATTGTTTCGGTAATCGTCCCTGTCTATAACTGTAAAGACTATCTGGAGCGTTGCATTAAAAGCATTCTGACGCAATCTTATCAGCATATTCAACTAATCTTAGTGGATGACGGCTCCACGGATGGGAGCGGTGAAATCTGCGACTATTATGCTTCACAGGATTCTCGTGTTCAGGTTATTCATCAGGTGAATAGCGGCGTAAGTGCAGCAAGGAATCGTGGAATGAATGCCGCAACAGGTGAATTTCTATACTTCGTTGACAGCGATGATGCAATTGTGAAAGACGCCATTGAAATTGCCGTGCGGAGTTTTGAGAAAGACGTGGATGCTGTGTTTTTCGGAGTCACGAAGATTTCCAAAAGTCATAAGAGTATTCAGGAACTTCCAATTGAGGCTGGCGTTCATAATAGGGAGACGATACTGCGCGGTATTCTGAGTGATTATGCAGGGTATGGCGCTGGTTACCCCGTGAACAAGCTTTGGCGTGTCTCTGCATTTGGAAATGTGGACAATATTCCACGTTTTGATACGCGACTATATTATTTTGAAGATTTGGAATGGGTTGTGCGCATGCTCTTATTCGTGAGAACCATTCGCATTCTTCCAAACCACCTATACCAATATATAGTGCGCGCGGGAAGTGCGACTACAAAAGAGGGGGCGGATGAGCGTCGCGAATGTGGATATCACCAGTCTATCTGGAGCGTGATTTTTAACTTATACACCGAGTGCGCAATCCAAAAGTGGTTTGCGGCAAAATACTATCCAGAGTTAGTGAATGGCGTACTTTTTGCATGGAAGAACAACTTCAAGCAACTACAAGATATGCTCATAGCAAAGCTTGTGCAATGGAAAAATGAAATTTTAGCTAATGATGCGGTTGATAAAAGGATCAAACGGCGTTGCCAGATAGTCCTTCTTTTGCACGCAGTACATTTTTGGTGAGGAAATCCCTTATGCCTAAAATCAGTGTAATTATCCCGGTTTACCAAGTTGAAAAATATCTGAACCGCTGTATTGACAGTGTTCTTCGGCAGACGTTTCATGATTTTGAGTGTATTCTTGTCGATGATGGCTCTACAGATAGTTCTGGCAGTATATGTGACCAATATGCTCAGGATTATGCGAGCTTCTCTGTGATACATAAAAAAAATGGAGGCCTGTCTTCTGCCCGGAATGCGGCATTAGCCTGCTCTCATGGAGATTATGTATGCTTCCTTGACAGCGATGACCTGCTTCATCCGCAAGCACTGGAGATCATGCTGAAAGTTGCGGAGGCCTCTGCCACAGACATGGTATCTGCAAAACTTATAGAATTTACAACACTGAATGTGGAAATAGAGCCTGTCAACGATATTAATGTTAAAACACTAAATCAAGATGAAGTAATCCCCAATCTGTATCCATCTCTTTTCGGAGAAATTTCCGTTACTGCATGTGGAAAACTATATCGCAGGAATGTCTTTGAAAAGCTACGATTCCCAGAAGGGGTAATCTATGAGGATCTTCACATTTATTTGAATATGCTTTTATCCTGCAAACGAATTGCTCTGATCGATTCGCCTTTATACTTTTATTATAAGAATCCTGACTCTATTACACGGAGCAATTACCTGGCACATGATCGATTCGGAGAATTTCAGGTTAGGGAGCAGTATATTTCTTATTTTCACGATCAGAAACATTTTACGCAGGCGCAGTATGCAGAAAATGATTATCTTACGTTTTTTATGCGCAACTATTTCGCAGTTTGTCTCAAATACCCACAGCTACATGGAAAAATGAAACCGGAAATTTCAATATTCAAGCATCACATAAGAGGTATTATACGCAATCCGTACATCTGCCGGATGCGTAAAATGTGCTCTATAACGATGCTGTTGAGTCCGCACCTGACGTGGCCAATAGTAAAAAAGTGCATCCCGGATTGTTTAATTGAAGAAATGCGGTGAGTAATCAAATGCCTCAATATAACATAGTCAACAGGATCATACGAAAAACACATCAGCTTTGCTGGATGGCTGAAGTAGCGCTTCACCATGGCGATGGTAGCCCGGAAACCGGAAAACTTGTTTTATTTGACCCGTCCATTGATTCACTAAATTTGGGGGATGAAATCATTCACCACTACTGCGACTTAGCCCTCGCAGAATTGCTTGAGATGAAAGAGACGTTTTACGTTCCTACACATACGTTGCCATCAGATGCCCAATTGAGCGAAATAAAAAAAAGTGAAGTCAAGATTGTGTGTGGCACAAACCTGATTACACCGCATTATGAGGAATTCAGCAACTGGAAGATGCCCGGAAATTTATCTGGGTATAAGGACGTCATTACTTTAGGCGTCGGCTGGGGATATTACTGCGACGAGATTTCTAAAACCTCAAGATTTGTATATCACAACGTTCTAAGCAGTACGGGCCTTCATTCGGTACGTGATAGCTATACGGAAGGAAAGTTCAGGGCGATGGGTATTGAGAACGTGTTAAACACTGGCTGCCCATCCATTTGGGGACTGACGCAGCAGCACTGCGCGGGTATTCCGCAGAAGAAAGCAAAAAGTGTTGTAACAACATTAACGGACTATGCGCAGGATGCCGTTGACGACCGCAGAATGCTGTCAATTTTGCTACAAAACTATGAGAACGTGTTTGTTTGGCTTCAAGGAACCGGCGACCATCAATATTTGGAACAACTCATAGAACTGGACCGTATACATGTCATTGAGCCAAATCTGGATGCTTATACTGCTGTATTGCAAGCCGGAGAGATTGACTACGTTGGGACACGGCTCCACGCGGGGATTTATGCGTTGAACCTAGGGGTACGTTCGATCATTCTTGCAGTTGATAACAGGGCAACGGAAATGGGGCGAGATTTCGCGTTGCCGGTGATTTTGCGTTCGCAGACTGTGGAAAGACTTGCGGAAATGATCCAATCCGCATGGCCGACTAAGGTTATCATTCCAGAAGAAAATATTCAGAAATGGAAGGCGCAGTTTAGGGGGAGATTTTAAGATGGCAATACCCAAAATTATCCACTATTGTTGGCTGGGCGGGAATCCAAAGCCAGAAAGTGTTCTGAAGTGTATCGAAAGCTGGAAAAAGTATTGTTCAGATTATGAGATTCGAGAATGGAACGAAAGCAATCTGGATATAGCAATCAACGACTATACGCGGCAAGCCTATGAAGCGAAGGCGTGGGGATTTGTTCCGGATTATTTACGGCTTTGGATTATCTATAATTACGGCGGAATCTACCTTGATACAGACGTGCAAGTGATTCGCAGTTTAGATCCTCTTTTAAAGGAAGCGGGGTTCTCTGGCTTTGAAGATCGCGAAAACATTTCTTTTGGCCTTGGCTTTGGTGCAGAAGCGGGAAGTCCTTTGATTGAAAAGCAGATGCAGGTCTATGACAATTTGAAATTTTTCAACGCTGACGGTAGTTTAAATCGTACCCCCAGTCCTGCATATATTACTCCTGTCATGATAGCAGCGGGATTCCACGCAGATGACGGAAGTGTACAGCGGATAAACGGCTTTGCATGCTATCCCCCTGAGTATTTTTGCCCAAAGAGTTTTACTACCGGAATTACCAAAGTCACAAAGAGAACATATTCGATTCATCAATTCGATGCATCCTGGTATTCCGAAGAAGAACAGCTCCAGCGCAGAGTGTGGGAGAAAGCGGCGCGAAGGGACTATTTTCTCCATACGCCGAACCGCTTGGCAAGAAAAACTTTGGGAGAAGCTACCATCAATCGTCTCAAAAAACTTTTAGGGAAAGAACCATAAAGCTATGAGCAAACATTCCAGAACGGAATATTCCTACTTAAATATTTTAGCCGGCGTTGGTGGCTACTCTGTTAGCATCATTCTGAGCTTGTTTAACCGAATGGTGTTCACGCGAACACTTCCAGCAGACTATCTTGGTATCAACGGGCTGTTTACAAATATTCTCTCTATGCTATCACTGGCAGAGCTTGGCATCGGCGGTGCAATTGTCTACGCGCTCTATAAACCGCTGGCAGAAGATGACCACGAAAAGGTCGCTTCAATTGTAAAGCTGTTCGGTAAGGCATATGCAGTCATTGGCACTGTTATCTTTGCTGCCGGATTATGTCTAATGCCGTTTTTGACTCTGATCGTCGGTGAACATCCAGAGATTCCAGAAAACTTATATCTGATTTTTGGCCTGTTCCTTTTTAATACGGCAAGTTCATATTTTTTTACATATCGTAGCACGTTATTAACCGCCGCACAGCAGAATTATTATAATACAGGAATAAATTATCTGATTCTATCCATTCAGGAAGTCATCCAGGCGACTTATCTACTGCTGACTCATGAGTACATTGGCTACTTGATTATTCAAGTTATAGGCGGACTTGCATATAATATAATCATATCGAAAGTTGCTGTAAAGAAGCATCCGTATATTGTTGGAAAAGCAATCAAACCATTACCTAAAGAGGACTCTCAAAAAATATTTAAGGATGTTAGAGACCTTACGATTTATAAGATTTCAGGGTTACTTGTTAATAGCACGGATAATATCCTGATTACGTATTTTAAAGGCTTAGCCCTTACCGGGCTTACCTCCAATTATACACTACTCGTAACAGCACTCAACTCCCTGATTGGACAAGTATTCGGTGGAATAACAGCAAGTGTAGGGAATCATAATGCCACAGAAACAGTCGAGAAGAAGCATGAAACGTTTCTGATGCTTGACTTCCTGAATTTTTGGATATTTGGCTGGGCGGCTCTTGGGATATGTTTCTGTTCGACAGATTTGGTCGCACTTTTTTTCGGAAGCAATTATACACTTCCGGCTGTGATTCCCCTAATCATGGCAATCAATTTTTATATATCCGGAACAACAAATGTTGTGGGCATATATAAACACACCATGGGCATGTTCAAATACGGACGTTTTATTCAAATTGGAACAGGCATTTTGAATATCATCCTTTCTATTATAATGGGAAATATCTGGGGATTAAGTGGGATTCTTATTGCAACAGCAATATCTCGCGCATTGACACATATGTGGTATACACCATATGTAGTATACAAATATGCGTTTCAGAAGAGCCTGTTAATCTATATCAAGAAACACGGGATGTACCTTGGTTCGTTGCTTTTGGCAGGATTAGTGTGTGAAATGGTGCTCTCCAACGTAAGTGGGCCTGTAATTGTTTCTGCGATTGTCAGAATTCTGCTGTGTAGTGTAGTATTTAACGCAATGGTGTTAGCATTATTTTCACGGACACAGGAATTTAACCGGTTTAAACAGTGTGGTTCCTTTTTATTCAGAAAAATCTTAAAAAGAAAGTCTTAAAGGAAGAAGGGGCAAAAGAAATGAAACTGACCATTTTTACCCCAACATATAATCGTGCTCATACATTAAGACGTCTCTACGAGTCTCTCAACAGGCAAACCGATTTGGATTTTGAATGGCTGGTTATTGATGATGGTTCGACGGATGATACCGAGACACTGATGGAAACCTTTTTGTCTCAAAATCCACCATTTGTAGTACGCTATCAAAAAATAGATCATAGAGGAAAGCCGTTTGCCCAGAATTTAGCACTTGATTTGGCCAACGGAGATTTCTTCCTGACCTGTGATAGCAATAAGTATTTAGATGACCGGGCTGTTGAACAAATAAGCATGATGCAGGACTCTATTGCGAATGCACCCATGATATGTGGCGTAGGAGGCTACAGGGCGTCTTTTTCTGGAAAGATTTATGGCGGCGAAATGGCTAAAAGCAAGGATGGATATATCGATTGTTCTAACAATGATCGAGTTAAATACAATTTGCTTGGTGACAAATCAACTGCATTCCGTACAGAAATCTTGCGAAAATACAAATCTCCCATTTTCCCAGACGAAACCTTTGTAACTGAGGCAGTATGGCTCATTCCAATGGCATGTGATGGGTATATCATTCGATGGTTTCCTCAAGTGCTTTGCTATGGTGAATACGATCCAGACGGGTTAACAGCACAAGGAGCAAACTCTTATCGTGGACATGAACAGAATTATCACGGCTATTTGGCCTACCTAAAAGTTGCCCTAAGAGCTTTCGGCATGGTGAACATGAAAAGCGAATTGATTGAAGCCATAAAAATTGCAAAAGCAAAGCACATTTCGCTTACTGCAGTCGCTGAGGAGATTGGCTGTGATTGTAAACGGCTTTATTACATCTGGATTCGTCATATATGTGGAAATTTCTATCGTCGATACCTAAGAAGAGCACACTAAACTGTATAAGCAGGAGCAAAGAAGTATTATGTATGACTATCTGATTGTAGGTGCAGGCCTTTATGGCGCAGTATTTGCGCATGAGGCAAAAAGACACGGAAAGTCCGTTCTTGTAGTGGACAAGCGAGAGCACATTGGTGGAAATGTCTATACCAAAAAGATTGAGAGCATCAACGTACATAAATATGGTGCACACATTTTCCACACCAATGACAAACGCGTCTGGGAATACATTACTCAATTCGCGGAGTTTAACCGCTTTACGAATTCTCCGGTCGCAAACTATAAAGGCGAATTGTATTCCCTTCCCTTCAATATGTATACGTTCAACAAGATGTGGGGAGTAGTGACTCCAGAGAAAGCATCTGAAAAACTTGCTGAACAGCGAGCTGAAATCAATGGCACACCTCAAAATTTGGAGGAGCAAGCAATCTCGCTTGTTGGGCGAGATATATATGAAAAGCTCGTGAAAGGTTACACCGAGAAACAGTGGGGGCGTGAATGTAAGGATCTGCCTGCGTTTATCATTCGTCGTCTTCCGGTACGCCTGACCTTTGATAACAACTATTTTAATGCGCTTTATCAGGGAATCCCCATTGGTGGATACACAAAACTGGTCGAAAATCTTTTGGACGGCATTGAAATTCGTTTGAATACAGATTATTTGGCGCAAAAAGATAAATTGGACGCGATAGCTCAGCGGATCATTTATACCGGGCCAATTGATGCCTACTTTGACTACAGTTTGGGCTACTTAGAATACCGTTCTGTTAGGTTTGAAACCGAGGTGCTCAACATTCCTAATTTTCAGGGAAATGCCGCAGTTAACTACACTGACAGTGAAACGCCGTGGACAAGGATCATTGAGCACAAATGGTTTGAATTTGGCAAAGACGAAGATGGCAATGACTTGCCTAAAACGGTTATCAGCCGTGAATTCAGCTTAGAGTGGAAGCCGGGTGATGAGCCCTATTATCCTGTGAATGATGAAAAGAACAGCCAGCTCTACACTGGGTACAAAACTCTTGCAAATGCTGAAGAAAATGTTATCTTTGGCGGTCGTCTTGGCGAATATAAGTACTATGATATGGATCAAGTAATTGCCGCAGCATTGGATATGGCAGATAAGGAGCTTGGCACAGTTGATACATAATCTGAGATATTGCAGCAGTTGAGTTTAAGTATGCTTCACTACATCTACTGTCGCCCACTTATCGTCATTGTTCTCTTCATGGCAATAGCGGTAATTGTTTGGAGCGTGTTACCTTCACGCATAGCCGCAAAGTATTGGCAGCGCGGAAATGCGATCCTAATGCTTTTGATGTTTGCTGCCATTCTCTACGTATCTTTGCTTAACCGCTCAGAAGGCAGCACGGGTCTAGTCCTGCTTCCTTTTGCCACCTTCATTGCTGCCCGGCAGCAGCCGGAGCTCTACCGCGAGATGCTGATGAACGTCTTCCTCTTCTTCCCGCTGGGGCTGACGCTTTCCAATGCCCTGCCGCGAAAGTGGCACCGCTGGCTTAGAATCATCCTCACAACGCTCGTCGGCTGCGCGCTCAGCGCGGGAATCGAGTACGCCCAGTACCGTTACGCGCTGGGCCTTGCGGAGACGGATGACGTGATCTGCAACACGCTGGGTGCATTCATCGGCTCCACTTCGCTGCTCATCGCCCACGCCATCGAAAAATACAGAGAAAGGGTTTGGCACACGAACATGACCCTGACCACCACCGAAACACAATTCCTGCATATCGCCAAAGCTGCCATCTCCGGCGGAGATTTGCCCGCCGAAAAGGTGGGCTGGCCTGCTATCTTCACGCTGGCCAACCAGCAGAAGCTGCTGCCGATCCTCTTTGAGGCTGTCCGTAAGATGCCTGCTGCCGAGGAAAATGCTGCGCTGTTCGCTGTAACCAAGCAGCAGGTCATTGGGCAGGTGTTGAACCAAACCGTGCGCTCGGCGGAGTTTTCCGACCTTTATCATAAGCTGCGTTCGGCAGGGCTGCACCCCATCGTGGTAAAGGGGCAGCTTTGCAGCCGACTGTATCCGCTGAAGGATCACCGTATCAGCGCGGATGATGACCTCTACATTCCTGATGCGGAGTTCATGGCCTGCCACGAGCAGCTTCTTGTAAACGGTTTGACTACCGACACGCCCGCTGATGAACTGTCCACAGCGGACGAGGTGTCCTACACAAAAAAGGACAGCCCGCTTTACATCGAGCTGCACCGACATTTATTTGATTCTGCCGAGGATGCGCATGACGAGCTGAACCACTTTTTTACCGACCTCAAGCCCGTCGAAACCGACAGTTTTCTCGCCATGCCGCCCCACGAGCACCTGCTGTACCTGATCCTGCACGCCTATAAGCATTTCGTGCGCAGCGGCATCGGCCTGCGGCAGTTCTGCGACATCGGCCTGTGGGCGTGGGCGTATCACGATGAAATCGACTGGCAGCGTTTGCGTGACCAATGCGCCAGCGTTCATGCGGCGACGTTTGCCGCGGTAGCGTTCCGCATTGCCAGAGACTATCTCGGCATTGACTTCGACCTGCCCACGCCTTGGGATGCTTCCATCGACGTAGAGCCGCTGCTGCACGACACCCTCTGCGGCGGTGTGTACGGCTCCAATGACCTAACGCGCCTCCATTCCTCCACCGTCACGCTGAACGCCGTGAAGGCCAGCCGCACGGGGGAGAAGAGCAGCGTCCTGAGCACGGTGTTTCCTAAGCGCGAGTATCTGGAGCGGCGCTACCCGTACCTCAAAAAGCGCCCGTACCTGCTGCCGGTCGCGTGGGTGCAGCGCATTGCACACTACGCAGGCGAGAAAAAGACCGGCGCAGACAGCAGCGCTTCCGGCTCCATCAAACTCGCCAAGGAGCGCATCGAACTGATGAAGCAGTACGACATTATGGATTAAAACGCCTTTTGCACAAAAAAGAAAACGGGCGGAAGGGATTGCTCCCTTCCGCCCGCGGCTTATCGCTCCATACCCACGGCCCGCTGCTTTTTCGCCTGCTGCACGGCCTTTTCGACGCTGCGGCGGCGGTTGAAGAGCAGCAGATCCCGCGTGTTCTCGTAAAGGTCGCCCTTGCCGGACTCGAACACGGCGACCATGTATTTCTTCGTCTTATACTTGGCGTAAATCTCTTTCAGACCCTCCCGCAGGACGGGGTCAATTTTTTCTGCATTCGTCAGCCAGATTTCAACAAGCTTCTGATCGTCCCTGACGTTCATCTCCAAATAGAACCAGCCTCCTTTAACATCCTTAGTTTCCTCATCTTTCCTGCGGCTTATGCGCGGCCACCTGTTTTGCCGCCTGCAAAATCTCCGGCGGGATGCCGTCCACCATGCGGTGCAGCTCGTCCAGCTCCCGGAGCTTTTCGTTGATTTCCAGCTTTTTGCGGACACTCTCCTTGGACGATGCGCCCAGCTGCTTTTCGAGCGCCGCGTTCTCGGCAGTCAGCGCCTTGTAGGCCGCGTCGTACTTTTTGAGCTTCGTCCGCAGGGCCTCCGCGCCGGGAACGTACTTTCCCAGCAGCGCTTCCAGCTCGTCCAGCTTGGCCTTCTTGTTGAACGGATTGGTGTCGTTCAGAATCGCCATGATCTGCTCCTTCATCCGGTTCAGATGGACGGCCTCCTTGAACAGCCGCGGCGGGATATGGTCGCGTCCGGTTTCGCTGGCGCTCTCGCCGCGCTCCAGGTCTGGGTATTTCTTGACCATGTGCTCCCAGAACCTGTCCTGCCATTGCGTTAGCTTCTTCTTGTTGCCTACGATTTCTTTGGCACAGAGCCGCCCATCCGCTGTCAGCGGGACAAAAGAAAGGCGCATATGGGGCGTTTTCTCGTCCATATGCACCACGGCAGATATAATGTTTTTCGGGTCTTGGTGTTCCCGGATGAAGTCCAGTGCCTCCTGAAAATAGGCTTTGATTTCAGCTTTCTTCTTTCCCTTGAAGAACTCCGGGCTGGCTGTCACCAGCGCCTCCACCAGCCGCACGCTGTCTGACCTTGTGCGGCAGCCCGCCTCGGCGATCTGCTTTTCCGCTTCTGCGCGGTACTTGCGCTGCGGCGTCACCAGATGAAAATTGAAGTGACTGCGGGACGTGTTCACGTCGGGATTGCTGGCGTATTTCTCCTTGGTGCGCTCGTTGTGGGACTCGATGTGCCCGATCTCCGGCCCCTTGTACTTGGCAAAACGGAGAATGGCGTACTGTGCTTTCATCGGCGCTCCCCTCGCTTCACCCACACGATGTCGCAGTCCAGCGCGTCGGCCAGCTCGACGACCTCTTTGTAGCGGATGCTCTCCCGCTGCAACTTGGCGGACAAATTGGAAACGCTGTCGCTCCAATCGTATTCGTCGTGGAGCCGGTCAACGACCTCCTGCATGGTAAAACCGGCGCGAATGATCTGCGCCTTGATCTCATTTCTGATGCTCATAAAAACCTCCTAAATTTTCGTGATGAAAACAGCGAAGCGGGTTTCTGTTTCCGAAAACCTGCTTCGCTGTTTGGTGTAATATTCTGTTTTCCCGAAATCCGCTGGAAACGCGGCGGTCGATGCCTTCTTCATAAGTGAGGGGGATCGACTTTCCGAATCCGCGTGACTTCGCAGAAAACCGTGCAAAGCCACGCGCATCCGTGAAGCCGGTACACGGTTCCGAGCAGCGCGGTTTCGTAGAATCCTTTCGCTGCCGCGCAAATTTCCTTCCGATTTTCACCTGTCTTGCAGATACCCCTTCCGTTTCAGCGCTGCCAGATCGGCGGTCACGTCCTCCTTCGCAGCTGAACCTGAAAACATCCATCCCATCCGCCCATTCATCCGGGGATGCTTGGGATGGATGGGATGGAGAAATTTGAGCCTGTTCTCATACAACTGGCGGCGCGACCAGCGCCTCAATGCCCCAGAAGCCGTTGACCCGCTTGCCGAGGGCATTCTGGATGTGATTGTCGTGCTCCAGGCCGAACTCGTCGGCGTGCTTTTTGAGGGTCATACTCACCGTCCGCGCGGAGCGCGGCTTGTAGGCGTTGTCGCTGCACCACAGGCAATAGATACCGTACAGCGCGGCGGACGGGATGGCGCTGTCGGCCTTCAGGCGGATGTAGCCCTCGGAGCGGAGGAAGAGCAGCACATTGTCGGCCTCGCGGCGCGCATCCTCGCGGTTTGATTTCGTCTGCGCGCGCTCCGTGAAGCGGAAGTTATTACTTTGCAAGCGCCGCAGAGCCTCCAGACACCAGAGGAAGATGCCCTCGATCTCGCCGCAGAGCTTGTCCGCAAGGAAGGGGTCATCCTCGCGATCAAGCGGCTTTTTCTTCACCGACAAAATGAGCTGGCGGCGGTAAAAGCCGTCCGAGTGGTCGTAGAGCGACTCTAAATCGCCGTTGGAAAAGGCCAAAAAGCGGACGTACATCCTGCCCTGATAGCTCTGCTCGCCCTTGCGCTCCAAGTCCATCGGCATTTCGGCGGTGATGAGGGACTTGAGATAGTGGGTGGATTGCAGCGCTTCCAGCTTCATATCGTCATCCACCATCAAAAGCTCGTGCTCCAGATCGGCTCTGGCGAAGGGGCTGCGCTCCACCTTGGCGATGCTGCCGTTTTTCAGGTTGCTGCCGAGCAGCTTCTGCATGACCACGCCGATGCGGCTCTTGCCCTCGCCGCCGTTGCCCTTGAGCAGCATCATGACCTGCCCGCGGTTCGTCGGAATCAGGCAGTAGCCGAGGTATTCCTGCAAGGTCAAAATGTCCTCCGGTTCCAGCAGGTCAGACAAAAACCGCAGCCATGTCTCCGGCTGCGGCGCGCTGGGGTCATAGTTGACCGGCAGCCGGTTGCGGCAGAATTCTTTCTCCGTGCAGAACGCGCCGCCGAGAAACAGCGTGCCGTTGGCAACGTGGATGCGATCCTCCTGAATGGGCAGCTCCGGCGTGTAGGCTTCCAGCCTGAGTGTTTCCAGCAGGCTTGTGGCGCGGCGGGCCGTGCCGCTGGTGAAATGCGGGCGAAGCATCTCGTAGATCTGCTTGCGAATGCCTTCTTCGTCAGCAACGCGGCCCTCCACGGTGAAGAAGCTGCCGTCCACGCAGACCATCGGGTGCGCCGATAGAAAGTCCTCGCAGAACAGGACTTCGTTGAAATGCTTGTCCTGCATCCAGCGGGGCGGTTCATTTCGTTCCATGTGCTTCCTCCTTAATTTGCCGGTTTCGCGCCTCCATCCGCATGAGCCGCTCGTCCTTCTGCAAGTCGGCCACCACCTCGGCGCGCTCCTGCGGCGTGCCGCAGGCCAGAATGTCCAGCATATTCCCGATGCGCTCCAGCATATGGCAGGCCTCTGCATAGCGCGGGTCGATGGCGTCCTCCGGCGATTGCGGGACACAATTCGTCTTCCAGTCCTGCAAGATTTGCAGGTAATCCCCCAGCATGCGGAAGCAGTGCCGCTCGGTTTCCTCCTGCGATGCTCCCCGCTGTAGCTTTGCGAGAATGGACGGCTTCTGCTCGGTGATGCCGAAATCCGCCGCCAGCTTCTTCGCCGCGTCATAGCCGCTCAGGCCGAACAGCCTTGCCGCAAGGTCGATCACATCGCCAGTTGCCCCGCAACCGAAGCAGTAGAAGTAATCCTCGTTCAGCTTCATGCTGGGCGTGCGGTCGGCGTGGAAGGGGCAGCAGACCATGCTGCCTTGCTGGACCGGCAGCCTGTACCGCTCCGCCGCCATGCGCGGATGAACGGTAGCCTTCACAGTTTCAAATTGGTTCATAGGTAGTTTCTCCTTTCAGATTTTTGCGACAAATTTCCTTTGTCACCTGAATATACGGAGAAAAGGTCTTAGACCGACGAAATCAGGCGCATGTTCAAGAAAGCAAAAACGCCCTCCTGAAATCTTGCAGAAATGCAAGCAGGAGGGCGAGAAAAATGATAATGAGTGAAATGTGTCAAAAAGCATCTCTTGAATGCAAAACATTTGTTCTACACTTTGTGGAAATTATATGCTATACTTGAAAATATCATGCAGCATATTTGTGAGAGATTTTACCGGAAAAGGAGGCGTTTACAGCAATGGATCAGGTATATCTCCCCGGAAAAATCCGTGACCGTATCCAAGATCTGATGAAGTCCCGGAAGGTTACGCAGGCCGAGCTTGCCGCAAGAATCGGCTGTTCGGAAAGTTCGCTGAGCCGCTTCATCAGCGGCAAGACGGACAAGCTGGGCGACGAGAGCATCATCCGCATCGCCCGCGTGTTTGAGGTGTCCACTGACTTTCTCTTGGGCGAGGTGGACGAGCCGGATCGCAAAAACTACGACATCTCGGAGCTGGGCCTTTCCGTCGAGGCGGCACGGAATCTCTATACGCAGAAGGTCAATCCCAAAATCGTCAGCTACCTTCTGGAAAATCCGCAGTTTGCCGACACCACATACCAAATTGCCCGGTATTTGGACAACGAGCTGACCGCCGGATTTGCCGCGCAGAACCAGCTTTATTCGATGGTTTCGTCCATGCTGGGCGCGTCGCCGCAGGCCGCGGACGAGGTCAAAAGTCTGCGGACGCCCATTGATCAGGCGGATCTGAGTTCCATCCAAAATTCTTTTATGAAGGCTGTCCGCGCCGTGAAAAAGGAAGCTGAGGTAGAAATGCCGCCCACGCGCCAGCTCACGGCGCAGGTGATGAATAGCATCTATGCGGAACTGGCCAAAGGCGGCCAAAAGCTGAACCGGAAAATCACGAAGGAACAGATTGCGGACGCAGTAGCGGCCTCCGTTTCCCATCTGCCCGGCGTTGACACAGCACAGGTCAGGAGGCTGTTCCTCTCCATGACCGGGACGGCGGCAAGCGATGAATCCGACCAGCATGACCAATGAGCAGCTTTGCTCGCTGGCTCAGAAGGGCGATAAGTCTGCGCGGGAACTCCTTGTTGAAAAGAACATGGGCTTCATCATTCAGACGGCTGACCTTGTATACCGGAGCTCGTCGCTGGAGGGCAGCGACCTGAACATCGACGTGGACGATCTGGTGTAGGAGGGCAGCATTGGGCTGCTGCGTGCGGTCGATGGCTTCGCCCCGGCGCGGAAGCTCAAGTTTCTGACCTATGCCGCACCTGCCATCAAGAACGCCATGCTCGATCTCGTACATACGGCGCAGATGTCCTTCGAGCATCGCATAGCGACCGCAAAGGTGAAGGACGGTGTGGAGGGCTTTGGCCTTGAGCGTGTGTACCTCGATGAGATCCTGCCCGGCGATGAGCGGCTGCTGCGGATCGAGGCGATTGCCGATCCGTATGCGCTGCCTCCGGAGGAGGCTTTCATCAAAGCGGAAACCCTGTGTGGGCTTTATGCGGCGCTGGACAAGCTGAAGCCGCGGGAGCAGACGTATCTGCTGTATCGCTTCGGCTTCACAGACGATATTGAGCACACGCTGATCGGCGCGGCGATTCATTTTCATCTGAGCGAGAACCGGGCGAAGCTGCTGGAGGATCGGTCGCTGGACACGCTTCGGACGAAGATGCCGTAAGAGGAAGGCGAGGGAACGTCGCTGCGGCGGGACGGGGGCTTTTATATACCTCTGCTTCCTTTTCCGGCCAGTCGGATTTTGCTTCTCAAAA
>OCJY01000051.1_pt1 | contig 47539 bp, 46 predicted proteins | sample 1502791 | NCBI WGS metagenome assembly OCJY01 (sample SAMN01915221, study PRJEB22387) | human gut metagenome | isolation source: stool | host: Homo sapiens | place: USA | reverse complement strand
CCACTAAAATCCAAAGTAATGAGAAAAGTAATCATCATGTTTGCCCTCGCTATGGACATCGTAACTGCTAACGCGCAGGAGAACGTAACCGTTGGAACGGACAACGGAAGTGAACCGACGAACGAAGCGAGAGCAGAGGCAAGCTCGCTTGACTATGCCTCGCAAGGAGGAGGAAGGCAAAGCCAACAACCGACCTTGACAAAGGAGGTCTATCCGCAGAAGGAGGCGGACGGCGACCTGTATCACGGGCTGACGAAGAAGCTGACCTTCGACCGCATGGTCCCTCCGCACGGCTTGGAAGTGACCTACGACAAGACCGTCCACGTCATTTTCCCCTCGGAGGTGCGCTACGTCGATTTAGGCTCGCCCGACCTGATTGCGGGCAAAGCCGACGGAGCGGAGAATGTCATCCGCGTGAAGGCAACCGTGAGGAACTTCCCGAACGAAACCAATATGTCCGTGATAACGGAGGACGGGAGTTTCTATACCTTCAACGTGAAATATGCAGCCGAACCGCTGCTGCTCAACGTGGAGATGTGCGACTTCATCCATGACGGCGAGAAGGTGAACTGTCCGAACAACGCGCAGGAAATCTATCTGAAGGAACTGGGCAGCGAAAGCCCGATGCTGGTGCGCCTTATCATGAAGTCCATCCACAAGCAGAACAAGCGCGAGGTGAAGCACATCGGCTGCAAGCGATTCGGCATCCAGTACCTGCTGAAAGGCATCTACACGCATAATGGGTTGCTCTATTTCCACACGGAGATAAAGAACCAAAGCAACGTGCCTTTCGATGTGGACTACATCACATGGAAAATCGTGGACAAGAAGGTGGCGAAGCGTACCGCCGTACAGGAGCAGATTATCCTGCCGCTCCGTGCGCAGAATTACGCTACGCTCGTGCCTGGCAAGAAGAGCGAACGCACGGTATTCACGATGGCGAAATTCACCATCCCCGATGACAAGTGTCTCGTGGTGGAACTCAACGAGAAGAACGGAGGTCGCCACCAATCTTTCGTGATTGAGAACGAGGACTTGGTGCGTGCCAATACCATTAACGAACTTCAAGTGCGCTGACCATGAGAAAGTACATCGCAATAATCATCGCGTCGCTTGCCCTGTGTACGGGGCAGGCGCACGCCCAGCGATGCCTGCCGAAGATGCAGGGCATCGAGGTCAGGGCGAACATGGCGGACGGCTTCAATCCCGGCGGCAACGACGGCGGGTACAGTTTCGGGGCGGCTCTTTCCACCTACACGAAAAAGGGGAACAAATGGATGTTTGGCGGCGAATACCTGTTGAAGAACAACCCTTACAAGGACGGGAAGATACCCGTGGCGCAGTTCACGGCGGAGGGCGGATACTACTTCAAGATACTCTCCGATGCCCGTAAAATCGTATTCGTCTATGCAGGTGCTTCGGCTCTTGCCGGATATGAATCGGTGAACTGGGGCGAAAAGGTACTGCATGACGGCTCCATGCTCCATGACCGGGATGCCTTCATCTACGGCGGTGCGCTGACGCTCGATGTGGAGTTTTACGTGGCTGACCGTATCGCCCTGCTTGCCAATCTCCGGGAGCGTTGCCTGTGGGGTGGCGACACGAGGAAGTTTCATACGCAGTGGGGCGTGGGCATCAAGTTTATCATTAACTAACGCACTGCATGGAACGGACGGAAATCGACGCCATGAGGCAGATACCCCTTGCGGACTTCCTCGCACGGTTAGGACATGAGCCTGTCCGAAGAAGCGGCAACGAGTTGTGGTATCGTGCGCCATACCGCAATGAGCGCACGCCCTCTTTCCGTGTGAACGTGGCAAAACAGCTTTGGTACGACTTCGGAACGGGCAAGGGCGGTGACATCTTCACGCTTGCCGGGGAGTTTATCGGAAGCAACGACTTCATGGAACAAGTGAAGTTCATAGCGGAAACCGCCAATATGCCTATGCCTGTTCCCGAAGTGAGTAAACCGACTTTCCTGCCTAAACCATCAGAACCTGCCTTTGAAGGAGTGGAAGCCGTCCCTCTGCTTCGTTCTCCACTGACGGACTATCTGGCGGAACGGGGCATTTCTTACGACATAGCATCCCGGTATTGCTGCCGACTGAATTATGGAGTGCGTGGCAAGCGGTATTTCGCCGTCGGTTTCCCGAACGTGACGGGTGGATATGAGATCCGCAGCCGCTTCTTCAAAGGATGCGTGCCTCCGAAGGATGTGTCGCTGGTCAAGGCGGAAGGCTCTCCGGCTGACGTGTGTAGCGTATTTGAAGGATTCATGGACTTCCTTTCCGCTGCCACGCTCGGATTGGAAAAGGGTGACTGCCTCGTATTGAACTCTGTTGCCAACGTGGAAAAGGCAATGAAGCATTTGGACGGCTACGGGTGCATAGACTGTTATCTCGACCATGACGAAGCCGGACGGCGCACGTTGAAAACGCTGAAAGGACATTATGGGGAACGTATCTATGACCGTTCCGCTCTCTATGACGGTTGCAAGGACTTGAACGAGTATCTGCAACTGACAACCCAAAAAGAACAATAACTTAAAAATCAAATGACAATGAACATACTGAACAACAAGAACAAGAGAATATCAATCTTCAAGGCGTTGGCACTCTGCCTGTTCGCTGCCGTATCGCTCACGCTCGTGTCGTGTGACGATGACATGGACATCCAGCAATCCTATCCCTTCACGGTGGAAATCATGCCCGTACCCAACAAGGTAACGAAGGGGCAGACGGTGGAAATCCGCTGTGAACTGAAAAAGACGGGCGATTATGCCAACACCCTCTATACCATCCGGTATTTCCAGTTCGAGGGGGAAGGCACGCTGAAAATGGACAACGGCATCACGTTCCTGCCCAACGACCGCTACCTGCTCGAAAACGAGAAGTTCCGGCTGTACTACACGGCGGCGGGTGAGGAAGCGCACAACTTCATCGTGGTGGTGGAGGACAATTTCGACAACTCCTACGAGCTGGAATTTGACTTCAACAACCGTAACGTGAAGGATGACGGGGCTATCTCTGTTGTCCCCATCGGAAACTTCAAACCCCTCACACGATGATGCGTGTATTCATGGCTATCCTCTGTTCGCTTCTGGCGGTCTGTTCCGTGTCCGCACGGGATAGCCGCCATGAGGGAACGGACGGGCAGGCGGCTATCTACCGGCTGCCACCATTTGAGAGGGCGGTGCGATGTACGAAGTATTTTGAAGGCTGGCACTCGGAGAAACATCACCCGTATGTGGGATATGGACATCGGTTACAGCCGAGCGAAAGGTATTCGGCACGCACCATGACGAAGCGGCAGGCGGACGCGCTTCTGCGGAAAGACCTACGAAAGTTCTGCGCAATGTTCCGGCAGTTCGGGAAAGATAGTCTGCTCCTTGCCACGCTCGCCTACAATGTCGGTCCATACCGTCTGTTGGGGAACGGGAAAATACCCAAAAGCACGCTGATCCGGAAACTGGAGGCGGGTGACAGGAACATTTATCGGGAGTATATCGCTTTCTGCAACTACAAGGGTAAACGCCATGCCATGCTGCTCAAACGGAGAAAGGCGGAGTTTGCGCTGCTGTATATACCCTAAGTATCTAAGAAAAGCTATCATTTGTACATAAATAGAATCTCCACAAAATCCCAAGTAATTTCTAAAGTTTAGATACGACTGAATGGATTTTGTGGAGATTCTACTATGAAATAAGTTCATAAATCTATTTAATCTTCTGAAATCCCGTAAAATTTATCTCTACTTGGATGAGATACCCTTAACAGCTTATTTTCTGTATTTAAAATCCAACATACAATTTTAGTAACAGAACCATCGTGAAATACTTTCTTATGATATTCTATATTTTCGTCTTTGTTGTATCTTGAAAAATTTGAGTATTTATATATCTCCAAAAGGAAATTAGTCAAAAGTTTCCCAAAATCAGATTCATTAAAGTTCCTGAAACATTTTAGTAGAGGGTCTCTGTTTGGACGGCTTGTATCAATTGTTAGATATAAGGCTGTTCGGTGTTTCTTTGGCATCTTTAATTCAAATTTATATCTTTTTCTTTCATCATATAATTGAACAAAATCATTGGTCCTGTCTTCATGCCCCACTGTGATATTATATATTCTTTTCCAAACAGAGAAGAAAAGCATATTTATTGAATATTGATATAAAGAATCTCCTTCGGCAATAACATTTCGTATATTCTTGAATTCCAATAATGATAAAAGTGGCAGGTGTTTTAGAAGTCTAAATTTATTAATGTACTCAATAAAATTATCTCCGTAAAGGTTTGCACTATTATATATTAGAATAAAAAGTTCACTCTCGGATAACTGAGCACGAGCGATTTTTGCATACCTAACTTTCTCCTTTTCTTCAATATTTGCTTTGTCAATAAGTTCAAACAACCGATACAATACTCTAAAATATGGTGCTAAAATAGTACTGTTGCTCAAATATAGTTGGAGATATTTCCTCTTGGCAACAATAAATGCTCTTGCATAGCTACTGTTTACATTCGAGTTGCTATGCAACTCTTCCATAAATCTATCAAAAAAGTTTGTTTCTTTTGAGTTTTCTGCTTCAAAACCAACTAAAGGCATCTTCATCAAATAATCCACCTGCGTCCTATGCAAATCTATAAGCTCAAAAAATAGCGAATTGAATCGCTGTATTTCAGATTGATTTATTTGTGACTTTTGAGAATTTGACGTTATCCTTTTTTGCTCTTCGTTTAAATCTATAGTTTGCTGACGTTGCTCTATAAAAATCTGGCATGTCACAATAACGCCTATAAAAGCTAAGATAGAACCAATGAAGCCACCAACAAAATCTCCCAATGTACCCCATAGAGCATTATCTAATACATAATTATCGTTGAAAAAATGTCTTTCTCTATTCCAGAAGAATAGCCAAGCGGACAAAAGAAAGAGGAAAAGGATAACTATAATAGTCCCCCAAAATAACTTTTTATTTGACAAAAAGTTCCATTTTTCTGAATTATTCTGTTGCATAAGAAATTATTTAGACATCATTTTTATTATTGATAGCACTTCTATAATGTAGTAAAATGGGTGTACACAAAGTATGTCCTACTTTATCCATTAAAATGCTCTAAATTTCATTTATGTGCAAAGGTACAAATTCTATTTTATATTCTACTTATTTCCATATACAGATACTTATATGGGTCTATAGACAACATACAACTATCTATGACTGTTATCGCAGATTGGGTCACAGGTTTCTTTGCTACTTTCTTTGTCCGCCATCATGCTCACTGAAAGAAAGTAGGCGGCTTTTGCCGCCCACCCACTCAAAAACGGGTGTAAAGTCCCGTTACCATCGTGAACATTTCTTCCAGCATATCACAATATATCCTCTCGTGCGTTTCGATGTCTTTCGTCTTGCACTCGAATGTCTTTTTGCTGAACGTCCTGCGGTAGAAGCGCATATTGTAGAGGTCTGCCCCTGCATCATAGATGATGTCAAGGCGGTTGGCACTCGTCTTGTTCCTCGCAAGGCTCATGCGTAAGCCGTTGCCCATGTCTATGAAGTCTTTGCTTCCCGTCATGGCGGCAAAGCGTCTGCCACCTATCTGCTCCAAAATTGTCTTTGCTATCATATTCATTCTTCTTTGGGTGCTATGTTCGGGCGGTGCGGACACCGCCCGAATGTTCAAAATTCTGTTTTCTCGGCTATGGGGGTGTTCCTTTCCAACCATGTTTTCACACACTCCATATTGTACTCGCTCGTTATGACTGCCGTGTGGGTGTCAATGGCGGTAAACCGACTGCTCTCATAGTCCTCTACCCATCCTTTAAGGGTTTCAACTCCCCACGCTTCGGCATCGTCAAAGATGCCGTCCAATTCCGTGATGGGCTTGCTGAACTTGACTATCAGCGTTTGGTAGCCTGATTCGTTCATCGCTTGTCCTCCTTTCCTCTTTTTGCCGTCAGCCACTTGTCCCGTGCGGTTCGGCACTCGTCCAACGTGGGTTTCACACAAGAGAATAATTCCCCGTCCGTGTGGCGGTAGTCGTATTGCACAAGTGTCCGCTTGCGTCTGCCGATACCCGTTTGGAACTTCTCGTATTTCTCTGTCCCTGCTTTCGTGCAGGTACTTACTCCGTTGATGGTCATTCGTGTTGCCATAATCGTTGCTTTTGATGGTTAGAAATGTACTGACAAAACTCTGTTCTGCATCACCATTTCGGGGTTACTCGTATAGCGTTGGTGCAGGTAGAAATGGTGTGAGCCGAAGCCGTAAAGGAAGAACTTGTCAAGTTCGTGCTTCTCGGAAAAGTCTTTTACACCCGCCCTTAACTGCTCCTCACTCTGACAAAAAGTGAGGAGGTTCATAAATTCAAGGAACATCGTGGGGATTTTATCGTCCCACAAGCAAACCATGCTTTCAAATCTTACGTCCATATTATTCTTTATTATAGGTTGATATTATGCTGCGTTCATCCGCTGACGGATAAGTCCGGCATTGTCCTCCACAAGCCGGATGATGCGGTCGTGGTACTCGGTATTGGAATTGCATACCCCTCTGCTCTGTACCACTTTCAGCGTTTTCAGTGACACCTCTATCGTTTCAATCCGTTTGCCGTCAATGGTGGCGGATAGGATAAGGGAGTTTGCCTTGTTGTGATAACCGCCCACACAATGGTGCATTATCCGTCCTTCCTCTTCCATTTCCTTCACGCTCTCTATGACCTTGATGCAGATAAGGCTGTCGGAGAACACAAGTCCGAAGAAGATGCCTTTGGCTTTCAGATAGTTCTTCTCGTCCTCAATCGCCTTTTGCCGTTGCTGTTCCGTCCGCTCACGTTCCCTTTGCAGATTGCGCTTTGCCACCAACTTGTCGTGTTCCGCTTTGAGGTTGGCAGGGCAGACGTATTTCGGGCTGTTCGTGTCCTTGCCGAAATGCCGCAGGAGGTCAATGGTGTCGCACCATACGGAGCCGTCCGAAATGGTGTAGCCGTTGCGGATGCAAATCTTGACGGATGCCCAATACCGTCCCATGTCAAAGGAACTGCGGATATAGTGGCGCAACATGGCGTATTGCCCTGCCTTCAAGAGTGTTTCGGTTCGGCTGTCGGAAAGGATAGCCGTGAAAAGGTCATACGGCAGTGTGTTGTGGTAGTCCCCCTTGAAACCGTTACGTTTCAATTCGGGGATGAAACGCTGTCGGGGATAGGTACACATAGGTGTTATATCGTATGCGTGAAGTCCGTTGTTCTTGCGCACCTCCATGTCGCTGTATTCAGACCATTGGTCATAATACAACATTGACATACCACGCAGTCGGGCAACGGTCGTTGTCTTTCCATCGGGTGAAATCCACCTCTGCACCACTTCATAGATGGAATACTCGGCTGCTTGCCCTGCCTTGTATCGGGACTTGACGAAGAAGAAGCGTATCACTTGGTACTGCTTGCTGGTCGTGACAATGGAGAAGTATTCGTTCTCGCTGAAAACGCTCTTTCGGGTGCGCAACGCTTCCAACTGCATACCGCAATGGGGGCAGGTACATCCGCAAATGGTGTCCGCAAGGTCGTGGTCGCTCTTCCACGAATGTCCGCACTCGGTACAGATATTCGTGCCGTCCGCCCTCTTGATTGCGTAATGCTTGAAGCAATGACGGAAAGCGTATGCCTTTTGCGTGGCGGTCAATCTCGGTAGTCGCTTGCTCAGATGTGCGACTTCCTGCTGTATCTGTGTTCTCGGTTTCATAAGCCTAAATCAAATAATGAGGGTTGTTGTACTTCTTGGACGGTCGCTTTGGTGGCGGTTCTCGGCTTGTTGCGGTTCTGCATTTCGCGCATCAATCCGTCTTGGTATTGTCGGATAGCGTTCTGTCGTGCTTCCGCCTTTTCCTCTGCGGTGAGTTCCACCACATGGTTCACGGCTATCTGACACTGGATAGGCTTGCCCACCTCTATCTCGTTCTCGTCATAGTAGTGTACGGCTTGTCCGTAAATCTCTCCGTCCGTGAAGCCGTTGCAACCGCTTTTCTGCACATAGTTCAGAATGTAGGTCACACAATCGTCTATGTTCTTGGCTGGGTTGCGGTAGTTTTTGGCAAAGAGCGCATCTTCCGCTGCACGTTGCTCCAAATACATCTGTATCGTTCTCTTGAAATGGTCTGTCGTTTTCATATCGCTGTCGGTAAGATTAAAGGGTGAATAACCAAAGGATGAAACCGAATAAGGCGATTGTGGAGAGGATAGCCACGATTATGCCTATCGCCACTCGGAATACTCCGTTTACTATCTCTCTGACGATGCCCCAAAGGATGCCGAATACCCAAAGGGCGGTACGCATGGTTAGAGCGCATATCGCAAGCCCTATGTATTGTATCATTTGTCTGAAGTCTGCCGTTGCTGTCATATCCTCGCTATTTTTCAAGTTCTACAATGTTGTCTATCCTGCCGTATAGGTATCTGCGAAGTCCGGTCTTGTCCGTTGCCTTGTATTCCGTCCAATGTCCGTATTGGCACACAATAAACGTGCGGAGTACATCAGAGAAGTCAAACCTCCAGCCTTGCAAGGGGACTGCGCTCTTGAAATAGGTGTTGCTGTTCACGTTGCGTGTAAGCCAATCCTTTTCCTCTCGGTTCATCTGTCCTCCGTTGTTCAGTTTTTCACGAAGAATGTAAACCTTACTGCCTTTCAGAGCTTCCAATGTCGGCACTTCCCAAGCCACGAATTTTGTTGCCATTGTTGTTCCCATATCTGTTCTGTTTTTGATTTTTATTTTTTTATGCGGATTCAAGAGCTGAGGGAGTTGAGTTTCAAACTATCTTATCTGCCTCTCGTTTATCCGACATTTTTTTTAATGCGTCTTTCTGTCGCATCGGTCGTTTTCGTTTCGGGTGCTTAAAAAGGTAGGGATTAGGGAATGCAAGGTTTTTCGGGAAAAATACTACCCGCAGGGCTGGAGATTTTTCCCGAAAACAGGAGGCTTGACCTTGCTTTCCCGTCAAATCCCGGAGTTACCTTTGCGCCCAGAACGGAAATGACTGCCTGATGCGGCCCACTGAAAGGCGCGAAAATGGAGGTAAACGGAAGTAGAGGCAGATTAGACAGAAAACTTCAAAAGAGAAATCCGTGAAAAAAGGAAGTCTCCCCCAAAAAAGGACATAGCCGGTAGCGTGAAACCGGGCAAACCACCTGCAAGGAAGTATGGTTCTATCTGTCTGGTCAGACGTGTCGGGGCGGGCAGATAAAATCATTCTTCCCGGTTTGCCTGCTGTGGGTGACGGGTTGTTCCATTTATGGACAAGCGGTCATACACGGCTTTCCGCTTCCGGCTCAAAGGAACAGCGAAAAAGAAAAATCATCTGAAAAACCGTAAAAGCTCCTCTTTGGCATAAGCAGAAAAGAAATGGGCCTTGCCTCATCAGTCTAAACTGTTGTTTAGGCGTGAGGCAAAGCCCTTTTCTCCGCTTATGCGATAGTTGGCACACGTTCGTTCAAAATCCTTTTGTACGATGGTGTGCCGACGAATAAAGCCGCTTTTACGGAAAAACTTGTATGAGATAGAAAAAATCAGGGAGATTCATATCAAAATCTCCCGTTTTATTGTTACTTTTGCATACGAAGAGTTCTTTGAAGGTTACGCAATGCGCAGAAGAATAATGCAGTAGATAACTAACTAAATCGTAACCTATTACTATCATGAGCGATTAACATACGTTCATTTCCAATAAAATACACTCTTTTCGTAACTTCCTATCCACCAAGATAAAATCAATATCTTCAACCTGAAATTTAATAGGCGTACCAACTGCCTGTTTCGGGTCTTCTCTTGCCCCTCTATACGCCTCATATTCATCTCGGGTTTTCCATTTTAATGGAGCAGGTGTAGCATAAACTTTTCTCCACTCTCTCTCTGCATAATTGTTAGAACTTTTGCCTTCTATCTTAGTTGGTTTTGTTATTGGTTTAGCATAACCAAGAATTCGATACCCATCATAGTTTGTAGGATTATTCACAAATTCTTCATAAGCTTTTAGAATCATTTTTGTAGACTGACAACTAATATCATTTGGATAATATAAAACTGGCTCTAAATGTTTTGAATGGCCCCATTTCCGGGACATTGCAATTCCACATTTTCCATAATTGTTCTTTGCAACATGTACTAAGGGAATATCACAAAAACTTATCATGGGAATGCCAATAAAACCAGATGGACGATTTACTCCCATAAATATTTCTTCAAGGCAATAAAAAGCTTTAAACCCCTCACTAAGAATGCTTTCTATAATCGTCTCATTTTTCATCCTTTGATAAATGGAGTTACTATATATATTCATTTGATTATTATTAATTAAATGTACTAATTTCATTATTCTCCAAATAAGATATCCACTTACAAGATTAAACATTATTTAATCTTAAATCTTAATTAAGGACTTAGACAAAAAAATAGTTCTTTCATAAATAGTAGAAAATTCTTAATTCGATAAATAAAATATGCAAGGTTTAATTTAGTAACATCAAATAGAAATCAAACCATTTTTCAAATATCAAGAGTTAATCTATAAGATGTTTCATATATAAAATTACACAAAAGATTTTATATAACAAAGTATTCAATAAAGGAAAAGGTTTAAAATTAAAACTTCCGAAAATTTTGAAATCGGCCTATCGTTCCATTATTTTTGTCCTGTCTGCGACAGATGACCTATTTATTAGTTGTCTCACAAGTTAGATGAGATCATCGCTTCTGTACTTGAGATAATGTTTCCTCATCCGTTTTTCGTAGACAGTATGAGAATCATCTTCGAATACGAAAAACAAAGTACAAAGCTATGGCCTATTCCATCCGCTTTCCTCGCCGACGCGATATTTCTGACCGAAATGGCCGTTATGCCATCCGGTTATGTGTCACTAAAGACAAACGGCGCAAATACATTGCACTCAATCTCTATGTCCTACCCCAATATTGGGATGAGGCCGGCGAACAATTCATCATCCTGCGTAATCTGAAAGGGTCCGAACAAAAGGCCGAAAACAAACAGCGTGAAGCCGACAACGCACTCTTGGCCAAATTCAAGGTCCGCGCCCGTGAGATTATCGAACGCTTCGAACTAGAAGGCATCGACTGGACGTTGAATCAGTTTGAAGACGCCTTCCTCAATACCTCCAGGCAGGGACGATTCAACGACTATTTCACGGCCCGTATCGAAGAGCTGCATGCGACCGGACACATCGGCAATGCCAAAACCTACGAGCAGGCGCAGGATATGTTGAAACTGTATGACCGGAAACTGGATCAACGTCTTTTCTCGGATATTGATCTACGTTATGTCCGGGGATTCGACGCATTCCTCCAGAAAAGAGGCTGCCGGGGCAATACACGCAAATTCTACTTCAAGGCCTTGCGGGCCATTTTGAATCGAGCCAATGCCGAAGGAGTCGGTTCCGAAGCGACCTATCCATTCGGTCGGGGCGGATTTGAAATCTCCAAACTCGAAGAGACCACCGACAAGCGGTATCTGCCCGCCACCGAACTTTTGAAACTGAAAAACGCCTCTGCCAGTGATCCACGATGCGAATATGCCCGCAAACTGTTTCTCTTTTCCTACTATTGCTATGGAATCTCGTTCGTCGACATGGCTCTGCTCTCCGCATCCCACATCAAGCATATGGAGGACGGAGACTACATTGTCTATAAACGACAAAAGATCAAGCGACAAAAGAACGTGAAGCCAATCTCAATCAAAATTACGCCTGCCATCCGTCAACTGATCGAAAGCCTGCAGGCAGGTTCTCCGACCGTGGATAATTATCTGCTACCGATTATTACCCGATCGGGATATACGGATGAGAAACTCTATACGCACATTCGGGGGCGTTACAGCAAGTATCAGAAATACCTGCGGATGCTCGCCGAGGAGTTGCAAATCGCATTTCACCTGACGAGCTATGTCTCCCGCCATACGGCAGCCATGACCTTGCAGCGCAACCATGTTCCGCGTGAAGTCATTTCGCAAATGCTCGGGCACGCCGACCTGGAAACCACCAATGTCTATCTCGACAGTTTTGACAACCGGGTAATCGACGAAGCCGCAAAAGTGCTCTAAAATCAGTTATTACATAACCCTGCATCCTATATGCACGAAAAAACACATCCTATGAAGGTCCCTTTCAGCTACCAGACTCTCTTAAGGGCATACCCCGACAGAGAATCCGCAATTGCGTTCTACAAAGAATATCATACCACTTACTGCCCCAATTGCAGCAAAATCCTTGACAATCCTTTAAGGAAAACAGACCCACTGCTGTTACGATGTCCCGATTGTGGGAGAACCGCTTCAATCTTTACTGGAACTATTTTTCAGGGGACACGCGCGGACATTCGCTACTGGCTCTACATCGGCAGTCTGTTCTATTACTGTAAACAACATCTCCAGCAAATCCCGGATCGCAGATTACTCTCCATCCAATCCATCAAAAGAGCCATCGGAGCCACATCGGATCAAACCATAAGCCGGATATACAAAACCTTCAAGAAACTCTTTGAGAGCACAGATATAGACGACATGAATTTCTGTGAACTCATTTTCAAGCCATTCCTTGAAAAGCTCTGTCCCCAAGGCTTGCTATTGACCCATACAGGCGAAATCCGGTAGTCTGATTCATCATTTTCAGGAGATACCCCTTCGAAATTGCGGTTTCGAGGGGGTATTTTCATTCCCGACCACAAGAAAGTTTGCTCATTATAAATATGGATAGAAACTATTATAAACAAATAAAAAGATGAAAACATTTACAGATGATACCCCAATTGCCATGTTAACAGTGGGACAACTGAAACAGATTCTATCCATAGACCGCACACTGGGCAACCCTGCATCGGTTCGCACTCCGGAGAACGAGGTTTTGACCGTAGAAGGAGTTACGCGACTAACCGGCTACAGTGCAGCCACAGTGTATAAACTCACCTGCGAACGCAAGATTCCGTTTCACAAACCGGAACACGGCGGTCGTCGCCTCTTTTTCAACCGGGAAGAGATTCTCGAATGGATGCAACACCGTTCATCCTCAACCATCGAACAATATTGCAACGAACTTGTCAAATTATAAAATACGTAAAATTATGAATAACTATGACCCTTGGCACATGTTAGAGAATGTGTCGGAAAAAGAATTACAAGAATTCTGCAACAAACAAGCCTCAAAATCTGGACAACATCATCAAAGGCCGTTGAGAGAAGGCTTTGTATTTCTCATATCCTACTTCGAGGCTATTGAGCACATACCTCGACGTCTTCAGTTTCGAGCCTTGAAGGTCCTGTTAGATTACGCCTTTTACGGAGAACTGCCACCCGAGAATACGCCGTCGCGCATCATGCAATCCTTTGTCGGATGGAAACGACTGCTTGACGCCGACGCAAAAAAATACGACAGGCGGAAGAAAGACCGCTTTGCCAGCAAACCTCTCGCTGGTAATGAACAAGAACCCAAGCCACAAAACAACAAAAGCAAGGTACGCAACAAGCAGAAAGCAGGCAAGAAGTGAGCATAAACTAAAAAATAATAAATTATGAATCAAGGAGATAATAATGCAGTTCGCTTACAATATCAACATAAAAAATCTATTAAACTAAAAAAACGAAAATGACAAACACCGTTGTTAGGATTCCCGAAGGAATTCCATCTCCCAAAGTATCTCTTTTCGAGAATATGGTTAACGTGATCCCGGTAAAAACAGTCCCTCTATGGGAGTTTTTACTGAGTTCGGAGTACAAAGACGAGGTTACCAGGTACCGCCAAACACAAGATCCTGAAATTCGCAAAAAGATAAAGACGTTCAGCCTCCCCTGCGTAACGGTTTCAGGGATTTTCGACACCCGAGGCAAACATAAACTTACCGAACTACACAGTCATTATATTTGTATCGATATTGACGGCAAGGACAATCCTCAAGTCAACGGGAGATGGGAGCTCGTCAAACAAGAATTGGCTGATGCGTTCTGCTGCCTGAGTTACGCCGGACTCTCCATCGGAGGCAACGGACTATGCCTTGTCTTCCGAATTGCATACTCAGAAAAGCACAAAAGCCAATATCGTGCGCTCGTCCATGAACTTCAGGCGCAATTCGGATTAGCCGCCGATCCCTCATGCTGCGACATTGCCCGATTACGAGTCGCAAGCTATGATCCCAACCCGATTTTTAATCCCAACGCAATACCCTACTTTCTTCTGGGATTAAATGGTTGCCAGGAGCCTCGCCGGGGCAAAAGATCAGCACATGTCGACATCAAGACACGAGAAAGAGTTTATGCCTGCATCGCACAAATAAACACCTTGAGGATCGACATCACGTCGGACTATGATGCATGGCGTGCAATCGGGCAAGCTTTGGCCAGCGAGTTTGGAGCAAAGGAAGGACGACGACTTTTTCATCTGGTAAGCATGGAGTATCCGGACTATTATGGTTCAGAGTGCGACGAAATGTTTAACTGGTGCAGATCTCATCATGACTCTGTGGGAATCAGCACGTTCTTCTACTATTGCCTGAAACATGGCATTACCTTTAAATAATCTCCCAACTAATTTATTCCAAGGGATCGGCTATTGTCGATCCCTTTTTCATAAAAGGTAACAGCCATGCACATAAAAAACACAGCGTATTGAGATGTCACAACAGTTCGTTTATTTAATGTCTACAATACCCCATCCGAAGAGTGTTGTTTAAAAAACATTTTCTATCTTTGTATGTCGCGCAAGCGGCGTACATATTTGATGAAAGTGTTTAGCTTTTATCCTTATGCAGAAATCTGGTAAATTTCACTGAATGTAAGGATTGCTACAACACTCATCATCTGTATTGGTATGTGAGATGTCATCCCATACTATACAGGTGTGGGGTATTGTATCTGTTTATTTACATTCGGGCTTTACCAGAGCCTCTGCATAGATAAACTAACGACTCCACACTTTTTTTTGTACAAAACCCGCCATACCGGAGTCGAATGGCAACAACCTTTGTTGCTATGAACAAGCGAATCATTTGCGGACTCTTGATTTTCTCATTTACCCTATCCGGTTTATCCGCAATGCCACAAAGCCGGGAGCCGGATAAGAAAGTTCAGCGAAAAGAACGACGCGAAGAACGGCGCCAGGAACGGGAAGACCGCAGAGAAAAGCGTAAAGCGGAGCGTCAGCAGAAAAAGGACAGCCAGAAACCAGTCGAGACCGAGGAGATCCGCGATACAAATCCGATATTGGAAATGCCCCAGGAGGAAGGAGCCAGCCTCTCTCGTGAATCCGTTGATAACACAGCTCCGGAGAGAGCCACACAAACCGTCGGAACCCGCGATGACCGGGGATCCCGCTCTTCCGCAACAACCACCAAGCCATCAACCCCGAGTTCCGTATCATCGGAAACAACCAAGACATCGGATCAGAGTTCAACCTTATCAACATCATCGAATGCAAACACAGAAAATTCCGACAGCGGATGGGGAATCGTAATTCTTCTGCTTTTCATCGGATCAATCGTATACTCGATTATCAGTTGGATAACATCTCGTCGTTGTCCGCATTGCGGCAAACTCCGAGCCATGCAGGAGATCGATGAAAAGTTTCTCGGACTAGCAAAAACCGAACGAGTAAAACGAGACAACCAAATCTATTATGTCCATCACAACCGAGTGCAAATAACACGCCGTTGCAAATACTGCGGATATATGGATTATCAGAACAAAGTTGTAAAAGGAGACGAAGCATAAACACGAACCAAACCTACCATATTATGAAAAAGATTCTTTGTTTTTTATTCGCCGTCTCAATTTTATCGGGATGTGGCGATGATTACGACGATTCGGCATTGACCGGCCGTGTGGATGATCTCGAGAATCGAGTCACCAAACTCGAAGAGTTGTGCAAGCAGATGAATACCAACATCTCATCCTTGCAAGCCCTTGTCAATGCCCTCCAAGACAATGATTACATTACCGGAGTTACCCCCATCACCAAAGACGGGGAGACAATCGGCTACACCATCTCTTTTGCCAAAAGTGCACCCATCACCATCTATCATGGAGAGGACGGCAAGGATGGGCAGGATGGCAAACCCGGCGAAGATGGCAATGACGGATCAACGCCGATAATCGGAGTAAAGCAGGATACCGACGGCGTTTATTACTGGACGCTGAACGGCGACTGGCTGACGGATGATTCAGGCAACAAGATTCAGGCAGAAGGTCGCGACGGTGCAGATGGCAAGCCAGGCGAGGACGGCAACGATGGACAGGACGGCAAGCCAGGCGAAGACGGCCAGGACGGCCAAGACGGGAAACCCGGTGAAGATGGAAAAGATGGGATTACACCTCAGTTAAAAATAGAGGATGAGTATTGGTATGTTTCCTACAACGACGGAGTCTCCTGGACACAACTTGGAAAAGCGACCGGCGACAAAGGAGAACCGGGTGAACCGGGGCAGGCCGGAGGTATTTTCAAGGATGTTGAAGAAACCGACGACAACGTTATATTCACCTTGAATGACGACAGTACGATTACGATTCCGAAAGCAACGGCATCCGAAACATTGGATATCGTATTCGGCAATACGGATTCGATCAATGTTTTGCCGGACAAAACCTATGAAATCGAGTACACAATTACCGGAGCAGACGAAAACACGCAGATTGAAGTCGTAGCGCAAGACCTTTATAAAGCCTCGGTTTCACCGACGGATTACCAATCCGGAAAAATCATCGTCACGACCCCGTCGGCTGATCTCGGAGCAAGCCGGGTGCTGGTCTTTGTATCCAAAGGGACGAATACCATCATGCGCATCCTCAATTTTGTCGAAAGCGTCATCCTCGTTTCGACCAACACCGTGGAAATCGCCGCAGAAGGAGAAACGGTGCAAGTTGAGGTAGAAACCAACGTAACTTACTCGGTAGAGATTCCGGAAGCCGATCAGGCATGGCTTTCGATAGCTGAAACACGCGCGGCAACCCATAAGGAGACACTTACCTTTACGGCACAGGCCAACCCAAACACCACCTATCGTTACTCGACCGTCAATCTGAAAGACGATAGCGGGTTGATTGCCCAAAGCATTCTGTTCGCCCAAAAGGCTTCGGGATACAAGACAGTCCATGTCGAAACGGCAGGAACGTTGGAAAACTACATTTCTACGGATGAAAAAGAGAAACTGATCGGGCTGAAACTGACCGGGAAACTCAACACGTTCGACTACGATTTCATGCGCACCATGCCCGCTTTGGAATCGGTCGATCTGGCACAAATCGACAATACGACCATTCCGGCCAGCTGTTTCAAAAGCAGTACAATTAAAACAGTCATTCTGCCTCTGAACCTGGAAGCCATACCGGACAATGCGTTTAAAGGAAGCAGCATTACTTCGATAGAAATTCCAGGCACAGTCCTCTCGATCGGAGCATCCGCATTCGAAGGGTGCTCTTCGTTGGCTGGAAATCTAATGTTTCCCGAAGGCCTGCAAACGATTGGCGAACGTGCCTTCTACCAATGCAAGGCCTTGACTGGGAGTCTGCACATTCCCAACAGCGTCACCTCATTGGGGACATATGCTTTTTACGAATGTTCTGGATTTACCGGCACGCTGACGTTTGGCGATGGAATAACTACCATTCCAGAATATTGTTTTAAAGGATGTTCCGGATTTACCGGCAATCTGGTAATTCCCGACCAGGTAACAACAATTGAAGACAACGCTTTTCGCGGTTGCGAAGGATTCAATGGATATCTGACCATCGGCAGCGGAATAAGTCAGATAGGTAGTTACGTTTTTTGTACGACCGGTGACTCCATTTTACGCTTTACCAAAGTGTATTGTAAAGCGACAACTCCACCCTCTGTTTCAGACTATGCATTTGGAGGACCTTATAGCGGCAAGTATAGTTATTTGGGGATTCCCATCGGATGTAAAGATGCATATGATAATAAATGGACCCGTCGTTTTACTGTTATTGAAGAAATCGAATTTTAAGATTCAGGTATGGCACTACTTTGTTTGGACGACAACGGACTTCATCAAGAAATAACACACTGTCCATGGCAAACAAAACTTGAAACCCGCCAAGAAATTGCAGACTACCTAATCCGGCGCTTGCGAGAAAAGAATTACGCCGCAGGCACATGGTTTACGGCACAAAACTTAGTCGGAGAGAATCAAGTCGATTGGGCCAACACACGCCCATTAGATTCCATCATAAGACGTTATACACACAGAGATACTCAAAAGACTATTTTAGGGAAAATTCTGAAACGGGCATTATTCGATCTAAACGAAACCTACGAAATCAAATATGGGTTTAAAACCCATTATCGTAAAATAGAATAGGATTCGTATACAGTTTTGGTCGCGGATAAAACCATAGTTGTAAGTTGTTATCCATCCACCCGCCTCATTCAACTTTTGTCCCGACCGTTCCTCGACCTGCCGTCATGCGGCAGGTCGTTTTGTTAAATCCCAATAGAGCCGGTTTAGGGGCGATTACAGCTTATATGACCCCGAACTCAATAAAAACTATTTACCGCCCAATTGGGGCCAATGTATAGGCCTTCTATTGAAAATTACCGATCCTGTGCACAGGATAAAATCTCTGGCTTTGCATCCGCGTTGCGTATTCATCTTTACAAAGAGTCATTAAAGCACAAACACGATGAAAGACAAAGAAGCAATCAGGCAATATCTCAACTCGGTTTGGGAAACAATGGATAATAATCCGGATTCAATAACACGGGAAGATTTCGACCGCATATTGGACAACGCAACGCACTGTAGGTTGATTTTTCTCGAAGGATCAATTGCAGCTATAATGCCACAACTTCGTTCAGAACTGAAAGACATCTTACCATCCAACACGACTTGTGACATTGCATTAAAAGTATGTCACAACCCACGCTTCGAATTGAATTACAATGTCATTGTGCAACTTTTAACCATCATTCACAATTTTATACCATCTGCTAATATCGTTTGGGGAAGTAATGCAAGCATAAAATCCGAATCAGATAAAATATTCATTTTAATTTTGACAAGTCAATACGTTAAAACCATTACCGCAGCAGCCAAATAAAACTTGAAAATATTACCTTTGTATACACACCTCTAAACGTTATAGATTATGGCAGAACTTAAGGTCCTCAATAATGACAACAAAGGGTTTGATTATTGGCTAAATCAAGATTTTCTATCACATGACACAAAAACGCTGCTCCAGAATGCAGACGTTCTAATAGTACCACTTCTTGGGTTTAGGAACTCTCCCTACCCTCTTTTCCAAAGAGAAGTACGAGATTTAACAGAATTCCTCACAATAAACCCTCCTCAAAATATGAATATACAAGTATGCATTGATGATGAAAGTTATAAAGAACTCAGCCTCTGCAGTGATGATATCCGATTAGGAGAAATACTTCTCAACTCAATATTTTTACCATTAGTTGTAAATCTATTGGCCGAATTTATAAAGTATCTAATCTCAAAAAAAAGGATGAATAAAAATAAAGCAATGTTAGACATAACTCTCACTATTACTGATAAAAAAAGGACTAAATCATTTCAATTTTCCGGGAAGGCTGAGGATTTCTCAAAAACAATTACACAAATAAAAGATTTATGGGAGGAGGAATAACAAATCTTGCAGAGGCAAAAAGTGCATTAGATTCCTTTTTAACACAACGACCTATTAATTATGCAGAAATAAGCATATTTCTCAAAAATAGCAAACAAGAGTTATTAGCTGTATCTGATCAGGTTGGAGCTAAAAACGTCTGGATATTAGAAACTATTCTTTCTATTCAACAACAGTATTTAGCCATTTTTACTCTTCTTAAAAAGAAAGAATATTATAAGGCCTGGCAAGAATTAGAATGTTGTGGAATAAAAATCACAGCTCTTTCGCGTCATTATGACTATAAAAACGACAAAGCAATATTCTTTATTGATAGATATGTAAAAAAATACCAAAGCTTATATCCATACAAACTTTTCAGTAGTATCGAGATGATACATGACGAAGTTTTATGTAGTATTTGTAAAAAAAGAATAACCCCAAGAAGCTTTTGTGGTCATATTAATGGAGAAATATATGATGGAGAACTATGCTACCGCATAATAACTAAAGCGAAAGTTTTAGGTATCTCCATAGTCAATAATCCGGTCCACAAAAGTGCTGTGCTTTTCCCTGGAAATGAAAGTAAGGATACGTATAATTACGATCCTTTAGACTATTTGCTTTCTCATTTGAACTCACCTTTTTCGCGATGGGATGTCTCAATTACAAAAAAAGAATGCCCTATCAATAAATTTTACCAGGTAAAACAAAATGATCCTTGCCCTTGTGGGTCCAAAAAGAAATACCAAAATTGCTGTATCAATAACAAGACAATAGTCGTAAATCATTACTACTTCACATTAGAGGAAGATTCCTAAGACAAATCATACATCTCAAAAGAGAGCTATTGCAGCCTTTCATGTTCCATTTATGTTCCACGGCTGCGGCGAAGGGCAGGCGCAAAAACGAAAAAGGCTCGACAATCAGTTGATTGTCAAGCCTTTTCTTCAGTCGGGGTGACTGGATTCGAACCAGCGACCACACGCCCCCCAGACGTGTACTCTAACCGGACTGAGCTACGCCCCGATCCTTGCCCTCCGGGAGAATTACCTCTCCGTTTGGGACTGCAAATATAGTACTTTTTTCAGAAACAAACACATTTCTGCCATATTTTTTTCTATTTTTGCGGAAATGAAACGAATTTCACTCCTCCTGGCCCTCCTGACCGCCCTCTGCTTCGGCAGTTGCGGCACTCCCCGGCTCGATCCCGGGGCCTTCACCGAGACCATATATGCCCCGGCCTACGCCACGGGATTCGACATACGCGGGCTCGCCGCCGACAGTCTGTCGCTCGCGGACCGAAGCGCAGCCTCCGAGGCCCCGACACTCATCACCGTCCGCAACCCGTGGCAGGGAGCATCCGACATCGAGCAACACCTGCTCGTCCTGCGGGGCGACGCCGAAGCTCCCGCCGCATTCGACGGCACCGTGGTCCGCGCCCCGGTCGAGCGCGTCGTCTGCATGTCTTCGGGACACATCGCCTTCTTCGACGCCTTAGGAGAGACCGACCGCATTTCGGGCGTTTCGGGTATCGACTACATCTCCAATCCGCGCATTCAGGAGAACCGGCAGGCCGGGAAGGTCCATGACATCGGGTTCGACTCGAACATCGACTTCGAACGGCTGGCCTCGATGCGGCCCGGCATCGTCCTGCTCTACGGCGTAACGGGAGAAAACGTCGCCGTGACGGGCAAGCTCCGCGAATTGGGCATACCTTATGTATATGTGGGCGACTATGTCGAGAACTCCCCGCTCGGAAAGGCCGAATGGCTCGTTGCGATTGCCGAACTCTGCAACCGGCGCGAGACCGGCGCCGACACGCTGCGACACATCGCAGCCCGCTACGAGGCGCTGAAGGCCACCCCGGCTGCCGGCCGCCCGAAGGTGATGCTCAACACCCCCTACCGCGACACATGGTTCATGCCGCCACGCAGCAGTTACATGGTCCGCCTCGTGGAGGATGCCGGCGGCGCATACATCTACCCGCAGAACGACACGAACGCCTCGCAACCCATCGACATGGAGGAGGCCTACCTGCTGGCCCGCCAGGCCGACGTGTGGATCAACGTCGGGGGCTGCAACACGCTCGCGGAGTTGACGGCGCAGAATCCGAAATTCGCCGACGTGCCGGCCGTGAAGGAGCGCCGCGTCTTCAACAACAACCGCCGCCAGACCCCGTCGGGCGGCTCCGATTTCTGGGAGTCGGGCAACGTCCGTCCCGACCGGATTCTCCGCGACCTGCGCACCATCTTTTCCGGTGGGAACGCCGACTCGCTGTGGTACTACAAACGCCTCGAATAGACGATGAACCGCACGGCCCTCCTCTTCACGCTGCTGACGCTGCTCACCGCCGCACTCTTCGTCGCCGACCTCGCCTCGGGCTCGGTTCCCGTTGCCGCCGGTGATGTCTGGGCCGCCCTGACCGGAGGCGCGTGCGACCCCGCCACGCGGGACATCATCCTCAAGATCCGTCTGCTGAAGGCCGTCATGGCCGTTGCCGCCGGTGCTGCACTGGCCGCCAGCGGACTGGAGATGCAGACCCTCTTCCGCAACCCGCTGGCCGGGCCCTACGTGCTGGGCGTCAGTTCGGGCGCTTCGCTCGGCGTGGCGATCTTCCTGCTCGGGGCTCCACTGCTCGGAATCGGAAGCCATGCCTTCGTCCAATCGCTCGGCATCGCCGGCGCCGCCTGGCTCGGGTCGGCTCTCGTGCTGGCACTGATCATGGCCGTCAGCCGCCGGATCAAAGACATCATGGTGATCCTGATCCTCGGCATGATGTTCGGTTCGGGGGTGAGCGCCGTAGTCGAAATCCTGCAGTACCTCTCGAACGAAAACGCCCTCAAGTCGTTCGTCATCTGGACAATGGGGTCGCTGGGCGACGTCACGGGGAGCCAGCTGGCCCTCGTGCTGCCGATCGTCGGGGCGGGTCTCGTACTCGCGGTCGCAGTGATCAAACCCCTGAACCTGCTGCTGCTCGGCGAAAACTATGCCCGCACGATGGGGCTCAACGTACAGCGGGCCCGGACGCTGATCTTCCTCTCGACGGTTCTGCTGGCCGGAACCATCACGGCCTTCTGCGGGCCGGTCGGTTTCATCGGCCTGGCCGTGCCCCACATCGCCCGCATGCTCTTCGCCTCGGCCGACCACCGCATCCTGATGCCCGGTTCGATGCTCACGGGTGCCGCACTGCTGCTGGTCTGCGACCTGGCGGCTAAGCAGCTGGCGCTCCCGATCAATACGCTCACGGCCCTGTTGGGCATCCCGGTCGTGATCTTCGTCGTCACCCGTAACCGCACCCTCTTCTGATGAGCCTCACACTCCACCGCATCTCGCTCGCCTACGGCAGCCGCACCCTGCTGCAGGAGGTCTCGGCTGAATTCGCCGACCGCACCCTGACGGCCCTGATCGGCCGCAACGGCACGGGCAAGAGCACCCTGCTGCGCGCCGTCGCCGGATTGGGACCGCTTGCCGGCGGCCGCATCGACCTGTGCGGGGAGCCGCTCGACACCCTCACGCCGCAACGACGAGCCGCAACGATCTCGTTCGTCACCACCGACAAGGTGCGGATCGGCAACCTCACGTGCGAAGCCGTCGTGGCCCTGGGACGCGCCCCCTACACCGATTGGATCGGCCGCCTGCACGAGGAGGACCGCCGCATTGTAGCCCGCTCGCTCGAACTGGTCGGCATGGGCGGCTTTGCCCGCAAGACGATGGACCGCATGTCCGACGGCGAATGCCAGCGGGTCATGATCGCCCGGGCGCTGGCACAGGACACCCCCGTGATCCTGCTCGACGAACCCACGGCGTTCCTCGACCTGCCGAACCGCTACGAACTGGCGACGCTCCTCGGCAGGCTGGCCCACGACGAGGGCAAGTGCATCCTCTTCTCGACCCACGATCTCGACGTCGCCCTTTCGCTCTGCGACGGAATCGCCCTGATCGACACGCCGCACCTGCACCACCTCCCCTGCGATGAAATGGTGCGCAGCGGACTGATCGAGCGGCTTTTCGCCGGAGAGAGCGCCTGCTTCGACGCCGCGACCCGCACCGTACGGTTGCGCTGACCGGCCCGCCGACGGCGGCAGAGCCTCTACGGTCCGTCCCGCAGCCGCCGCTCCGGACGACACCGGGCCGTTTTGCCGCTCTTTTTCACATTTTTTCACCACTTTTTTTGCACAAGTCACTTTTTTGCTTACCTTTGCACCGCTAAAGCAACCCGTTTACGGGAGGCGATAGTGGTAAAGGCCCATTCGTCTATCGGTTAGGACGCAAGATTTTCATTCTTGAAAGAGCAGTTCGATTCTGCTATGGGCTACAAACGAGGGGTGCCGGAAAGCGGCGCGCCGCCTGTAAGAAGGCCGAACGGAAAAGGCAGGAAACCGGAGGAGACCGGACCCGCAAGGAGGCTGGAAGGGGCGGAGGCGAAGCCGGAAGGTGCTCTACGGGTGTTGAAAAGACGAGGAGCGGGCCCCGGTCCATCCGAAAGCAGCTACGGCTGTCGCAACAAGCAGACTGAAAAAATAAAAAAAATAAACTTACACGAATTATGGCAAACCATAAGTCCTCGAAGAAAAGAATCCGTCAGACGGCGACCAAGCGCGCACACAACCGCTTGTTCCACAAGACGGCCCGCAACGCCGTGAAGGCTCTGCGTACGACGACCGAGAAGAGCGCAGCCGAAGCGCTCCTGCCGAAGGTTACGTCGATGCTCGACAAGCTGGCCAAGCACAACATCATGCACAAGAACAAGGCTGCCAACCTGAAGAGCGCCATCCAGCTTCACGTGAACGCACTCTAATTCTGCGGGATCGGCGGGAATCCGCTTTCAAGCAAAAAGCTGACTTTTCAAAGTCAGCTTTTTTTGTTCGCCGAAGTCCGGCACTCTTGTCCGGAGGACGGGACTTTCCAAGAGAGGAGGCTACCGGATCGTTCGGACTTGCGGGCATGGAGGTAGGACCGCGCATCCCCAGATCCGCCCGAAGGGCCCCGTGCGGCTGCAGCCTGAAAACGCCGCCGCCCCGGACGTACCTCGCGATACGGCCGGGGCGGCGCAATACAGCAGATTGCTACTTGAGGGCGTCGATGACGGCCGCGATCCGGTCGAAGACCTCGTCCATCGTACCCACGCCGTCCACCGATGCATACTTGTTCTGCCCGGCGTAGTAATCGGCCACCACGGCCGTCTGCTTGTGGTAGACGTCCAGCCGGCCGCGGATCACCTCCTCCGAGGCATCGTCGGCGCGGCCCGAATCCTTGCCGCGGAGCAGGATCCGGCGGACCAACTCCTCCTCCGGAACATGGATGTCCACCATGATATCGACCTTCAGACCCTCCTTGGCCAGGATCTTGTCGAACTCCTCGGCCTGCACTGTCGTGCGGGGGAATCCGTCGAAGATGCAGCCCTTGGCATCCTTGTGCTCGGAGACGTAGTTGGCGATCATGCCGATGACGATCTCATCGGGTGCCAGCTTGCCCTCCTTGATATACTGTTCCATGCTGCGGCCCAGCTCCGTACCGCGGCGGATCTCGTCACGGATCACCTCGCCCGTCGAGACGTGGTCGATGCCGTAATGTTCCTTCAGACGCTGCGCCTGCGTACCTTTTCCGCAGCCCGGAGCACCGAATAAAACGATGTTTATCATAACCGAATCCGTTTTTGTGATTGTTCGGACAAAATTACTGTAATTTTTGAGAAACGGCAAAGAATCGTTAGATTTGTAAAAAATTTCACATTCCCATGGAAGCCAAGAAACGCACCGAGATCGCCACGCTGGGCGAGTTCGGACTCATCGACCTGCTGACGCAGGATTTTCCCGCACGGAACGCCTCGACCCTGCGGGGTGTCGGCGACGATGCCGCCGTGATCATGCCCCCGGCCGGTGAGGCGATGCTCTGTACGACCGACACCTTCTTCGAGGGGATCGATTTCGACCTCACCTACTTCCCGCTCAAACACCTGGGATACAAGGTCGTGACGGCGGCCATCAGCGACCTGCTGGCCATGAACGCCCGTCCCTCGCAGCTGACCGTCTCGCTGGGCGTCTCGTCCAAGTTGCCCGTAGAGGCCCTGCAGGACCTCTACGAAGGGATACGCTTCGCCTGCAAGGAACAGGAGATCGACCTTGTCGGCGGCGACACGCGGGCCTCGATGAACGGGCTGACGATCGGCCTGACGGCCCTGGGGCATGCCCCGCAGGAGCAGATTGTCCACCGCAGCGGAGCCCGGCAGAACGACCTGGTCTGCCTGACGGGCAACCTCGGCGCCGCCTACATGGGCCTGCGGCTGCTCGAGCGCGAAAAGCGCGTCCTTTCCGACGTCAAGAACCCCGAACCGCAGTTCAAGGGCTACGAATACCTGCTCGAGAAGTACCTCAAGCCCCGCCCGCGCACCGACATCATCGAAGCGCTGCGTGAGGAGCAGATCCTCCCCACGTCGATGATCGACCTCTCGGACGGGCTCGCGAGCGACCTCATGCAGCTCTGCAAGGCCTCGCAATGCGGCGTACGAATCTACCTCGACCGGATTCCGATCGCACGGCAGACCTCGGCGCTGGCCGACGAGATGCACATGGACCCGGTCGTGGCGGCGCTCAACGGAGGCGAAGACTACGAACTGCTCTTCACCGTGCCGCTCGCCATGCAGGAGCAGGTGATGCGGCTCGGGCTGGTGGACGTCATCGGCCACATCACCCCCGCATCGACAGGCGCCTTCCTGGTCACCCCCGACGGACAGGACATCCGCCTCCGGGCCCAGGGGTTTCCCGAGAAGTAAAAAAAGACGCTGAAAATTACCATCATTGGGAAATTCTTCCTATCTTTGCGGTCCCGAAAAGGGATTAACCATTAATCAAAAGGTATTATGAACAATTACGAAACCGTTTTCATTGTCACGCCGGTCCTCTCGGATGCACAGGTGCAGGAGGTCGCTGACAAATTCCAGGGCGTCATCACCGAGAACGGCGGTCAGATTGTGAACAAGGAGTCGTGGGGGCTTCGCAAGCTCGCATACCCCATTCAGAAGAAGACCACCGGGTTCTACTTCCTGATGGAGTTCACGGGCGAGGGCTCGCTCATCAACACGCTCGAGACGCAGTACCGCCGCGACGAGCGCGTGATCCGTTTCTTAACTTTCAAGCAGGACAAGTACGCCGTAGAGTATTCGGAGAAACGTCGTGCAAAACTTTCTAACAAGCAGGAGGAGTAAACCATGGCACAGGAGAACAAAGCACAGTCGGAAATCCGTTACCTCAATCCCGTATCGGTAGACGTCAAGAAGAAGAAGTACTGCCGCTTCAAGAAACTCGGCATCAAGTACGTTGATTACAAGGACGGCGAATTCCTCAAGAAGTTCCTCAACGAACAGGGCAAGATCCTTCCCCGCCGACTGACGGGTACCTCGCAGAAGTTCCAGAAGAAGGTCGCACAGGCCGTGAAGCGTGCGCGTCACCTCGCCATTCTGCCCTTCGTAACCGATTGTATGAAATAATTTAAGGAGGACATTACAATGGAAGTCATTCTGATCAAAGATATGGAGAATCTGGGCTACGCCAACGACATCGTGAACGTGAAGCCCGGTTATGCAAACAACTACCTGATCCCGCAGGGCATCGCCAAGGCCGCCACGGCTACGGCCAAGAAGGTGCTGGCCGAGAACCTGCGCCAGCGTGCCCACAAGGATGCCAAGATCCTTGCCGACGCACAGGCTTTGGCCGAGACGATTGCCAACCTGCCGCTGTCGCTGGCTGTCAAGGCCGAGGAGGGCAAGCTCTTCGGTACGGTGACCGCTGCCGACCTGGCCGAGGCTCTCGCCGCCAAAGGCATCACGGTGGATCGCAAGCAGATCAGCGTCGATGCGATCAAGACCGTCGGCGAGTACGAGGCTACGGCCCGCCTGCACAAGGAGGTCAAGGCTACGATCAAATTCTCGGTTACCGCTGCCGAATAAGGCCCGAACCCGAGTTCAATCCGAAGATCCCCGAAAGGGTTCTTCGCCAAAAAACAGAACAGCCCGATACATCGGGCTGTTCGTTTTTTTTGTTCCGGCACGGCAAATCATCCACTCCGGGACAAGGGAGGCCTGACCGGAATTTGTTCCGTTCGGTTTTTTTGCCTACATTTATCAACCGATAACAAACAACCGTTCGGCATGGCCTTCAAGATTCTCATACTGCTGATCCACGGACTGGCACCGTTTCTGCCGGCCCTGCTCCTTGCAAGGACGCAGCCCGATGCCGTAATCACACCGTGGCCGATCGTCGGGACACTGCTCGGGATCGACATGCTTCTGATTCTGACGGCCTGGAAACGGCTCGGATATACGCGCCGGCAGCGGGAAACGGAATCGCTGATGCTGATCGTCAGCGCCTTTGTTCCGTTGGCAACCTACTACTGGATATTTCTTGCCGACATGTCGTATTCGTGGTTCAAGCAAGTCCTGCTGTATGGCTCCATGCAGGTGGTCTGGATCATATCTGTCAATATCGCACCGGACTGGGTCGGACGCATCCGGCAACGCAGGGCGGAGGAGCGGGCCCTCTCGGGCAAACAGCACTTCGAGTCCAGAGAGGAGGTTATCCGCAAACATCGGGAGAAGCAATTGAAACGGTAAACATCGCACATTCGGATCGGAAGGGAGACCCTCGGGTTTCCCTTTTCTTCATGCGTCGGAAAAGGTCCTGCCGCCACTGACCTCTTCATGCGGACGGCATCACGCCCGAGACCGGCACATTCGGGGTCGCAGACCGGAAACCCGAGGCCCAAAATCCACAGAGGCTGTTGGAGGAGGCTCTTCCAACAACAAAAAAGAGCCGCGGGCCCTCACGGGTCCGCGGCTCACGGTTTGGGGATCAACGATCCCGCATACGTCCGGAAGGGAATTACTTCTCCTCCTTCTTGGCGGCAGCCTCCATGGCGCTCTTCAGAGCAGCCAGGCCGGCGATGTCACCCAGCGTCGTCTTCTCAACCGAAGCGTTGATCTTCTTCACGGTCGATTTCGTAGCATCGGCAGCAGCACGCTTCTCGGCCTTCTCGGCAGCAACAGCCTCACGACGTGCATCGTCGTAGGTGCGCAGGTGCGAGAGGGTGATGCGCTTGGTGGCCTTCGAGAACTCGATCACCTTAAAGTTGAGCTTGTCGCCCACCTTCGGGGTCGTACCGTCCTCCTTGACCAGCTGGCGGGCCGGGCAGAAGCCCTCGATGTTCTCGCCCAGAGCGACAACGGCGCCCTTGTCGGTCATCTCGGTAATCGTACCCTCGTGGATGCTCTCAACCGGGAACTGAGCCTCGAAGCCGTTCCAGGGGTTCTCCTCCAGCTGCTTGTGGCCCAGCGAGAGGCGACGGTTCTCCTTGTCGATCTCGAGTACGACCACATCGATGTCGGCACCGACCTGCGTGAACTCGCCCGGGTGCTTCACCTTCTTGGTCCAGCTCAGATCCGAGATGTGGATCAGGCCGTCGATGCCCTCCTCGATCTCGACGAATACGCCGAAGTTCGTGAAGTTGCGCACCTTGGCCGTGCACTTCGTGCCGACGGGGTACTTGGTCTCGATGTTCTCCCACGGATCGGGCGTCAGCTGCTTGATGCCGAGCGACATCTTGCGCTCCTCACGGTCGAGGGTCAGGATAACGGCCTCCACCTCGTCGCCGACCTTCATGAACTCCTGGGCCGAACGCAGGTGCTGGCTCCACGACATTTCGGATACGTGGATCAGACCCTCCACACCCGGAGCGATCTCGACGAATGCGCCGTAGTCAGCCATGACAACGACACGGCCCTTGACCTTGTCGCCGACCTTGAGGTTGGGATCGAGAGCCTCCCACGGATGCGGGGTGAGCTGCTTCAGACCCAGGGCGATACGCTTCTTCTGGTCGTCGAAGTCGAGGATCACGACGTTGATCTTCTGATCGAGCGAAACGATCTCCTCGGGGTGGTTCACGCGGCCCCACGAGAGGTCGGTGATGTGGATCAGACCGTCCACACCGCCCAGATCGACGAATACGCCGTAGGAGGTGATGTTCTTGACGGTACCCTCGAGGATCTGACCCTTCTCGAGTTTCGACATGATGACCTGCTTCTGGGCCTCGAGCTCGGCCTCGATGAGGGCCTTGTGCGAAACGACCACGTTGCGGAACTCCTGGTTGATCTTCACCACCTTGAACTCCATGGTCTTGTCTACATAGATGTCGTAGTCGCGGATGGGCTTCACGTCGATCTGCGAACCGGGGAGGAAGGCCTCGATACCGAAGACATCGACGATCATGCCGCCCTTGGTGCGGCACTTGATGTAACCCTTGATGATCTCGTCCTTCTCCAGGGCCTCATTGACACGATCCCAGCTCTTGAGCTGACGGGCCTTCTTGTGCGAGAGAGCCAGCTGGCCGTTCTTGTCCTCGGCCGACTCGACGTAGACCTCGATCTTGTCACCGACCTTCAGATCGGGATTGTAGCGGAACTCCGATACGGGGATCACGCCCTCGCTCTTGTAGCCGATGTTCACCAGCACCTCGCGCTTGGTGATGGCCGTTACGGTACCCTCGACCACTTCGCCGACAGCGACGTTCGAAAGCGTCTTGTCATAAGCCTCGGTGATCTGCTCCTTGGGCTGATCGTACACGCCCAGATCGTTCTCGAAGGCGTTCCAGTCGAAATTCTCGTTTGCGACCACGTTCTTTACTTCTTCCATTGTGGAAATTGAATTTTGCGATACAATCGCTCGTTAAACGGTTAATAATTAAGTCCATACCCGCACCGACGCACACGACGTGTACGCGCGCGGGACTGCAAAGATATATCTTTTTCGTTGAAAATCAAAAATTTCAGTCTTTTTTCAGTCCTTCTGCCGCGGAGTGCGTCCGAAGCCGGCTCAACGCGGGTTCGCTCCGGCACGGACGATGCGCTGCCGCGGGCGGTTGTCGGGCTCGATCGGCGACTTTCCGTCGAGTTCTCTGAGCAGTACGCCGGCCACCTTCTCTCCGGTAATCCGCCCGTCGGATCCGTTCAGGTCGCGGTAGTTCCTAAAGACATAGTCGTTGAGGGCCACCCGATAGCCGCGTCCCTCGCGCAACTGCGGGAAACGCACATCGAAGGCGCTGTCTCGCGCATCGACGAGGATCTCGTAGGGAGTTGTCGAGATGAGATCGATCCGGTGGGCCTCCTTGCGGTTCTCCGTATCGTTGTACTTGGTAAGGATCATGCGCCGCATGTCGGCTGGCGTCATCCGCATCACGGCAATCTCGGTCCCGAAAGGCTCGAGGTCATATACCCGTGCGGTGCTCATGCCGCCGGCCGGGATCGAATCGATCCGCACACCGCCCACATGATAGAAGCCCACCTCGGCACCCGCCCTGTCGGCCACCGCACGGGCCATCCAGTTGGCAACGCCCCAGCCGTCGGCCGGCCGGGCGAATTCGCCCACCGGACGGTTCAACTCCGGGTCGGCATAATAGCGCTCCACCTCGGCTCGATACTCCGGGTCTGCCTCATAACCGGCCAGCGGCACGATCCGGTAGTCACTCCCCACGACCTTTCCTCCCCGCAGACGGATTGTCGTCACACCGACATTCGAGAGGTTCTTCCCCGTCTGGGTCATGAGCGTACCGTTGATCACCGTATCGCACTCGACATGCGTATGTCCGCCGATCACCACGTCGAACAGGCCGCAGCGTCCGAGCAGTTCGGCATCGCGGTCGTCGCCCATGTGCGAGAGGAGTACCAGCACATCCACCTTCGGGCGCAATTCAGCGCCGACCTCCATGGCCCGCTGCTGCGGGTCGGGGAAGCGTAGCCCCTCGAAACTCGAGGCATTTCCGGCCGGATGGCCCGGGCCCTCGTAGTTGGTCACCGCACCGACCAAGCCGATCTTCACCCCGTCACGCTCAATGACGGTGGCAGGCGGCAGGGACGGGAAGGTACACGTGTCGCTGACGACATTGGCGCAGACCACCTCGAAATCCATGCTGTCGATCATGCGGCCGAGGAAGGCCTGCCCGCGGTCGAACTCGTGGTTGCCGAGCGTCGCCGCGTCGTATCCGAGCCGGTTCATCAACGCGATGACCGGCATGCCGGGCGTCGGGGCCAGATCGACGTAGGCATTGCCCGTCCAGCGGTCACCGGCATCGACGAGCACCGCCCCGGGCACCGTATCGCGGCAGGCGGCGACGGCTGCCGCCAGTTGCGGGAAGTATTGGATTCTGGCGTGCATGTCGTTCGTGGACAACAGCACGAGCATCTGCTCGCGGGGCGAGCAGGCGGCCGCCGCCAGCATCAGGGCGAGCAGGGCCGAACGGGTCCATCTTTTCATCATAGGCTTTTACAAACTGCTTTCCGAGTTGCCAAAGTTACAAATAATTTCTACCTTTACACAGCATAAAGCAAAACCTCGATCCATGAGCGATACGATCAAAATCATCTGCGACAACCTCGGCGGCGAGCTGGAAGTGCCGATGGGAACGACGTTGCAGAAGATCGCGGAGCGGCTCACCCCGGGCAAATACCCGTTCCTGGCCGCTTTCGTGAACAACCGCATCAAAGAACTGAACTACAGGATATACACCCCGGTGACGATCCGCTTCGTGGACATCACCTCGTTCGAAGGCATCCGCGTCTACCAGCGCACGGCCTGGTTCATTCTCCAGAAGGCCGTCCGGGACCTCTATCCCGACCGGACGCTCCACATCCGCCACTCGCTGGGACAGAGCGGCGTCTACTGCGAGATCGAAGGCATCGACGAATTCTCCCGCGAAGAGACCGACGCCCTGAAGGCCCGCATGCGGGAGATCGTGACCGGCGACCTGCCCATCGAACGGCGCAAGGCCCTGACCAGCGAGGTGCGCGCCCGCTACGCTGCCGAAGGCTTCGCCGACAAGATCGCCCTGCTCGACTCGCGCCCGCGGCTCTACAGCGACCTCTACACGCTGGCCGATACGGCCGGCTACTTCTACGGTTCGCTGGCCTCCTCGACGGGTTACATCCGGCTGTTCGACATCGAACCCTACTACAACGGCTTCTATCTGGTGCTCCCGCCGCGCACCTCGCCCGACCGGCTGGACCGACATGTCCATCAGGACAAGATGTTCGGCATCTTCCGCGAATACCAATCGTGGGTGCGCATCATGGGTGTCCCGACCGTCGGCGACGTCAATTCGAAGGTCCTGGCGGGCGATGCCGGCGGCATGATCAAGTTGGCCGAGGCCTTCCACGAGCGGAAATTCGCCGAAATAGCCGATGCCATCGCCGAGGCAAACCTCTCGCGCGGAACCCGCGTGGTGCTCATCTCGGGACCCTCGTCGAGCGGCAAGACCACCTCGGCCAAACGGCTGGGCATCCACCTGGGCGTGCTCGGGCTGAACCCCGTGCTGATCTCGCTCGACGACTACTTCGTCGATCGCGAGAAGACCCCGAAGGACGAGAACGGCGACTACGACTACGAGGCGCTCGAAGCCATCGACCTCGAACTGTTCAACGACCACCTGCGCCGCCTGATGCAGGGCGAAAGCGTCGATATCCCGCGCTACAACTTCATCACCGGACGCCGCACGTGGCACAACGCCCCGCTGACGCTCGACGAGCGGTCGATCCTCATCATCGAGGGGATCCACGGGCTCAACCCGCGGCTGACCCCCTCGATTCCCGAACAGCAAAAGTTCCGCATCTACATCTCGTGCTTCACATCGGTGGCGATGGACAACCTCTCGCGCATCGCCACCACGGACAACCGCCTGCTGCGCCGCCTGACGCGCGACTACACGCAGCGGGGTTCCGACGCGCTGGCCACCCTCTCGCGCTGGGCCTCGGTCCGCCGCGGCGAGGAGAAGCACATCTTCCCCTATCAGGAGAATGCCGACGTGATGCTCAACTCGTCGCTCTTCTACGAGATCTCGGTCCTGCGGCCCTTCGCCGAGAAAATTCTCCGCGAAGTACCCGACACGGTGCCCGAATACGACGAGGCGCGGCGCATGCTCAAGTTCCTCGACAACTTCATCCCCATCGCCCCCGACGAGATCCCGCCGACGTCGATTCTCCGGGAGTTCATCGGCGGCAGCAGCTTCAAATACTGACCCGCGCCAACCTGCTTGGAACTCATGAACAACCGCCTGCTCTTCACACTCGCCGCGCTGCCGCTTGCCGCACAGGGAACGGCCGGGGAGAAAAAGGAGGCCGCCGCCCCAAACGGAGACCCGCGGCCGAACATACTTTTCTTCCTGGTCGATGACATGGGGTGGCAGGACACCTCGGTGCCCTTCCACGACGAGCGCACGCCGCTCAACGACCGATACCACACACCCAACATGGAGCGGCTGGCCCGCATGGGCGTCCGCTTCACGCAGGCCTACGCCTGCGCCGTCTCCTCGCCGTCACGCTGCAGCATCCTCTCGGGCATGAACGCCGCACGGCACCGCGTGACCAACTGGACACTTGACTACGGGCGCCAGACCGACGCTTCGAGCGACGTGCTCGAGCTGCCCGACTGGAACTGGAACGGCATCCAGCCCGACACCGTCGTCTCGGCGCACAACACGCAAAACGCCACCCCCGTGACGACGCTCCCGCAGCTGCTTCGCGAGAACGGCTACTACACGATCCATTGCGGCAAGGCCCACTTCGGAGCCAAGACCACGGCCGGGGCCGACCCCCTTGCGATGGGGTTCGACGTCAATATCGCCGGCGGGGCCAACGGCGCCCCCGGGAGCTATCTGGCAAAACGGAACTTCGGACAGGGTTCGCCCCAGGAAGTGCTCGGGCTCGAAAAGTATTTCGGCGAGGATCTCTTCCTGACCGAGGTGCTGACCCGCGAGGCGATCGAGGCGCTGAAGGTGCCCGTCTCCCGCCGCCAGCCTTTCTACCTATATATGGCCCACTATGCGGTCCACGCGCCCTACGACGAGGACACCCGCTTCACTGCCCGCTACCGGGGGCGCTACGACAGGCAGCTCGACGCCCCGCTCAACGAGAGCGAGACGCGCTACGCCGCCCTGGTCGAGGGGATGGACAAGAGCCTGGGCGACCTGCTCGACTTTCTGGAGCAGTACCCCGAAACGGCCCGCAACACGATCATCCTCTTCATGTCCGACAACGGCGGACAGGGACTCAACAACACCCGACAGGGTGTCGAGAACCGCGACCCGAACTATCCGGCACGCGCCGGCAAGGGATCGGCCTTTCTGGGCGGCGTCCGCGAACCGATGATGGTCTCGTGGCCGGGCGTCGTCGCGGGCGGCACGTCGTGCGACCAGCCGGTGATGATCGAGGACTTCTTCCCGACGATCCTCGAACTGGCCGGCATCGGGCGCTGCACCACGCGGCAGACGGTCGATGGCCGGAGCTTCGCCGGGGTGCTGCGCAACCCCCGGGAGCGTTACGAGCGCCCGATCGTCTGGCACTTCCCCAACCTGTGGGGCGAGACCCAGAACCAGGAGGAGGGCTACGGAGCCTATTCGGCCTACCTCGAGGGCGACTACCACCTGATCTATACCTGGGAGACGGGCCGGCTGCGTCTCTACGACATCGCCCGCGACATCGGCGAGCAGCATGACCTGGCTGCCGAGCGCCCCGAAACGGTCCGCCGCCTGGCGCGCCGCCTCTCGCAGCGGCTGCGCGAAGCCGACGCACAGCGCCCTTCGTTCCGTGCGACGGGCGAACCCTGCCCGTGGCCCGACGAGGCGGCCCGCAACGCCACACTCAAACAGTAACCAACCGACACAACAGCTAAATCCAAAAATATGTTCGACAAATTCTCCGGACGCCACATCGGCGTCACCCGCCCCGAAGACCTGAAAGCGATGCTCGACACGATCGGCGTCGGCTCGGTCGATGAGCTGATCGCGCAGGTCATCCCTGCCTCGATCCGGCTCAAGAAACCCCTTGCCCTCCCCTCCGAGGGCATGAGCGAATACGAATTCGCCGCCCACATCCGCGCACTGGCCGACCGCAACCGCTGCCTGCGCTCGTTCATCGGCATGGGCTACTACCCGTGCGCCGTACCGGCCGCCGTCTCGCGCAACGTCTTCGAGAACCCCGCCTGGTACACCTCCTACACCCCCTATCAGGCCGAGATCTCGCAGGGACGCCTCGAGGCGCTGCTCAACTTCCAGACGGCCGTCATCTCGCTCACGGGCATGGAGATCGGCAACTGCTCGCTGCTCGACGAGGGCACGGCCGCTGCCGAGGCCATGCTGATGATGTTCGCGCTGCGTTCGCGCGAGGCGGTCAAGGAGGGGCGCAACCAACTCTTCGTGGACCGCAACATCTTCCCGCAGACGCTCGACGTGCTGCTGACGCGCAGCGAACCGTTCGGCATCGAGCTGATCATCGACGACTACAACGACTACGAGTTCTCGGGCAAGGAGTTCGGCGCCATCGTCCAGTATCCGGCCGCCGACGGCGAGATCCGCGACTACGCCGAGTTCACCGCCGCGGCACATGCCAAGGGGGCCCTCGTCACGGCCGCCTGCGACCTGCTCTCGCTCGCCCTGCTGAAGGCTCCGGGCGAGTGGGGAGCCGACATCGCCGTGGGTTCCACGCAGCGTCTGGGCACCCCGATGGGCTTCGGCGGTCCCTCGGCCGGCTACATGACCACGCGCGAGGCCTTCAAGCGCAACATGCCGGGCCGCATCATCGGCGTCTCGGTGGACCGTCTGGGCAACCGCGCCCTGCGCATGGCGCTCCAGATGCGCGAACAGCACATCAAGCGCGAACGCGCCACGTCGAACATCTGTACGGCCTCGGCCCTGATGGCCTCGATGGTCGGCTTCTACTGCGTCTACAACGGCCCCGAGGGGCTGCTCCGTGCCGCCCGCACGGCCCACGAGGCCGCCGAGACAGTGGCCCGCGCCCTGGAGGCCATGGACTACCGGCTCGCCTCCAGATGCTTCTTCGACACGCTTGAGGTCGAGGCCGAGGCGGCCGTCGTCCAGTCGCTCGCGCTCGAGGCCGGCATCAACTTCTACTATCCGTCGGAGGGTTCGGTACGCATGTCGTTCGACGAGGTGACAACCCCCGCCGAGATCGAGACGGTCATCGGTATCTTCAGCGCCGCCAAGGGACGCAAGGCCAAGGCCGTGAAGGCCGCCGCCGGCGAGGAGACGATTCCCGTTTCGCTGCGCCGCCAGTCGGCCTACCTGACCGAACCGGTCTTCAACCGCTACCGCTCGGAGAGCGCCCTGATGCGTTACATCAAGACGCTCGAGCTGCGCGACATTTCGCTGGCCAACTCGATGATCTCGCTCGGATCGTGCACCATGAAGCTCAACGCCGCGGCGCTCATGCAGCCGCTCTCGCTGGCCGGCTTCCAGATGATGCACCCCTTCGCCCCGGCCGATCAGGCCGAAGGCTACATGGAGCTGATCGCCGAGCTCGAAAAGGACCTGGCCACGATCACGGGCTTTGCCGCCTGCTCGCTCCAGCCCAACTCGGGCGCCGCGGGCGAATACTCCGGCCTGATGGTCATCCGCGCCTACCACCAGAGCCGCGGCCAGGGCTACCGCAACGTGGTGCTGATTCCCGCATCGGCCCACGGTACGAACCCCGCGTCGGCAGCCATGGCCGGCATGAAGATCGTCACGGTAGCCTGCGACGCGAACGGCAACATCGACGTGGCGGACCTCGAGGCCAAAGCCAAAGAGCACGCCTCGGAGCTGTGCGGACTGATGGTCACCTACCCCTCGACGCACGGCGTCTTCGAGAGCCGTATCCGCGAGATCGTCGATGCCGTGCACGACGCCGGCGGACAGGTCTACATGGACGGTGCGAACATGAACGCCCAGGTGGGACTGACCAACCCCGGCTACATCGGGGCCGACGTCTGCCACCTGAATCTCCACAAGACCTTCGCCATGCCGCACGGAGGCGGCGGCCCGGGCGTCGGCCCGATCTGCGTGGCCGAACACCTCAAGGCGTTCCTGCCGACCCACCCGATCGTCGCTACGGGCGGCGAAGAGGGCATCACGGCCGTCTCGTCGGCTCCGTGGGGCTCGGCCATGCTGCTGCCGATCACCTACGGCTACATCAAGATGCTCGGCGAGGAGGGGCTGCGCCACGCCACCGAGATGGCCATCGTCAATGCCAACTACATGTCTTCAGCCCTCAAGTCGGAATACCGCACCTACTACTCGGGTGAAACGGGCCGCGTGGGCCACGAGATGATCCTCGACCTGACGCACTTCAAGAAGGAGTACAACATCGACTGCGGCGACATCGCCCACCGCCTGATGGACTACGGCTTCCACGCCCCGACGCTCTCGTTCCCCGTGCACGAGACGCTGATGGTCGAGCCCACGGAGTCGGAGCCCAAGGAGGAGATGGACCGCTTCATCGAGGCCCTCGTCCGGATCAAGCGCGAATGCGAGGCAGCCGTCGGAGAGGCCGACAACGTCGTGGTGAACGCTCCCCATACGGCCGTTGAACTGGCCGGCGAGTGGGGACACCCCTACTCGCGCATGGAGGCCGCCTTCCCGCTCGAATGGGTGCGCCACGCCAAGTTCTTCCCCTATGTAACCAAGATCGACAACGGCTACGGAGACCGCAACCTCTGCTGCCGCAACTGCGAGTAACCCCGGCCTGCGGCCGGGAGCAGAATCCCGAAGCGGGGACCGGAGCATCGGTCCCCGCTTTTTCATCCCCGGGAGCCCCTTACGCTCCGGACGGCACGATTATTTCGGGCGATTATTTGGCAACTCGCCCCGAAGTGCTTATCTTTGTCGGGATATGCCCGCCGGCGCCGGTCTGCCGAGGAGGGAAGCAGGGGGCAATGCACGGAAACACAACAACAAAACAGAACATACACGTATGAAAGTAGAAAAGAACAAAATGGTCGGTGTGGACTACAAGCTCACCGTAGACGGACAGATCGCGGACCAGTCGCGCCCGGGACAACCCCTCGAATTCATCTTCGGCACGGGCATGCTGCTCCCGAAGTTCGAGGAGGCCATCGAAGGCAAGGAGCCCGGCGAGAAGGTAGCCTTCACGCTCGAGCCCAAGGACGGCTACGGTGAGCTGATCGCCGAGGCGATCGTGGACCTGCCGAAGAACATCTTCATGGTGGACGGCAAGCTGGCCGAGGACATCCTCTTCGTCGGCAGCCAGGTGCCCATGAGCGACGCCCAGGGCAACCGCATGATGGGCATCGTCAAGGAGGTGGGCGACGAGCACGTCAAGATGGACTTCAACCACCCGATGGCCGGCAAGACCCTCAACTTCGAGGTCGAGGTGGTCTCGGTGCGCGACGTCACGCCCGAGGACCTGCAGGGCCACTGCTCCTGCGGTTCGTGCGGCGACGGCTGCGACGACGGCTGCTGCGAGGATCACGGACACGGACACTGCAACTGCCACTAAACCGCACCGGCCGGGAACTCCCGGCCCCAAACCGACAGGACGGGACCTTCTTCGGAACGGTCCCGTCTTCCGTAACCGACCTCGTACGATGTACACCCTCGGCCAATACCTCTTCTCGCTCGACGATCCGCACGGACTGCTGCGGACGCTCGACGGTCTGGAGCCCGAAAGCGGTGCGGACGGGCGCCCCGTTCACGCCGTCGGAAACTCGGCCGCCGTCTTCCGCGTCCGCTGCGGCGGCCGGCGGATGGTCCTGCGCTGCTTCCTGCGGCCGATGCGCCACCTGCGCGAGATCTACGGAGAGCGGCTGCACGAGCGGGAGCTCTTCCTCTACACCGCCCCGGACAAGGGGTTCTGGACGGATGTCGTGCTGACCGACTGGATCGAGGGGCCGACGCTCCGCGAGGCAATCGACCGGGCCGTCGCGGATGGCGACGCGGCCCGCCTCGGGGAGCTGGCCCGGCGCTTCGACGCGCTGGCCGCCGAGCTGATCGCCGACGATACGGCCCACGGGGATCTGAAGCCCGAGAACCTGGTTGTCGGGGCGGAGGGCCAGCTCCACCCGATCGACCTCGACGCAATGTTCCTCCCCGCCTTCGCCGGGGAGCGCAGCCCCGAACTGGGCACCGCGGCCTACCAACACCCCGCCCGCACGGTAGAGACGTTCGACGAGCGGATCGACGACTACCCGGCGGCGCTGATCTCCACGGCGCTCCATGCACTGGCCGCCGACCCCGGGCTGGGCGCAAGGTACGCCGGATCGGACGGGCTGCTGTTCAACCCCGCCCGAATCCCCCGCGAGGCGGCCTATCGCGAAGTCGTCGCCCTCTTCGAACTCCGCGGCATGGCAGTGCAGTACCGCATCGCCCGCCTGCTGGAGTCCCCCGTCCCGCAGCTTCCCGGCCTCGGAGAGTTGCTCCGGGAGGCCGTCCGGATGGCAGAACGCCCCGAGAGCACTCCCGACCCCGCCGGACCACAGCCCGAACTCTTCGAGCGGGAGGGCCGCTGGGGCTTCCGCCTTGTGGGTCAGGTCGTCATTCCGCCGCTCTACGACAACGGGGTCGACTTCACGGAAGGGTTGGCAGCCGTCCGTCTCGGACAGACGTGGCACTACATCGACCCGGCGGGCCGCACCCGCCTTTCGTGTCCCGGCTGCCAGGCCGTGAAACCCTTCCGCAACGGCCGGGCGCAGATCATCCGCAACGGCCGCAGGGCTGCAATCGACCCGTCGGGACGCATCTTGGAGAATTGACACCAATTGCCTATATTTGCATCTGATTAACCAATCGACGCAATGGCTTCATTCAGACATCCAACCCCCGAAGAGATCGCCGCACTCGAAGCGCTCGGCAACTCGGCCGAGGCGTGGTCCCAGATCCGTGTGACGGAGGACTTTCGGCCGCACCAGCTTCTCCAGGCCCGCCTCGAGGGGATTGTCGAGATCGGCCCGGGCGCCCGCGTGATCCGCTCGCGCGTAAGCAACTACCGCATCGGAGAGGGATCGCTCGTCGAAGGCGTCACGGCGCTCGAATGCCGCTCGCGCTCGTCATTCGGCAACGGTGTCCCGGTAGCCACGATGAACGAATGCGGCGGCCGCACCGTGAAGATCTTCGATACGATGTCGGCCCAGATCGCCTACCTGATGGCCGTCTACCGACACCGGCCGCAAGCCATCGCCGCCCTGGAACGTATGATCGACGCGCACGCCGGGAACCGGACCTCGGAGATGGGCGAGGTGGGCCGCAACTGCCGGATCGTCGGCGCCCGCTTCATCCGCGAAGTGCGCATCGGCGACAACGTCACCGTCGATGGAGCCTCGATGCTCTGCAACGGAACGCTCTGCGACGGCGTCCGGATCGGCGTAGATGTCAAGGCCTACGACTTCATCGCGGCCGAAGGAGCCCGGATCGACAACGGGGCAACGGTCGAACGCTGCTTCGTGGGCGAGAACTGCCGTCTGGACAAGGGATTCTCGGCCGCCGAATCGCTCTTCTTCGCCAACTCCCACTGCGAGAACGGCGAGGCGGCATCGATCTTTGCCGGACCCTACACCGTCTCGCACCACAAATCCTCGCTGCTGATCGCCGGCATGTTCTCGTTCTTCAACGCCGGCAGCGGCTCGAACCAGAGCAACCACCTGTTCAAGAGCGGCGCCGTACACCAGGCCGTGCACCCGCGCGGCTGCAAGTTCGCCTCCGGGGCCTACGTCATGTCGCCGGCCCTCGAGGGTGCCTTCACGATGGTCATGGGGCACCACACCCACCACCATGACACCTCGGCGTTTCCCTTCTCGTATCTGATCGAAAAGCAGGAGCGATCGTTCCTCATGCCCGGTGCCAACCTGACGAGCTACGGCACCGTGCGCGACCTGGAGAAGTGGCCCGCACGCGACGGCAGGACCGTACAACGCGACGCGATCAACTTCGAGGCCTGCAACCCCTACCTCACCGGGGCCATGCTGCAGGCCGTGGATGCGCTCCACGGCCTCGAAGAGCAGGATCCCGATGCTGCGGAATACCCCTGCAACAAGACCGTCATCCGTGCTGCGGTACTCCGCCGCGGCCTGAAACTGTACAACAAGGCGATCGTCGCTGCTCTGGGGCAGATGCTCGACCGCGGTGAATCGTCCGAACGTTACGACGGAGCCGGCCGGTGGCTCGATATCGCCGGCCAGTACGTCACCAAACACGAGGTCGAGGCGCTGCTCGACGCCCTGGAAGAGGGCCGGCTGACGACCCCCGCCGAGGTGGACAACCGCTTCCGCGTCTTCTTTGTCCACTACGACGACTACGCCCACAGCTGGGCCGAGCAGACCTGCGCCGCCCTGCTGGGCCACACCCCGTCGGTCGGGGAACTCAACAACTTCATCGCGGCCGGCCGCAACGCCGCCGACACACTCCGCCGCATGACCGACGCCGACCGCGAACGGGACTGCGCCCCCGAGCTGTCGGTCAGCTACGGACTCGACGGCGACGACAACGACCGCATGGCCGACTACCGCGCCGTCCGCGGGCTGAACGAACCCTGAGACCACCATGTATACGCAAAGCATCACCCGGCGGCACCGCACCGCCTTTCTGCTGGCCATCGACGGCTCGGGTTCGATGGCCGAAGAGATCCGTTTCCGGGGACGGACTTCGACCAAGGCCGAAGCCGTGGCCGCCATCGCCAACGAGCTGCTCTTCGAACTCATCGAGCGGGCCCGCCGCAGCGACGGCGTCCGCGACTACTACGACATCGCCCTGATCGGCTACTCGGGCGACGACGAGGTCTACCCGCTCCTGCCCGGAGGCCGCGAAATGGTCTCCGTGACGGAACTGGCCGGAATCGCCCCGACCCTGCGCCGCACTGCGGTCGAGTGCCGGCTGCCCGACGGCGGCATTGCCCTGCGCGAAGTGACCGTCCCGACCTGGATCGAGCCCCACGCCGTCGGGCAGACTCCGATGTGCGAGGCGTTGCGCCGCATCCGCGACCTGGCGGCCGCATGGTGTGCCGACCCGGCACACGCCGAAAGTTTCCCGCCCGTCGTCTTCCACATCACCGACGGCGAGGCAACTGACTGCGACGATGAGGAGCTGCGCACCGTCGCCGGCCAGATCCGCGATCTGGGCACCGCCGACGGGAGAGTGCTGCTGATCAACATCCACATCGCCGCCGATGCGGAAGGACGCAGCGTCTTCTTCCCCTCGGAGGAGGAGAGAGCCTACCCGAACCGCTATGCCGCCCTGCTCTGCGACTGTTCGAGCATTATGCCCGAAGTCTTCGAGGCGGCAATCCGCGAGGCGAAGGGGCCCGGAGCCCTGCCGCCCTTCCGCGGCGTAAGCTACAACGCCTCGGCCGACCAGCTCGTCGCCATGCTCAACATTGGCTCCATCAGCGTCAAAACCGAATAGCCATGACCCCTACGCTCGGAATCTTCCGGCAGGCCCTGCAGACACCCGACCTGTCGCTGGCCACCCTTACGGAGGCCCGTGCCGCAACCGGCGCCGACGGCATGCCCCGCCTGATGCGGACCACCCGCTTCGCCGAGGCCGAAATCTCTTGGCATGGAGCACACTGGCTGCTCTTCATGCCCCTCTCGCCGGCAGCCCTCGCCGCCGTGGAGCGCACGGCCTCGCAGACAGCCCGCCTCAACACGGAACTGCTCACCGAATACCGGATCCTGCCCAACGAACTCCGCTGGGTCGATGCCTCGGGCGTCCCCCGCGCCACGTCGCTCATCCTCCAGCGGCTGCCCGAGGGGCGCACCTTCGACGAGGCGCTGCTCACCGTGCCGGCCGAACGGCTGGCCGAAGCGCTCGGCGAACTTCGCGACGGACTCGGCAAGTTGGGCTTCTCGCACAACAACCTGCGCCCCGAGAACCTACGCTGGACCGGCTCCCGCTTCGTCCCGCTGCGCTACCACGACGCCCGGTTCGGAACGCCGGGCAGCGACGATGCGGCATTCGAGGCGTTGCTCGAGCGGATCCGGCTCTCGGCCGGCACTGAAACACTCTCCGATGCGGCAGCCTCCTATACCGCCCTGCCTCGCTTCGACGGCCACCGCTGGGTGAGCCACATCTTCGAGGGGCTGGTCTGCGTCGAGGACGAAGGCGGCTATGGATTCGTCGATACGGAGAACCGGGAGGTCATCCCCGCCTGGTTCCGCTGGGCCGGCGATTTCCACGAAGGCCGCGCCGAGGTGGAGACCGACACGGGCATGGGACTCATCGACCGCGAGGGCCGTTACGTCATCCCGCCCCGCTACGAGATCGTGGACTACGACCCGGCGGAGAGCATCGTCCGCGTGCGCCTCGACGGCCGCTGGGCGCTGTTCGACCACCTCGGGCACCGGCTGACCGAATTCGGGGACATCGAGGCAGAAGCCTGAACGGCAGACACACCCGGGCGGAGGGGTTTCCGCCACAACATACGGAACAACAACACAAAAAAACGAATACAATGGAAAAGGTAAAAGTTTTGATCATCGGCAGCGGACCCGCCGGGTACACCGCCGCCATCTACACCTCGCGTGCCAACCTTCAGCCGGTGCTCTACGAAGGCATCGAGCCGGGCGGACAGCTCACGACGACCACCGAAATCGAAAACTTCCCGGGATATCCCGAAGGCGTGGACGGCAACCAGATGATGGCCGACCTGCGCCGCCAGGCCGAACGGTTCGGCACGGAGATCCGCACAGGCCAGATCACGAAGATCGACCTCTCGGCCCGCCCGTTCCACGTCACCGTGGACGGCACGACGGAACTCGAGGCCGAGGCGGTGATCGTCGCCACGGGAGCCTCGGCCAAGTACCTCGGGCTGCCCTCCGAGACGAAGTTCCGCGGACAGGGAGTCAGCGCCTGCGCCACATGCGACGGGTTCTTCTACCGCAAGAAGGATGTGGCCGTCGTCGGCGGCGGCGACACGGCCTGCGAGGAGGCCACCTACCTCGCCTCGCTGTGCCGCAAGGTCTACATGATCGTCCGCAAGCCCTACCTGCGCGCCTCGAAGGCCATGCAGGAGCGAGTCTTCCGCACGGAGAACATCGAGGTGCTCTTCGAGCACAACACCGCCGAGGTGCTGGGCGACGACTCCGGCGTAACGGGCGCCCTGCTGCGCAGGAACGACGGAGAGGAGCGCACGATCGACATCTCGGGCTTCTTCCTCGCTATCGGTCACCATCCCAACACGGAGCTCTTCGCCGGACAGCTCGAGCTCGATGCCGAAGGCTACATCCGCACCGAGCCGGGCACCTCGAAGACCTCGGTCGAGGGCGTCTTCGCTGCGGGCGACGTGAAGGACCCCCACTACCGCCAGGCCATCACCGCCGCCGGTTCGGGCTGTATTGCCGCACTCGACTGCGAACGCTTCCTGCTGCGATAAAAACCCCAAAAAACGGTTCAATGAAACACATCCCCATCCTTGCAAGTATCCTGAGTGCCGCCTGCGCCCTGAGCTCATGTGCCGTAGAGACCACCTACATCGGCAAGGCCTATCCGGCAACCGATAATCCGGAACTGTTTTTCAGCTGGAACGATGTCCCCGGCGACTACGAAACCATGGGACACATGACGGCCACACCCCAGTTCTTCGGCAACCTTGAGGATGCACAGAAAGCCATCGAAAAACGGGCCCGCGAAAAGGGGGCCGACGCCGTGGTATTCGAAGGCATCGGACAGTCGGTATCCAACCCGACCTATACGACCACCGAGCACATCGAGAAGAACGGCGACGGCAGCAGCACCCGCACGGCCACGACCAAGCGCGATGCCGCAGTCTCGTACCAGCTCAAAGCGACCCTCATCAAATTCCGGCAATAACCCATGAGTTTTGCGGTCACCATACTCGGCAGCTCTTCGGCCAAGCCCACGCCCGACCGGCATCCGTCGGCCCAGGCGGTGAACATCCACGAGCAGTATTACCTCGTGGATGCGGGCGAAGGCGTGCAGCAGCAGCTCGTCCGTTACGGCATCAACCCGCTGAAGCTCCGCGCCGTATTTATCTCGCACCTGCACGGAGATCACGTCTACGGGCTCTTCCCGCTGATCTCGACCCTCGGGCTCTACGGGCGCCGGACGCCGCTCGACGTCTTCGCCCCGGCCCCCTTCGGCGAGATTCTCGAAAGCCACCTGCGCTACTTCGACACGGAGCTGCCCTACGAGGTCCTCTGGCACGAGGTGCGGACCACCGAACACGCGCTGCTGTATGAGAACCGCACGCTCGAGGTGTGGAGCATCCCGCTGCGCCACCGGGTGCCGTGCGCCGGATTCCTCTTCCGCGAAAAGGAGCCGCCGCTCAACGTGGACAAGTTCCAGATTGTGAAGTACGGCCTCTCGATCGCCCAGATCACCGCGGCCAAACGCGGCGAGGCGGTACGGCTCGACGACGGCACGGAGCTCGAGAACGGCATGCTGACCTACCGGCCCTATGCGCCGCGGTCGTATGCCTACCTCTCGGACACGAACTTCTCGGCCAAAGCCGCGGAGCTGTGCCGGGGCGTCGATCTGATGTACCACGAGGCGACCTATGCCGCTGCCGAACAGCGCTCGGCCCGCGATCGGGGGCACTCGACGACAACCGATGCCGCAAAGGCGGCGCTGAAGGCCGGAGCCCGACGGCTGGTGATCGGACACTACTCGTCGCGCTACAAGGATGAAGGACAGCTGGTCGAGGAGGCCCGGACGCTCTTCCCCGAGAGTTATGCCGCCCGTGAGGGGACCACATTCACCATCGAAAAGCGACCATGACCAAAGCCGAAATACAACTCGTCCGCGCACTGGCCGACAAACGCGGCCGCGCGGAACACGGACTCTTCATCGCCGAGGGAGAAAAGCTCATCGGCGAGCTGCGCGCCTCGCACCTCCGCGTGCGCAGGATCTTCGCCCTCGAGGGGCTCTTCGAGGGTCCGGAGACCGAAACGGTCTCCCCACGCGACATGGAGCGGATCTCGCAGCTCAAGACACCCTCGAACTCGCTGGCCCTCGTCGAGATTCCCCGCCACAGGCTCGATGCGGAGCACCTCGGCAACCGCCTTACGCTGGCTCTCGACGAGGTGCAGAACCCCGGCAACCTGGGGACGATCATCCGCCTCGCGGACTGGTTCGGAATCGGCGACATCGTCTGCTCCGAGGGTTCGGCCGACTGCTTCAACCCCAAGGTGGTGCAGGCGACGATGGGGGCCATCCTCCGCGTACGGATCCACTACGCACCGCTCACGCCGCTGCTCGCAGGAGCCGCCGCACGGGGCGTGGCCGTCTACGGTACGTTCCTCGACGGAGAAGACATCTACTCGGCCGACCTCACGCCGGGCGGGATCGTCGTGATGGGGAACGAGGGACGCGGCGTGACCGACGCGGTCGCCCGGACGGTCACCCGAAGGCTCTTCATCCCCCCGTATCCGGCCGGAAGGGAGGGCTCCGAATCGCTCAATGTCGCCATGGCGACGGGCATCGTCTGCTCGGAGTTCCGCCGGCGAGCGCTCAGCTGACCGCCCGCCGCACCGGGCACGCGACCCGCACATCGGAATGCGGAGGCGCCGGGAGACCGGCGTCTCCGCACTTTTTTCGCGCAATTCGCCGTGCAAACTGTTTGCACATTCTGAATATTTTGTACTTTTGTAGATTGAAACACACACGACTATGTCGGAACACAGACTCAAGATAGGCATCACGCAGGGTGATCCGAACGGCATCGGCTGGGAGGTGATTCTCAAGGCGCTGGGCGACCCGCGCATGACGGAACTCTTCACTCCGGTCGTCTACGGATCGCCGAAAGCCGCCGCCTTTTACCGAAATACGCTCCGCGATGCGGAACCCGTCGCATTCGTCCCGGCTGCCTCGGCCGCCGAAGCCCGCCGCGGGAAGGTCAATCTCGTGACGGCCGGAGAGGTCGCCGCCGTCGAGCCCGGGAAGCCCACGCCCGAAGCGGGCCGCGCCGCCGTCGAGGCACTGCGCGCCGCCGTCGAGGATCTGAAAGCCGGGCATATCGACGCCGTGGTCACCGCCCCCTTCGACAAGGAGACGGTCCAGAGCGACGATTTCCGTCACACGGGCCACACGGAGTTCTTCGGAGAGGCATTCGGGGATAAATCTAAGGTG
>OCJY01000049.1_pt1 | contig 48218 bp, 38 predicted proteins | sample 1502791 | NCBI WGS metagenome assembly OCJY01 (sample SAMN01915221, study PRJEB22387) | human gut metagenome | isolation source: stool | host: Homo sapiens | place: USA | reverse complement strand
TTTCAGATGGCTTTACCGAGATATTGTGAAAGACCGCTTTCGGCACTGGCAAGTCAAGCATATCCGCTGTTTTGATGTCTGCGATTTCCTTGAACATCGCCATCAGCTCCGGTAAATTGTAGAAGCGGGCAAAGCGCGTTTTAGCTCGGTATCCCGTTCCTTCGGGTGTAAGTTCTACTGCCGTAATGGTTTCTCCGAAAGTGGAAGCCCAGGCATCGAAGTGCTGCAAGTTGTTCTGAACAAGGGTGTTGTACTGCAAGTACCGCTGAATGGTGTAAAGCTCAACCATTGAATTGGAGATCGGCGTTCCTGTCGCAAACACTACCCCACGCCCTCCGGTCAACTCGTCCAAGTACCTGCATTTCATAAAGAGGTCGCTGGATTTCATCGCTTCGGTTTGGGCGATGCCGCCTACATTCCGCATCTTAGTAAAGAGGAACAGATTCTTATAGTAGTGGCTCTCATCGATAAAGAGTCTGTCTACACCCAACTCCTCAAAGGTCACTGTATCATCCTTTTTGGATTGGTCGTTGAGCTTATCGAGCTTCTGCTTGACAGATTTCTTTGTGCGCTCCAGTTGTTTTACGGAGAAGTTATCACCACGGTTCTTTTTCAGTTCCGTAATGCCCTCCGTTACCTCATCAAGCTGCTGTTCGAGGATCGCCCGCTGCCGTTCAATGGACATCGGTATTTTCTCGAACTGCGAATGCCCGATAATGATGGCATCGTAATCGCCGGTGGCAATTCTGCCGCAGAACTTTTTGCGGTTCTTGGTTTCAAAGTCCTTCTTCGTTGCCACCAAAATGTTGGCTGAGGGATAAAGCTGTAAGAACTCCGAAGCCCACTGCTCAGTGAGGTGATTGGGTACGACAAACAGGGATTTACTGCACAATCCGAGCCGTTTGGACTCCATCGCCGCCGAAACCATCTCGAAGGTTTTCCCTGCGCCCACGGCGTGTGCAAGCAGCGTATTCCCGCCGTATAGGATGTGCGCCACCGCATTTCTTTGGTGTTCCCGAAGCTCGATTTCCGGGTTCATACCGCTGAAAACGATGTGACTTCCATCGTACTCACGGGGACGCAGGCTGTTGAATTTCTCATTGTAAAGGATGCAAAGCCGTTCTCTGCGTTCAGGGTCAGACCAAACCCAATCCTGAAAACCCTGCTTGATTAGCTCCTGCTTTGCCTGCGCGATTGCCGTTTCCTTCTTGTTCAGAATGGCTTTCTTTTTGCCGTCTGCGTCCTCTACATAGTCGAAGATGCGGACATCTTTAAGGTTCAGTGTTTCCTCGATGATCTTGTAGGCGTTGATGCGCCCCGTACCGTAGGTGCTGTATGCCTTCACATTGCTGCGGTCATAGGACTTGCCCTCAATGTTCCATTCGCCGGTATAGGCAGAGAAATGAACCTTGATGTTCCACTGTGCGTACCTTGGTGTTCCCAAGAACTCAAACATAAACTGTTCGACAATTTCGGTCGGCAGCCAAGTAGCACCAAGCCGAACGGCAATCTCGCTGGCGGTCAGGTCTTTGGGCTGCACCCGTTCCAATGCTTCCACATTGGCGGTGTAATCTTCGGGGTAAAGCTCCGCCGACTTTCGGGCGAGTACCAGCTTTTCCCGGACATTGCCGGAGAGGTATTCGTCTGCCATCAGGTACTTTGCCTGCGTGGAATTGCCGTACCCGTACATCGGGTTCAGAAAGATAACGCCCTTCAAGTCCGCAAAGATTTCTTCCTCGGTCTTGCCGGTCAGCTCGCACATATAATCCATATCCACACGGGCTTTTTCGCCCATAGAAACGGCAAGTGCTTCGCTGGAGGTATCTACGGAAGTGACCGGGGTGTGTGGCTTGATGGTTCGCTTGTAGAATATGTCCGCCTTGCGTTCAAGCTGCCCTTCATCGCCCAAGACCTCAAGAGCTGAGAGCAGAGAAAAGGAGCTGTCCTGTGAAAATGCGGAGATGTTGGCACGGCTGTTGATAAGTCCGTACTGCTTGGAAAAGGTATCATAAAGAGCGTTTAATCGCTCCTGCTCCGCTTTAATTTCCGAGTCGGGGTAATCCTCCGTCTGCAATTCAATCAGCGTTCTGACCGAATCACGGATGCGGATCATACCCTTTATGCGGTTCTCTGCGGTAGCGGATACCTCCACCGGAGCCATACGGCTGTTTTCTCGGAAGTAGATTTTATCGTCCAGCACCGTATAGGAGAAGTTACGGACGGTGGGATCTGCGGGAATGGAATTGTCCTCCTCTGCAAGCTCATCCTCTACCTCATATGCGGTCAGCTCACCGTGAATATTGGAAACGGCTTCGCCGAGTTGCTCGGCAAGGTCTGCCCCCTCGTAAGGGACGCAGGTGGCTTCGGGACCGAAACGCCCCGACACCATTTTCATCTCTCCGAGTATCATTTCGGGATGCTCAACAAAGTACCTGTTCATCAGGATACCGTTTTCATCCGTGCCGAGCTGTACCCAATCCGGCTCTATATCCACAATGCGGTCACGCTTTTGCAGAATAAGAATATCCGAAACGACCTCCGTTCCGGCGTTACCCTTAAAGGTGTTGTTCGGCAAACGGATAGCACCAAGCAGGTCGGCTCGCTGAGCAATATACTTTCGGACAGCGGAGTTTTCCTTATCCATCGTACCCTTGCTGGTGATGAGAGCCATTACGCCGCCCGGACGGAGTTTGTCCAAGGATTTGGCGAAGAAGTAGTCGTGGATGAGGAACTTGTGCTTGTCGTAACGCTTGTCAGGAACCTTGAAATCCCCGAAGGGTACATTTCCCACAACGGCATCAAAGAAGCTGTCGGGGAGGTTGGTTTCCTCAAAGCCCTGTGCGGCGATAGAGGACTTTTGATATAACTGCTGTGCGATGCCGGCAGAAACTGTGTCCAGTTCTACACCGTAGATCTTGCTTTCCTTCATTTCTTCGGGAAGCATACCGATAAAATGCCCGATGCCGCAGGACGGTTCCAAGATGTTGCCCTCACGGAAGCCAAGCTGTTTCATCACCTTATACACGGCATTGATAACCGTTGGCGGCGTGTAGAAAGCGGTCAGAGTGCTTTCTCTTGCGGAAGCGTATTCCTCCAGCGTCAGGATGTTTTTCAGCATCCCAAACTCTGTCTGCCAAGAACCGGCTCGCTCATCAAAGGCTTCGGGAATACCGCCCCAGCCAACATACTTGGAAAGAATGATCTGCTCGTCCGGTGTTGCGAAGCGGTTTTCTTCCTGACACCTTTTCAGAACGGTGATCGCCGCATAGTTGCGGTGGAAGCGTTCTTTCTTGTTGACCTCCTCGACCTCGTGAGAAGCAAGGTCAAAGGTATGGCGGTCTGCCATTGGGATTTCGGGATGAATATCAAAGGTCTGCACCCGGCTTTTCTTCGGATGCTCCCAAACAGGGGTAAGAGGTGCTTCCACCTGTGCAAGTTCTTCCTCGGAGAGATAAACAAGGTCGTCAAAGGACAGTGCTTGCAGTCCTTTTTCGGTCAGTTCTTCAAGGGACGCATACTGCACACTGCGGACGACCTTGCCATCTGCAAGAGTTTCGATGCGGAAATCCACAAGGTTGACCCTTGCCTGTATTTCGTGCTTGTCATCCTCTGTGGTGGTGTAGGCAATACCTACATTGGTAAGATCGGTGTAGTCCGCACCATCCTCACGCTGATACTCCTCACGGCAAAAATCATCAATGAGATGCTTCGCCGTATCAAGGGATGCTTCGGTACGCTCAATGGGAGGAATCCCTTGAAGCTGTTTCAGATAGTCGTTTGCCTGCCATTCGCTGGCAAACTCCTCACTGACGCCCTCCTCGTCTACATAGATTGCGCTGCGGGTTTCATCCCAGACCGCATAGCCGTTTTCTGTTTCAATGACGGCAAATCGTTCCGTAAGATACGGGCTGTCGATGATCTCAAAGCCCTTGGGCGGTGGGTCAAGCTGTGCGATAAAACCGTGCGGAATGGTACTGCCGTCCCTGTCCTTATACAGAACAATGCTCATCGGCACACCGTAGTAATTTTCCTCCTTGATGTCCTTCTCAAACTGATAAGGACTGGTGTACTCGATGCTTTCACCGACCTTGCCGTCCGTGCCGAGATAGTCGATCCTGCCGATAGGTTTGGACTCGACTGGAGCTTCCTTTGTGGTGGAAACCACGGTACGGGTACTGCGTTCGCCGTCCTCCAAAGAGTTGACCTCAACATCGTACCCTCTGTCGGTCAGCATTGTAAGGTAGGTTTCCAAGCGGTGCTGCGGAAATCCTACCATTGGGACACGGGTGTTGTGATCGACGGCACGGGTAGTCTGCACCAAGTCAAGAGCTGTCCCTACGACTTCTGCATCATCAGCATAGGCTTCAAAGAAATCGCCCATCTGATACAGCAAAAGGCTACCCGGATTGTCTGCTTTGGTTTTAAGATACGCCTGATAGAACTCCGGCAAAGCAGCATCCTTTGGCTTCTCTCTTTCTGCCGCCTGTCTGATGCGCTCCACAACACTTTGCGGCAAGTCCTGCACATAGAAGGTGATCTCACCTTCTGGGGAGATATGAGCAATGTTCTGATAGTCCCCATTGACCTCCACGGCACGGTTCCAAACGGTCAGTCCGTTGCCGAGATAGCCCATCCCGATGTCGAACTCGACCGCCTTTTCTTCGGACTGTTTATTAGCGACCTTCAAATGGTCATTCAGTGGGTTCTCCTGCACCTTGCTGTCGAATTCAGCTCTCGTCATTTCCTTGTTGAAAAGCGGAAACTGCGTATCATAGAGCATTACACGCTCATCATCAAAGGACAGGATTTCATACTCGTTTGCGCCGAGATAGACGGTGCTGCCGAGATGGTATTCGTATCGCTCGTTTTCCGGCTCCGTCTTTTCGGACGGTGCGGTAGACAAGATTTCTCTGTTTCTTCGTTCCTCGGTAAGTGCTGCACGGCGTTCCTCCTGCTTTTGCAGCCACTCAGGGTACTGTACCTTTTCCTTGGGGTTCAGGTAACGGTCGAGTTTTATCAGCTCGGCAATGCGCTTCTCTACCTGACTCCATTTCAGGTCGATATGAGGTTTATCGCTTCCGATGCCTTTAGAAATACGGATACCCTTGCCGTCGTGCTGCTCATCAATACCGGCTCCGACGATTACGGGATAAGCACCGCCCCAGCCGTATTCATTTTTTAGGAAATCGGCATTTTCCTTTGCAGACAGGCTCTTGTGGAACTGCTCATAGATTCGCATTTTCCCCTCAGAGATGCCGCTGCCACGGGTGAGAACAGCGTCGATGATCTCCTGAGAGAAAGTAAAAGCAGAGGGCTTTCGTTCCTCTGCTCCTGCTGTCATCAAGCTCAACTGCCCGTCAATGGACGGCAGCGGCTTCATCGTGTCCTGCAACTCCCCAAGCAACCGCATCGCTTCAAAGTGCTGGGCAATTACGCCCCAATCATAGAAACTCTGTGCCGTGCGGGAGAGATAACTGCCCTCCCAAAGCTGCAACACATTCTGATAGGTCTTGTAGCCCACACGCCGCCCATCGCTCAGAATGACCTCGGTATAGTCGTTGTTGAAAATGCGCTTGATATAAGAAATACGGGCGTTCTCATCAGCGGTAGCTTCAAAGAATGCCCGTATCTCGTCCTTGCTTGCCTTTAGGTGCGGCGTGGTGCCGAGGATTTCACGAATCGTATCGTCGCCGCCAAAGAACGGCAGGCTTTTATCCTCGTGACTTCGGTCGTAATAGTCTAAGCGAAGATTACCTCCGCCATCACGATCTCCTGAACCCGGCTCCGGATACTGTTCATCTTCCGAACCCAGCTCATCATATCCGTCGCTTTCAGATTCTCCGTCACGCCCTCCGACGCTGCCATCTGCTCCGTCAGCATCTGTTCCATCTCGTTCGCTCTGCGCTCCGTGTCGTTCAGATGCTCGTTCAGGGCGCAGCTCGTCAGCAGGTTGTAGTAGCGTACCTTGTGATGCTCCTTCAGGAACTTCTTCCGCATCCGGGCGTACCTGCCCATCGACAGCTCCGGCTGCTCCGGCATTGTCAGATTGGGGAGCAGATAATCCCCCTGCATCGTGTAAGTGATCTCGTTCATCATCAGGACTCCTTTCGGTTTTTTCTTTGCCTACATTGTAATCGGCTTTGGTTTTCTCTGCAATTATGCGATTTTGACGGTCGAGGGCAAGAATGGTGCGGGAAATCTCCGCAAGTCCCATCTCCGCAATATCGCTGGTGGCATAGCCGAGGGCGTTCAGCGTGGCAGGGGTCGTAAAATTCACCACATCCCGAAGATCATCGGGTTCAAAGTATTCTCCGGCTTCAATGCCCAGGCGGGTCATCGTCATATAGGCGACGCTATTTCGCACCGCCGTTTTGAAAATGTGGGTGATTTCTTCTTCGGATACGCCGTCCAGGAAGCTGTCTTTCACGCTGTAAATCAGATCGGGGAGATAGTCGGGGATGTTGTCCTCTACGGCGTTTCTTGCCGCCGACTCGATGGCAACGGCAAGGGTTTCCTTGTCGTTCAACTCTCCAAAGGTGCTTTCCAGCGTGTCGATCACTTCTGCCGTGTATTCGTCCCGCATTTGCCAAATGGGAACTCTGCGGGAAAAGCGGCTGGGATGCGTGTCGGAAATATCGAAGTAGTGGACAAGCCGCTGGCGGCGTTGGTCGGCATCCTCAAAAACGGCAATGCCGTGTGCTCCACGGTTGACCCATCGCCCGAACTTTTGGTTCCAGTCGTCGATCTGAAGAACGGCGGTGGCGTCCGGTCGCTGTGCGTGAACCAAAAGTTGCTCATCAAAACGCAGACGGTAGTTGTAGCAGGCAGAGCGCAGAAACGCTTCCCAGCTTTCGGGGTTTGCAACGACCATTTTGCAGGTTCGGTTATACAGCTCCGAAATGAAGTCGTATTTTCGTGCCATCGGCGGACACCTCCTTATCGTTCATAGTCTTTTGGCTTGATGGCTTTGCCGTTCTCGTCATAGCTCTTGGGTTTGGCGGCAATGGAGTCCCACCGGATCATAGAACCGGCGAGCATTGCCTGCTCCTGCGCCTTGCTGACACCCAGCTTTTCATTGAACTTGTCTTTGATTGCTTCGTTCTCCGCACGGTTCCCGTCGTTAAAACTTGTGGCGGTGTAGCCCTTTTGCCAGCGGTCGATTTGAATGACTTCGCCGGTAGACGGGAGTATGGAGTAGCACATCGGAGGCAAGGGCGGCTCCATAGGAGCGTAGGTACAGCCGCCTTGCTCCATACGCTCGGCAAACTCGCAAATGTGAAAGAGATTGCGTCCGACCTCTGTGTGATAGTTGTCAATATAGCGGCAGGGATAGCTTTCCGTCTTGCCGTCACGGTCGGTCACAATGATGCGCTCTCCGTCCGGGATACGGAACAGCTCTTTATAGTGGCTGTCAATAAAGCGAATATCCCGGTTGGCTTCTTCGATGTGCTTGTCCAGCCATTCCTTTACATAGCAGAGGCAGTAGAAGTTATAGTCGCCCCTCGTTGGATTACAGCGAAGCACGAACGCATATTTCTCGGTATCTGCTCGGAAGCCGAACTCAGTGGTATAAGCACCCTGCATTTCGCTTTCCTTGTTCTCACGCCCATAACGCACCATCTGAGAGCGGCTTTGAAGCAGTCCGTACTCCTCGGAGCGCAGGGCGTTGATTACATCGTCCAAGTCCCGCTTGAACGCATCGCTTTTCCATTGCGGTCGGGTATCAAACCAAGTGGTATAAAACTGATCGCCGCTTGAGCCGAAGTCCCCACGCAGATAACCGATATTGCCTGTCTGCCCTTGAAGCTGCGAGCTTTGAGCGTAGGTGTATTTGCGTTCGGGAACGGTCAGCGGTCGCAGTGTGAAATCTGTCATTATCTTGCGCCCCTTTCTTGCGGTGTTCGTTGTTTCGGGATGTCAAAGCCGTAAACGGCGGCGATCTCATCCCCAAGTCGCCGGGTCAGCCGGGTAATATCGGCTCGTGTGGCTTTGCCGTGATAGATTTTATCTCTCAGGTTCTCCATCTGTGTTTCGGAAACGCCGTCCTTAAACACTCGGTAGAGATAGTGATTTGTGCCATCGTGGTGAGTAGCATCGGCACGAAGATCGCCGTACTTATCTACATACCATTCGGTATAGTCGGTGTCGGCATACAGACAATCTCGGATGTTGCCGGAGGGGATGTCCTTGTATCCCATCACTCTGCCGTTCCATCTGCCGATGTCGCCAATGACAATGATCGGCTGGGAAAGCTGGATGTTGAGGTTCGCTCTCTCGTCGTAAAGGTAGTCGCCGTTGGTTTCCACCATCCATTCATAGAGTGCCTGCTCGTCGTTGGGGTCATCGTCCAGCTCATTTATTTCAAGGAACTCCTTGTAGTCCTCCCGCCAGTCCTCCACATCGAGGTTCATATCGCTCCAGATGATGTGGCGGTCATTCGGTCGTGTCGCTTGGCTCATCTGTTCCACCTCCCAAGTATGAGAAAAGACGATTCTTTGCGACCTGCTCCTGAAGCTCGGTGATGACCGTCATATCCGGCACGGTCACATCGGGGATTTTCAGGATCGTCGGCAAGGTCAGCGCCTTCAAATCCTTTTCGGTTTTACAGCCTGCGTCAAAGAGTTTTGCCAGCACCTTCATCTTCTGCTGCAAGCCCTGCTCGGCTGCTGTTTTCTTTACTGTTGCCATTGCGGTATCCTCCTTATCGTTCATAGTCTTTGTTGCGGCTTGGTTTCGCCTTTGTTTTTCCATCAAAGTCCGCTTTCCCGACTTCGCCGCACCATTCAAACATCTCTTTTTCGCCCGGACAGTAGAGTTTCCCGTTGTCCACGCAAATGAAAAGGTCGCAGTTTTTTATGCTCGACCTTTCATAGAACGCCGAATGGTCATAGTGGCTTTTGTCCCCGGCATTGGGTTTGTCCGTTAGTCCGAGATCGTTATCTCTTGCCGTGTGCCTTGAAATGAAGTCCAGAGTGTCCTCCGCTTTTGTAAACAGGCGATAGGGGCAGAAATGCTTGCCGCCGTATTCGAAGATCAGCTTATTGCCCTGAATGTGTTTGAGTACGGTCGCCTTATTGACCGCCCAGTGCGGCATACATTCCGTTTTTACTTCACCCATCACATCCATTCGCTCATACCGGGTCGGTTTCCCGTCATAGAGATTCGTGCAAAAAACAGCGCTGCCACGGCTGTTTGCCGAAGCGCCGAAGCCTCCCGTTACGAGATAAAGCTGCCGGTCGGCTCGCCGGTATTCCGGCTTGAGAACAGCGGGGTTGATAGCGATGACCTTTCCGTTGATGTCATTTTTGTAGTGGTCGGGGATACAGTCCGCTTCGGCAATAACCGTCACGGGAATATCCAGCTTCTCAACCTCTGACCGAAACAGTTCAGCGTCCCTCTTGATGCGCTCCGCAAAGAACAGCGCCGCATCAATATAATCGTCGCCAACGGCACATTCGGAGTATCGCTGAAAGATGTCGTTGCGCTCCCCATAGCAGCACAGGAAGCGTTCGCCGTTCTTGTCCTGCTCGTTTTCGGCAAGGATGATTTCACGGGAGCCGATATTCACGGCACACAGGACGGTGTAATCGCCCACCATACGCTTTTCACTTTTCATAACCGCCACCTCAAATAATATTGATGACGATAACAACGCCGCCGTCACTCTCTCTGACTTCCTTTCGAGACAGTTCGGGGAAAAGGGACTGTACACGCTGCCTCGCTCTGCGGATGGACTCAAAGCACGGCAGTCCGTAGGATTTGTAGTTGTATGCCAAGTCCTCCAGCGGCAGCTCGCCGGCACGGAGATCATCGGCATAGCGGTTGTAGTAGCGGTAATACAACTTCATATCCTCATAACGGGTTTCCGGCGAATTCCGCAGGATCTGAAGCACTCTGCTTTCAACGGTATTGATTCGGTTCATTTTCTCCCTCCTTCGGGTAGTAGAAAAGGGGCGGAGTTTATCGCTCCGCCCCATAGGTGATTGGCTCACTTCCTGTTTTTCTTTCTTACCTGCAAGAAGATAAAGCCGCCGATAATAAAGGCTACCAGCACGATAGCCACGATGGTTTTAGGCTCCATCAGTCATTACCCTCCTTCTTCTTTTTCTTAAAGCCAACAAATGCTGTCACGGCAATGCCCACTGCGGACAATCCCGCAAGTGCGTACAGCAGTGGCAGATTGGTGGCGTCGCCGGTCTTGGGCGTATCACGCAGTACATTGTGCATCTCCACAATGGTGGTAGAGCCGGTCTTGACCGTCGCTTTCTTGTCAGCAGGCAGGACATACATCGCAGAGGCGGAGTTGCTCACCTCGGAGACGGTGTAATCCCCGATGCGGATGCCCTCAATGACGATCTCGCCCTTGTCGTTGGTTTCAAGGATAATGTCATAGCCGTTTGCGCCGGTAATGCGGAACGCAAAGCCCTTGATCTTGCCGTCCGAGGAAGTCTTGACGATCTTCAGGTTTCCTCGCATCGCTTCATTGATAAAGCCCACGCCCGCCTTGTTCTCCACCTCGCAGGTTTTTCCGTCCGTGTCGATCATCACCTCATACACGCCGGTGTCGAGGACAAAGCCCTCCGGCGCTTTGGTTTCCTTCACGAAGTAACGACCGTAGAACAGGTCTTTCATCTCATACGACCCGATTTCCTTTTCGGTCAGTGTGCCGAGCAACTCGTCGCCGTCGTCCAGCTTGCCGCTTCCGTTGCTGTCCTTGTAGACCTCAAAGGTCGCTCCGGTCAGCTTATTGTCGGGATATTCGGCATCCACCTTGGTCAGATGGATGTTGCCACGGATATATTTGTTGACGATCTTGATTTCCACCACCTGAGCGTCCTTGCCGATGGAGACGGGATAGACGGTATCATCCAGCACGAAGCCCGCAGGCTGTTCGATCTCACGGATATACCAAGTGCCGTAAGGGATGCCCTCAAAAGAAAAGCTGCCGTCCTCTTTGGAGGTGGCAGTCATCAGCGCAGTTTCCTTTGTAAACTCGCCGTCGTCCGTGCGGAATAGACCAATGACGGCTCCTGCAAGTACCTTACCGTCCTCATCCACCTTCTTGCCGGAAACAGAGCCGTAGAGAAGGTCGTTCTCGATGGCTTTGCCGTCGTTGGCGTTGATCTTTACGACCGCCGTATCCTGACCGGCGTACTCAAAGACCACGGGGTATTTGGTATCGGAGAGGATATAGTGGCTGTCGGTGGCAAGCTCCTTCACATAGTAGCTGCCAAGCGGCAGGTCGGTCTTGACCGTTGCCGTGCCGTCCTCATTGAGTGCGATGATCTCAATCAGTCCGTCTGCGGGAATGGAGGTGCCGCTGACGCTGACGATTTCCTCGGCGGCATACAGCCCGAAGGAGATGTTCTTCAGCTCGCCGTTTGTGCCGATGCCGAACAGCTCATTCGTTTCAAGGGATTTCACAAGGCTGATTTCCGCCGTCTGACGCTCGTTGACAAAGGAGGTCGCCGTTTCGGTGACGGCAACATTCTGACCGGCGTAGACCAGTTCAACAGAATGAGGCTCGCTGTTCAGCACCATACCATGAGGTGCGGTAATCTCCCGTACCTCATATTTGCCGAGATAGAGTTCACGGCTCTTGGCAACGCCGTTTTCATCGGTGGTAACCGTGTCCACGACCTCGCCCTTCTGATTTCGGACAGTGCCGTCCGGCGTAGTAATGTCCTCAGCGGCGATGATCTCATAGACCGCACCGGGAAGGCCACGCTTTTCATACTGCGGCTGATAGATGGTGGGCAGTTCGTTTCCGCTTTCATCTACGCCGCCGATGACGGAAACGCCGAAGAACACCTCGCCGGTCTTTTCCACCGTGATGGTGCCCTTCTGCGCCATATTGGGCTTATCCACTTTTACCACTGTAACCCCGCTTTCCTCGGTAGCGTTTTCCTCCGTGACATCAAAGTACACGGGCGTAGAGTCAAGGACATAGCCGTAGGGAGCCTGTACCTCGACAATAGAGTACCCCTTTCCAAAGGACAGCTTTTCCGGCGTAACAAGAGAACCTTCTGCATTGGTGTAGAACACATCAATGGTGGTGGGCGTCGGGTAGGTGAAGGTCATTGTTACGGGGTTGCCGTCCGGGTCATAAATCTTGAAGCCTGCACCGGCATAAGGGATAGTCTTGCCGGTTTCTGCGTCCTGCTTCACGATTTTGATGAAGCTGTTAAAGGGTGCATTGTTGATAAGGTATCGATAAGTCGCCCCGTTTTGAGAGATGAACACATCAAAGTCGGGCATCAGCTCGCTGCCTTCCCAGCCGGATACCTGATGGACGGTGTAGATGCCGTAAGGCATATCCTTTGTCTGAGCAAAGCCGTTTTCATCACAGGTGAGATAATCACGCTCGGTGTCCTCGGCAACCTCGTAGCTGCCTGCGGATTTCAGGTACACGGCAAACTCAGCTCCGCTTTCGGGTGTTTCAATCTGCGTATCACCGTTATCGGTGTGCTTGATGATGGCAATATTGCCCTTTGCGACCTGCTCGGTCACATCATTTGCCGTCTGATTATGCTCCACGGTATAAAGCTGCGGCTCTGCACCGACCTTATGGACGGTGGTATCAAGCAGATAACCCTCAGAGGGAGTGATTTCTCTCACCGTCCAGTCGTTATCGCAGATATACTCCTTGGTAACGAACTGCCCGTTTTTGTCGGTGGTGTAGGTATCCACAAGGGTTTCGCCCTTATAGATGCCGTAAACAGCACCGGCAAGAGAAGCATCACCTTGCGCCGTGCCGGTTTCGGCATCGCTCTTGGTGACGGTCACGGAAAACTTCTTCAAAATATTGAGGAAGCTACGGTTCGTGACCTCGTTCCAGTTGATAGGCGCAGACTGCGCTTCGGGAACAACATAGCGAACAACAGTGTCCACTTCCTCTACGGTATAAGGTGTGGAACCGGAAATGAGGACATCCTCAAAGGTTGCAATGCCGCTTGCATCAGTGACGGCATACTCGTCCACGGCAATGCCGGAGAGTGAAGTGCCGTAAAGGTGGAAGGTCACACCCTCGTTGAGATTGTCCTCCGAGGACTTCACGATCTGCAAATCTCCACGCTTGAGCTTGTTGTTGAAGTTTACGGTAGAAACCTGACCGGAAACCACCGTCACACGGCGGGATTCCTGCGGCTCATACTTGTCGTAGTCCATTTCGGTCACGGTGTAAACACCGGGCATCAGGTTGTCGATCTGAATCTCGCCCTTGGAGTTGGTCTTGACGGTCTGATTGATGCCGTTGCCGGTGACGGTAAAGGTGAGGTTATCCACCTTGCCGTCCTCCGAGGCCTTGACGATCTTGGCAGAGCCATAGCTGACCTTCAGATTGAGAAATGCCTGCACCGGGTCCATAACGGTTGCGGCATAAGTTGTTACATCCTGCATCGTGCCGTCAGGCCCATAGTGGCCGTCGCTCCAAACCACAACGCCCTTGCGGATGTTGTTCTTGGATGCAGAAATGGTCACAGGCTCGGCAGGCGCAGTTTTAGCGGTAATGGTCAGCGTGTTACCATTGGTCGTAAAGACAATATCGGACAGGTTGCTGCTGAAGGTATAGTCCGACACCACATGATTGCTGTCGGTCAAGGTAGCCGTGTATTGACTACCGTCCCATTTCAGCTCGACAGTCTGCGCCTTGTTGGGGGTCTTGCTCATAAAGCTGGGAATGACCGTATGGTTCTGAACGCTGGCTTCGATGCTGTCGTAGTAAGCAGAGAATCGACTATACAGCGGGTGAGAAGTGCGGTACACGGATTTCACGGCATCAGCACTGCCGGGGTCAACATGGTTGAAGTTTGCATCCCGCTCTCCGACAACCGTTTCCCATACCAGCACCTGCGTAGCCATCATGTGCGCCATTTTGTCAGCATCGGATTCATTCTGCGAGCGCCAGTCGAGGGACAAGTCACCCTGATAGCCATACTGCATGATTCTGCCCAGCAGTGTCTTGATGGTATCGGCATCAATGGTGCTGTTGTAATCAGATGGATAGTTCTTCCAATAATCCTCGCCGTATCTTGTATAGGTTTTCTCCAGCAGACGGGGAACACCCGGCTCGATGCAGTAGCAGGCAGGGCCATCGAAGGAACCGATGGTGTGCAGTGTGGTCATCCATGTTGCCTCACCGGAGGTCCAGCCGTTCATATAATGCAGCTCATCATGCCCCCAAGTACCGCTGTAATCAAGATTAGCATCCCCGCTGCGGGGAAAGCCAATGGAATAGGATTTTTCCACTTCGCCGGAAGAAAAAGCGGCAAAGGCGGTGATACCGCCGCCGAGAATGGTTGTGAAGCAGATCAGCAGCGCCATAAGCCCTGAAATGCTTCTGCGATAGAGTTTTTTCATTTGCGTACCTCCTTGTAGATATGAAAAAAGCACCGCATTGCTGCGATGCTGATTTCAAAGTGTTTAGTTTTATGCGTATCCGATGTAGATCAGATAACTGCCAGCGGAGACGGACTCATACCAGACCCACACATCGGTGATGTCCGCATCTGCCGCATAGCGATTGAGTCGAGATTGTATGTCCCGTTCCAGATAGATACATCCTGCATCCGCATCAATGGGGTTGTCCCAGCAGTACACCGCTTCACTGTTCAGCGTAAGACCGACACTCTCGGAATAGCTCTTAGCAAAACTGATCCAGTAGCTGATGTCAAATGCCGGCGCTGTGGGTTCTTGCGTGGGCGGCTCGGTGGGCTGCGGCTGTTCTGCCGGTTTGGGGGCTTCCGTTGCCGGTGGTGCGGGCGGTTCTGTTTCAGGCGGTGCAGTTGAAGCAGCGGTTTCCGGTCGGCGTTCGGACTCGTCTGTTTTCTTTCCAGGTTCGCTTGACTGTGGCAGCACTGCCGTGCTGTAGTCAGCCTGATCGGGAGCCTCTGTTGGTTGGGTGTCACTTTCCGATACGCTTGCCGGGTTCTCTGCAGCACGGTTGTCTGTTTGTGATTCTGTGCTTTGGGGACGGTCAGCCTCCGTTTTCTCTGTTGCCTGCGTCGATTTCGCTTGGTCGGGAACTTCTTTACTTTCCGAAGAAGAAACAGAGGCAGGCTCTTTGGTGATTGGCGAGGTGTTGCTGCACCCCATGGTCAGACACAAAAGTCCTATGAGAAAAAGAACTGCGATTTTGGATTTCATACACTTCACTCCCTTCGACTACATTCTACCCGATGAGAACTGCTTCGACAAAGGTGCGTTTTGAAGCGCAACTTTTCATCATACCGCCAAAACGCAGTTTTCCGAATTGTGCGAACTCCGTTTGCTCTTAGATAGATTTAACTTAGAGAGATAGAGATAAATCAGGAGATAGTTTATTTCGGATAGTCTGGAAGTTCTCAGGGGATGGAGTGGGAGGAAGGGGACGGCAGGAAACATACTCCGCCTGCATTTAGCGGCTGTCACGCTCTGCCCGCTGACGAAGAAAGCGACTGTAATGCTCCAATGCTTTGACCACATAATCCTCCGTTTGGCTTACGGGGATATTCTTCGGGATCAGGCTTCGCACCTTGTCCCCACGCAGGACGATTTTCTCACGCTGATTTGGTTTTTCCTCGCCCATAATGGCGGACACCACCTCCGGCGTGAGCTTTCCATCTGTGAAGAACTTCCGCATACGAATGGTCTGATCGTGGGACGGGGTGCATTGGTTCAGGTCGATTTCATCAACCACCGCCCGTTGACTGTCCTCGTCCAAATAGGAAAGCTCCACCGCAGGACGCATTTTAATTTTGCCTTCGTCCACAAGGTCGAGCAGTTCAGGCACAAGACTTGTCAGACGGATATAGCGTTTGATTTGCGAGGTACTGTCACCTGTTTCAGATGACAGCTCAATGTTTGAGCGTTCTCCCGACAACTTCGGTCCCACTGGGTCCGAAGTTAAATCTGTGCGTTTTCCTTGACGGCTCATAGCTTCCAGCCGCATCTTATAGGCAAACGCCTTTTCTGAGGGAAGTATCTGCGACCGCTGGTAGTTGCTCTCCACCATCAAAATGGTGGCGGCGTCACGGTCAAGGTCTACCACCTCGCAGCGGAGCGTTTCAAATCCGGCAAGCTCACAGGCTCGTTTTCTGCGGTGTCCCGAAACAAGCTCGTATCTGCCGTCCTCCTTCTGCCGGACGGTCGCCGGGGTGATGACTCCGCGCTCCTCGACGCTCTCCACAAGCTGTAACATATCCTCATCGTCCCGCACCTTAAAGGGATGGTCGGGGAAATTGTCGATCTCCGTCAGGGGAATGTCCCGGATTTTTGCCAGCTTTGCGTCGTCCCGTTCCTCCTGCGTGGAGAACAGGTCATCGAGCGTGTTCGTGGGAAGCGTGAAGTCGCTCTTTCTGCCTGCCATCGGCTAACACCTCCTTCGTGAAATCTGCGTAGGCCTTGGACACGGTGCTGTTCGGCTCATAGGCGTATATGCTTTTTCCCTTGGACGAAACCTCTGCGGCTTTCACGGCAACGGGAATGGTCGTCCGGTAAATCCTGATCCGGCAGCCGAAGTTCTCCCGCAGCGCCTCCACGGTGCTTTTGGCGAGATTCGTTCTGCCGTCCACAAGGGTCAGCAGGATTCCGTCGATGGCAAGGTTCGGGTTGGTGTGCTTTTTTACCTTGGCAATCGTGGACAGGAGCTGCGTCATTCCCTTTGCCGGCAGATATTGCGCCTGCACGGGAATGATAACGCTGTCCGCAGCCGTCAGTGCGTTAAGGGTAATCATACCGAGGGACGGCATACAATCTATGAGGACATAATCGTAGTTGTCCTTTACTTGGCTGAGATAGTTCTTCATCACGCTTTCCCGGCTCATTGCGGTCACAAGGCTCATCTCCAGCGCCGACAGCTCAAGATTCGACGGCACAAGGTCAACCTTTTCCTCGTGGCTGAGAATCCCGGCAAATGGGTCTTGGCTTTCCTCGCGCATTACCGCCGCCAGCTTGTTGGTCAGCGTCTGCGGCAGACTGTCTGAATCCCGCCAGCCGAGGCAGGCCGTAAGGTCGCTCTGCGGGTCTGCGTCTATGAGGAGTACCTTTTTGCCCTGCATGGCAAGCCCGATTCCGAGGTTGACCGCCGTGGTGGTTTTCCCGACGCCGCCCTTTTGGTTGCATATCGCTATGGTTTTACAGTTTGGCATCTTTCGTTTTCCTCCTTCTTTGTAGATTTCATAGCCGCCTGTAATGAACGGCTATGTATATGTCCGCAGTATTTGTCCTCAACGCCCCCTGCGGCGGCTTTCGCCTTCCGGGAAACACTTGGGTCACGGTGTGCTGCACCGTGTCATAGGGCTTTCACCTCTGCCGGGTTCTCCGCCAGCTCCGTAGAGAAGTATCATTATCATTCTGACTGTCATCGCCGTCCCGGTGGCAATCCGGGTTTCAGATCGGGGGTTCTCGCTCGTCCTCCGGTTAGGAGAAGTCACGGCGTACCCATCTTCGGGCTAATCATCAGAAGTAATGTCCCAAGTGCCTGTATATTCAATTTTCAAGGTTCACGAAGCGGCTCCCGATTGTGGTTGGGAAAGAACCCCTTCACTTACTCTGAATAAGGAAGCGATTTTTGAGGGTGTTTTTCAAAAAAAGTTGAAAAAATTTTTCGTGCCCCTTGGAAAGCAAAAAATCCGCCCTTCCGAGAACGGAAAAGCGGCTTTGCGTTTGAATGATTTACTTGTTCATATTTATATAGTATACTGTGGTCAGGCTTATGGAAGGAGGGCAAGAGCTATGACGAACGGCAGCAACAGAAGCAAAGAGATAATAAGCAGGCTCGGTTTGTCCTCCCGGACTTTTTGCTTCATAACGAATTACGGTCAGTTCAGACGAAAACGGGGATAGTACAGGACTATCCTGATTTCGCGCAGGGCTGTTCGGTGAGCAGTTCTGCTTTTACTTTATATATGGGAGATGATACACGATGATTTATTTTACGGCAGACACGCATTTCGGTCACTACAATGTCATCCGGTTCTGCGACCGTCCCTTTGCCTCCGCCGAGGAAATGGACGAGGCGATGATTCAAAACTGGAACGATAGAGTGACCGGAAACGATACGGTATATATTCTTGGGGATATGTTTTTCCGCAGCACCAATGCGGAGGGAATCCTGAAGCGGTTGAAGGGCAAGAAGCGGCTGATCGTCGGCAACCACGACGGCTCGTGGATGACGAAGTTTGACTACGCAAGGTATTTTTTCAGCGTGGACAAGTTTTTGGAAACCTCGGACGGAAAGCGCTCTTTAACGCTATTCCATTACCCGATGCTTTCGTGGAAGCACGCGAAGCGGTCATATATGATCCACGGGCATATTCATAATGATACGAGGGCAGACTTCTGGCCGCTGATTGCCGCACGGGAGAATGTTTTGAATGCCGGTGTGGATATAAACAGCTTTAAGCCTGTAACTTTTGATGAGCTGCTGGAAAACAACCGCCATTTCAAGGAAAACTCTTTGGCGGAAAGCTATACCTGAAATGAAAAGAGCCGCTTACTCCGATTGGGAATAAGCGGCCCGAACTCTATTCAGATGTATACGACCTTCAGCTTTTTTCGCTTTGCGCCGGTCAGCTTCACCAGCACATCGTCAACGGCGTCCGTGTATTTGCCCTGCCGGATAAGCGTGTTTTTCAGGTCTATGAGGGATTTGATAACCTCCGACCGTTCCTGCTCGGTCAGATAGATATGATACTTCTGTTCTTTCATTGTCCGGCACCTCCTGACGCTTCCATTATACTCCGGCAGTTGCAAAAAACGCAAAGATGCGATTATACTATATATATACTGATAGCAACAAGGCTCCAACCTTGCCGGTTGAAGCCCTGTTGCTGCCTTTGCGAATGCCACTTTTCTGTTCGTTTGAAATTATCGCCTTAGTGGGCTGTGGCATTGGCCGCCCCTCTTTTACATACCGAATTGAAAGGAGACGGAATGGGTATGAGCAATCAAACGGAAGAAAAGGATCTGTTCCATGCGGTATCCCTGTCCGGCGGTAAGGACAGCACCGCTATGCTGTTGCTCATGGTTGAGCGAGGGCTGCCGATCCATGCGGTCCTGACGGCAGATACGGGCATGGAATTTCCGGAAATGTATGAGCATCTGCAAAAGCTGGACGACTATCTGTTTGCAGAGCGAGGGCTGCATCTGACGTGGCTGCGCCACCCAAAGGGCTTTGAGTGGCTGATGTTTGAGGAAAAGAAGCAGCGATCAGCCAGCATTGAAAACCGGCAGTGGCTGGGTGTTTCTCTATACGGAAACGGCTGGCCCGGTCCCCGTGTGCGCTGGTGTACGGGGCAGCTGAAAACGCATCTCATCCATAAGGAAATCAACCGGCTGAAAGGACAATACCGGGCCGTGAGTTATGTGGGTATCGCCGCAGATGAGCCGAAGCGCATCAAAAGCGAGCGCTATCCGCTGGTGGATTGGGGAATCACGGAGAAGGAAGCCCTGCAAATCTGCTATGACCGGGGTTATGACTTCGGTGGGCTGTATCAGATTTACCACCGCTGCTCCTGCTGGTGCTGCCCTTTGCAGGGCATTGGGGAACTGCGAAAGCTCCGGCAGTATCACCCGGAGTTATGGGAGCGGCTGCGGGAAATGGACAAACGGGCGTTGGCACAGTTCGGCTCCGGCCCGCTGGGACAGTTCAAGAAGGATTGGAGCGTGGAACGATTGGAGCAGCGATTTGCGGCAGAAGCGCAGCAGCTTTCTATTTCATCCTTGCAGAAGGAGCGTGAGCGATGATGTATCGAGAACCGAGTGATTCCCCTTGGGGCCTTGTTGTACGCTGCGACACTTTGTGTCCCGGTGTGTATAGCGTATCCACGGCAGGCCACGGAGGGATCATGGCCCAAATCGACGCAGCTCGGCAGTTGCTGTCCCTGGAAGCACAGCAGGTCGGCTTTCAGGCAGGCGGGTATCTGAATTTTGAGGAGGACTGCGATGCGTCGGTGGCCCTGCGGGAACTGATGGACAGCGGTATCATTGCACCCCGGACGGATAACTACTTCCGCCCCGGCGAATATGAAGCCTGCATTGACCGGAGCCTGCAGCGCTGGAACCCGGCCTATTGGCGTGCACGGCAGAAACGGCTCTCTGTACAGGCGGCAAAAGCGACAAAGGAGCGTGAACGGTAATGGACTTTGAGATCAAGATCATGACCCCGGCAGAGCGCAGCTACTGTTATACCGGCAGCCAGCAACTCGACAAACAGACCGGCTGCATCGGTCATTTGCGCGGGGACATGGACAGAAGCGGCAACGGCTTTTTCACCTCATGGGAGGATCATTGCGGGGAGCTGAAAACACAGGCGTTCAAGGATGAGTTTGATGATTTTATCAATGCCCTGCGTTTTGACGAGCGCTATGACGGCATTTTCAAAAACCGCAGCAGCCTTTCCCGATACTGCTATGAACACAAAGAAAGTGTGTTTGCCGAGGATTTTATTCCGCAGTACGGATTCCGGGTGGATACGCCGGAGTATGCCTATCTGCTGCGGCTGAATCCCATGCAGGGCGATTATAACCTGTATATCTACTGCTATCGCCGGGAGATGCTGGAGCAGCACATGGAAAAGGCGGCCCGCGGCATTTGCTTTCTTGATACAAGCGGCAAGGAACGGTTCCACATTCCCGATGGGGACAGTATCCGTGTGACCCGTCCGGATGGCAGCCATAGTGACCACACCTGCCGCTACATTGACGAGAACCGCGCCGAGATCGGCTACGGGGTCGATAACCTGTATCACATGGCGCAGTTTGCCGAATGGATGGCGCGAAACGGCAACACTTATGTGCCGCTGCGCTCCTCCCTGCCGAAGCAGTGCTACTCTCTCCTGCTGGACACCGGAAATGTGGTGATTTTGAAACGGGGCGAAACCGGCTATTACAAGACGGACATTCCCCACACCTCAAAGGAAGAAGCCCGTGCGCTTGTGGAGGAATATAACCGCAAGCTGGGCGTGACCCGCGCCCAGGAGGAGGCTATGAAGGGCGGCTCCATGTTCGGCTTTGACAAGCCCATTGCCGATCCTGCCAACTACGATGCACAGGGGCAGCCGTTAAAGCGCCGGGAGAAAGACCGAGGTGACGCACGATGACCGGGCAGAAACATATTATCTGGAGCAGCGATCCGGACTACGAGGATTGGAGGGGCGATCTGGAGGAACAGTACCCCGAGCTTTCCGAGCAGGAACGGATGGAATTGATGGTCGAGCAGAACAACGACTATCTCGATGACGAGCGGTGCAATCTGAACATTCAGCTCTCCCGCCCCATTCTGCTGATCGCAGACATCGGCCGATGGGATGGGCGGTATCCCAGTTATGCCGAGATCAAAAGCGGCAATATCCGCGATTGCCTGTATTCCGAGATGGACTATTCCACATGGTATGTAGACCGGCTGGGCGATCTGCGCTGCGATGCCGTACATCACGACGGCACGAACCATTATCTCTACCGTGCCTACAAGGAGAATGTGAGCGAAGCACAGATCGACCGGCTGAAAGAAAAGCTGTACAGCGGCACCGCCACCCGCAGCGACGTGACCCGTGTGACAAAGCGCCTGGGCGACGAGATTGGGCGGGTCTACGGCTGGCGGTTTCCGCCCGTCCGGGAAGCGGCGCGAGAAAGATAGGAGGAAAACGGTATGTCTGTTGATGCAAGAAAAGAACGCTTTGAGCTGGTGGAGGTGTTTGACCGTCCCATGCTCTTTACCTGCCTGCGGGTAGACCGAAACACGGTGCCCAAGGGGCTGTATCTCTATGAGGTACGCAATGACGACGATCAGTGCGGGATCCCCGTGGAGATCGGCCGCTGGATCATGGTTAACCACTGGGGAACGCTGCTGTCTGCGACACCCATCAAACTGGAGCCGAACCGGTACAATAACAACGCCTACCGCCATATCGATCCGGAAAACGACTGGAACTACACCGGCGATCTGTGTTCGGCCAAGGAATATATGGATAAATACCTGCTGAAAAAGGACAGGGAAAAACCAAAAGAAAGATAGGAGGTGCTGCCCATGGCACGCAGATTTCAGGAGATCACGGAGGTTTACCGGCAGGAGATCGCCGCACTGGCCCGCGCAGACCGGTGGACGGCATTTCTGCGCTCTGCCTGCCGGAATTATAAGCTGCCCTTTGAGGAGCAGGTGCTGGTACACGCACAGCGCCCGGACGCAACGGCTGTGTTGGAGATAGAGCGCTGGAACCGTCAATTCGGCCGATGGGTCAATAAGGGCGCTACCGGCATTGCCGTATTTGATCGGGACTATCCGGGACGCACGCGCCTCAAGTATTATTTTGATATATCCGACACCCACGAAAGCCGTTTGTCCCGCCCCGTGCCGCTCTGGCAGGTGCCTGCCGAGCAGGAGCCGGATGTGATCGAAGCGTTGGAAAACCGATTCGGTGCGCTGGACGATAAAGGCACATTGGAGGAAGCCATAGTATCCGCCATGGAAAACGCTGCGGCGGACAATATGACGGACTATCTTGATGATCTGCAGAATTGCCGGGACAACAGCCTGCTGGAAGAACTGGACGAGCTGAATTTGTCGGTTCTCTATCGCCGTCTGCTGGAGAACAGTACGGCGTATATGTTGATGTGCCGCTGCGGGCTGGAACCGGATGAATATTTTGATCCGGAGGATTTCTCTGAGGTGTTCAATTTCAATACCCCGGAAACGCTGAATGCCCTGGGCGTGGCCACACGGGATATTGCCGAAAGCGGTTTGATCGCCATCGCATTGACCGTCCGAAGCCGTCAAAAGCAAATTCGCACAATTGCACAGGCACCGGAAAATGAGTATCCTATAGACAAGCAAACAGAAACACAGACCGAAAGGAGCGAAAACCATGGAACTGACATACACGATGAAGGACGGCTACCGGCTGCCGGATCTGCTGCCGCCGCAGGAGCCGGAAACAGCCCTTGGGAAATACGGCCTGCTGCGCCGGAGGTATCTGAAGGAGCACCGGAAGGTGCTGTTCACGAACCTGCTGACATCGGGCAGGCTGAACGAGCATCTGGCGGAGATCGACCGGACGGCGCGGCAGCGCGTGGAACAGACGGTGACGGCGATGGCTCAGGCCGAGGGCGTGACGGAGGAGCTGAAAGCCGCCGACCCGATGAAGTGGGTGGGGCTGATGAACAACCTGAGAAACGCCGCCGAGGGGACAGTGCTGGCGGAGCTGATCTACAGCTGAACACCGAACCCGAAGAAGCGGACAGTGCGGAGGAAGCAACCTCTGAGCTGCCCGCTTTTTTGGATGAAAAGAAAATTTTCGCCATCATTGAAAACCGCAATGATGAACTGATCTACAAGAAGGCGCAGATCGAACTGTTTTTCCGGTCACATCCGGACGAGGCCGAGCGTGCCGAATATCTCCGCTCGGCATATCAAGACCGTTTCACCGAGATCCTTGCAGACGGAGCACGGCTGGGGTATCGTCCGCAGAAAAACGGTCTGCTCATGTGGGAGGGCGCATATCTTTCCCGTACCAGCGAAAGCGTTTTTTCATGGAAGCTGGTGGCAGGCTTTACGGCACAGCTCATTGACAAACGGGAATACTATGTCAACACCGAGATCAAACCGTTTGTGCCGATGGAATCACAGCAGCTTACACTGTTTGATATGCCTGCGTTCGACCAACCGGACGGTACACCGGCTGCGCCGCTGTTCTCCCATCCCAAGCTGCCGCAGCAGATCATTGACGAAGCCCTGTGCGTAGGATCCAACGATGAGCATAGCCGGCTGATCATCTGCGCTTACTTTATGAAGGATAAGCCGGACAACGCCGCATTCCTGCAAAAACACTACGGCGAGAACGGTGCAGGCTTCTATTTTGGCGGAGAGAAAGTTTCGCTTTGGTATGACGCCGAGGGGATGCGTATTGCCCGCGGCAGCACGGCGCAGCGGAGCAATGCCACACTGATCTCCTGGGAGGAAGCGGCAAAGCGTGTCCGGGAGCTGTTGGAGCTGGGGCGGTATATGCCGCAAAGTGAATTGGATGAGGTCGATCACTACGAGCGGATGCGGCTTGCTGACAGCATTGCCTACACCAGCCGGGACATGACAACGGAAGCGAGAAACGCGGGATTTCTGCCGCTGGCCATGCTGGCGCAATCCGTCAAGGGCGGCTATCCGGAAACGCAGAAGCAAATTTATGAGCTTCTCTGTGCGCCGGATACGCTGCAAAAGTGCGTGGACGAATGGACGGCGTTCAACGCCGCGATGGATGCAGGGCAAGACCTTTTGCGTTTTCGCTTTTACCGTCCGAAAGAGATACTGGAGCGGCTCCGTGATCTACAACGGGAGCCGCTTCATTTTACCGTTGCCGACGGGTTTGCTCCCGACCGGCAATTTTTTATTTCCGCCGATGAGATCGACAAGGTGCTGCGTGGATGGGACGGCAGCACCGACTATCGCCTTGGCGTGTACGCTTTTTACGCCACGCACAAGGATAAGACCGAGCGTGAAAAATACCTCAAGGATTATCACGGCGAGTACAGCGGTCATAGCGGCGGGAATGACAATCTCACCCACACCCGTGGCAAGGGCATTGAGTTCAGCCACGGCAGTATCACGGCCCCCTATGCCAAGGTCACGCTGAAATGGCCGGAGGCGGCCAAACGCATCGGGGAGCTGATCTCCCAGAACAAATTTCTCTCAGATGCCGACTGGGCGGCCATGCCGGAGTATGAGCGGAAACAGCTGGCCCGGAAGATCGTCAACTTTTTCATGGATACACCGGACGATGTGGTGCGGCCTTTTTCGCAAAACGCCATTGCGGACTATTGGGAGTGCGTAAAGGCTGTGACCGTTCAGCTCTCCGACGCCGACCGCGTGCAGGAAATTTATCAGAATATGCTCCCTGCGTGGGGATCCACAAAAGAGGATGACCGGCACTATGACCTGCGGAAACAGGGGTTGGAAACCATGCGGTCCTACCTGGACGGCACCTATTCCGTGTTTGGCCTTGAAAAACCACTGCAAGCGCCAACGACCGAGGCCGTTTCCGAACGGCCGGCAGCAGAACCGGAGGTATCGGAGCCGGAACCGCCCATAGCGGAAGCGGAAACCTCAGAGATAGAACCGGCATTACCTGCCGAAGAAAAAGCTGTGCTCACAGCGCTGCGGCCCAAACGGGAGCGTATGCGGTTTGCACCGCTCTATCCGGAAATACCGGCCGGGCAGCGACACGACTTTCACATCATGGATCGGGAGCTGGGCGTGGGCAGCAAGGCGGAAAAGTATGCGTCCAATGTGGCGGCGATCCGCACTCTGCAAGCAGTGGAAAGCGAAAACCGGCTGGCGACGCCGGAGGAACAGGAAACCCTTTCCTGCTATGTGGGCTGGGGCGGCCTTGCCGACTGCTTCGATGAAAAGCACAGCCGGTACGCCGAGCTGAAAGCGCTGCTCACCGAGGAGGAATATGCCGCCGCCCGTGCCAGCAGCCTGACCGCTTTTTATACCCCGCCCGTTCTCATCGACGCCATCTACCAGGCGCTGGCACAGATGGGCTTGGAAAGCGGCAACCTGTTGGAGCCTGCCTGCGGCATTGGCAACTTTATGGGAATGCTGCCGGACAGCATGAGGGATTGCAAGGTCTACGGCGTGGAACTCGACAGTATTTCCGGCCGCATCGCCCGACAGCTTTATCAGAACAGCCGGATCGCTGTCACCGGCTATGAAAAGGCGGAGATCCCGGACAGCTTTTTTGACGCAGCAGTGGGCAATGTGCCGTTTGGAAATATCAAGGTCGTTGACCGGCGCTACGACAAGCATCACTGGCTCATTCACGACTATTTTCTCGGAAAGACGCTGGACAAGATACGTCCGGGCGGCGTGATCGCCTTCATCACCTCAAAGGGCACGATGGACAAGGAAAGCCCTGCCGTGCGGAAATATCTGGCCCAGCGGGCCGACCTCATCGGGGCGATCCGCCTGCCCAATACGGCCTTCAAGGCCAGCGCCGGAACAGATGTGACCAGCGACATTCTCTTCCTCCAGAAGCGTGACCGCATTGTGGACATCGAACCGGATTGGGTGCATCTGGACACGGATGAAAACGGCATCCGCATGAACAGCTATTTCGTCCGGCATCCGGAAATGGTGCTGGGCGAGATGGCCATGGAGAGCACTCAATACGGCATGGACAGCGTGTGCAAGCCCTATGAAAATGCCGATCTTGCCGATCTTCTGAGCGAAGCGGTATCGGGGCTTCATGCACAGATCCCCACCTATGAGCAGGACGGGCCGGAGGAGGAAGATTTATCCATTCCCGCCGACCCGAATGTGCGTAATTACAGCTTTACCAGCGTAGACGGCAAGCTGTATTTCCGCATTGACAGCCGCATGGAGCCGGTCGAACTGCCGCTGACCACCGAGAACCGAGTGCGCGGCATGATCGCCCTGCGGGACTGCACCCGTCAGCTCATCGAGTACCAGGCGGAGAACCATCCCGATGAGATCATCCGGCGCGAGCAGGAGAAGCTGAACGGGCTGTACGATGCCTATGTCAAAAAATACGGGCGGCTTTACACCCGCGGCAACAACCTTGCCTTTTCGGATGACAGCAGCTATCCGCTGCTGTGCTCGTTGGAGGTGCTGGACAACGAAGGCAATTTCGCCCGCAAGGCGGATATGTTCACCAAGCGCACCATTCGCCCGCATGAGCCGGTCACGCAGGTGGATACGGCATCGGAGGCGCTGGCGGTATCTCTCTCCGAAAAAGCGCAGGTGGATCTCGGCTTTATGTCGGAGCTGTCCGGTAAAAGTGAGGACGAGCTGGTGCAGGAGCTTTCCGGGGTCATTTACCGGAATGTCCGTTGCGGTCTTACGCCGGAGGAGATCAGTCCGGTGCAGCTTGATCTGGCGGCATATCCCTATGTCACCGCCGAAGAATTTCTGTCCGGCAATGTGCGGAAAAAGCTGCGTATGCTGCAGGCGCTACAAGCAGCGCTACCGGCTGAAAAGAAGCAGGAGCTTGCCGGGTATCTCTCCGCCATGGAAGCTGTGCAGCCGACAGAGCTGACCGCTGCGGAGATCGGTGTGCGGATCGGTGCATCATGGGTGCCTACCGATGTCTATCAGCAGTTTATGTTCGAGCTGTTCGGTACCAGCGTATACGCCAGGCAGAGAATGCGGGTCGTTCGCTCCGAATACAGCGGAGAATGGAACATCAGCAACAAAAGCATGGACGGCGGCAACATCAAAGCCGTCACCACCTACGGCACCAAGCGTATCACGGCATACCACATCCTGGAGCAGACACTGAATCAGCGGGTAGTCAAGGTGTTCGATACCGTTGTGGAGGACGGCAAGGAGCGGCCAGTGCTGAATGTGAAGGAAACTGCCATCGCCCAGGATCGGCAGGAGCTGATCAAGTCCAAGTTTGCCGATTGGCTGTGGCAGGACATCGACCGACGCGAACGGCTGTGCCGCATCTATAATGACACCTTCAATTCCATCCGCCCGCGGGAATATGACGGCAGCCACATCCGCTTTGTGGGGATGAACCCGGAGATCAGCCTGCGAAAGCATCAGGTGAACGCCATCGCCCATGTATTGTACGGCGGCAATGCGCTGTTGGCACACGAAGTGGGTGCAGGGAAAACCTTTGAAATTGTTGCCGCCGCTATGGAAATGAAGCGTCTGGGGCTATGCACCAAGTCGCTGATCGTGGTGCCCAACCACATCACGGAACAGTGGGCGGCAGAATGGCTTCAGCTCTACCCAGCCGCTAACATTTTGGTAGCTACCGAACGCGATTTTGAAAAGCGCAACCGCCGCAGGCTGTGTGCCCGTATTGCCACCGGAGATTATGATGCAATCATCATCGGCCACAGTCAGCTCATGAAGATCCCCCTGTCCCGTGAACGGCAACAGGCCATTTTGCAGCGGCAGATCGACGAGGTGCTGCTGGCCATCAGCGACGCTAAGCGGCAGAAAGCAGAAAACTTCACCATCAAGCAGATGGAGCGAACCCGTAAGTCATTGGAGGCGCGGCTGGAGAAGCTCAACGATCAGAGCACCAAGGACGACACCGTGACCTTTGAGGAGCTGGGCATCGACCGGCTGTTCATTGATGAGAGCCACAGTTTCAAAAATCTCTTTTTGATGACGAAAATGCGCAATGTCGGCGGTATCGCGCAGACGGAAGCGCAGAAGTCCTCGGATCTCTTTGCCAAGTGTCAGTATCTGGACGAGCTGACCGACAGCCACGGTGTTATCTTCGCCACCGGCACCCCGATCTCCAACAGTATGGTGGAATTGTATACGGTGCAGAGGTACTTGCAATATCAAACCTTGCAGGAGATGGGTCTTATCCACTTCGACGATTGGGCCAGCGACTACGGTGAAACCGTTACCGCCATCGAGCTTTCCCCGGAGGGCAGCGGCTATCGCCCGAAAACCCGTTTTGCAAAATTCTTCAATCTGCCGGAGTTGATGGCGACCTTCAAAATGGTGGCGGATGTGCAAACGGCGGATATGCTGAAGCTGCCCGTCCCAAAGGCCAACTTCCACACCGAGGTCATCCACCCCAGCGAGCTGCAAAAGAAAGCTGTTGCAGGACTGGCGGAGCGTGCCGAGCGCGTCCGCGCCCGTGTGGTCGATCCCAGCACCGACAATATGCTGCGCATCACCAACGACGGACGCAAGCTGGCGTTGGATATGCGGCTGCTAAGCTCTCTGGCACCGGACGATGAAAACAGCAAGGTTTCCGTATGCGCCCGGAATGTCTATCGGATATGGGCAGAGAGTACCGCACAGCGCAGCACGCAGCTGATTTTCTGCGACCTGTCTACTCCCAAGGCGGACGGCAGCTTCAATGTGTATGACGATCTGCGGCGGAAGCTGCTTGAGATAGGCATTCCGGAAAACGAGATCGCTTATATCCACACCGCCAACACCGAGCAAAAGAAAAAGGAGCTGTTTGCCAAGGTGCGCGGCGGCGAGGTGCGCATCCTCATGGGCAGCACCGCAAAAATGGGAGCCGGAACCAATGTGCAGGACAGGCTCATCGCCTTGCATGATCTCGATTGCCCATGGCGGCCCAGCGACTTGCAGCAGCGCCTTGGGCGCATCGTGCGGCAGGGCAACCAAAATCCGGAGGTGGAGATCTTCCGCTATGTTACCGAGGGCACATTCGATGCCTACCTCTATCAGCTGGTGGAATCCAAGCAGCGGTTTATTGCCCAGATCATGACCTCCAAAGCACCGGCCCGTGCGGCGGAGGATGTGGACGAGACGGCACTGTCCTATGCCGAGATCAAGGCACTGGCCACAGGAAACCCGCAGATCATCGAAAAATGCAATTTAGATATGGAGGTCAGCAAGCTGAATATGCTCCGTGCCAGCCATCTGAGCCAGCGGTATGCGCTGGAGGAGCTGGTGCTGCGGAAGTATCCGGCAGAGATCAAGGAGCTGAACGAGCGCATCGCCGGATATGAACAGGACAGCACGCATTTGGCGGAGCATCCGAAGCCAGCCGAGGGCATTGCGCCGATGGTGCTGAACGGCGTCACCTACACTGAGCGTGAGAACGCCGGTAAGGCGATCATTGAAGCCTGCACGCACATGAATGGCGCGGAAACCGTTTCTATCGGTAGCTATCGCGGATTTTCCATGCTGCTTTCCTACGACGGTGCTGCTAATGAGTTTCGCATGGTGCTCAAAGGCAAGCTGTCCCATACGGCTGTACTGGGTGCGGATGCAGGCGGCAATGTCACCCGTATCGACAACGCGCTGGAAAAGATCACGGAGCACTTGGCCAACGCCCGGTCGCAGCTTGCCCATACCACTGAGCAGCTTGAAAATGCCCGCACAGAGATGACCGCACCCTTTCCGAAGGAGGCAGAACTGGCCGAAAAGACGCGGCGGCTGAACGAGCTGAATGTGCTGCTGAATCTTAACGAGCAGGATCGCCCCGTCATGGCGGATGAGCCGGACGAAGGCGACCGGATCCGACCAAAAAACGCAGAATGGGAGCGATAATTTGCACCTTTGCGCAACCTCAAAAAGCAAGCCTGCGGAGCGAGTTCCGCAGGCTTTGCTCTTGCTTCGATTTGTTTTGAGGGGATCACTTCAGGCAGTGACGGAGACCGCTGAGAACACGTACCCGCCCCGGACCGTGCGGATATAGGTCTGGCTGCCGCCCATCTTCCGACGGAGATTGGAGACGGTATTCGCCACGACCTTCAGGGTGTCCGCGCTGTCCCGGCCCCACACGGCGGAAAACAGGTCCTCCTTGGAAAGCGTGACTCCCGGATTGCTGGCGAGAAGCAGCAGCATATTGAACTCGATCTGGGTCAGCGCCAGCGCGGTTCCGTTTTGAAACGCCTGCTGGGATCGTCCGTCAATGGTTAGTTCCGGGAAGGTAAGCGTGTGCCGGGAACTGAGGGAGACCCGCTCTGCGGCGATGTCCTCCCGCCGCAGAAGGGCCAGGATCTTTTCCTCCAGATCCCCCTCGGCCCCGTTTGCTTGAATGATGATCATAGCGTGTCTGTGTGTTACTCCGTGTCCAGTTCGTGGAGCAAGTTGACCATCTCGATAGCGCTGACTGCACAATCGTAGCCCTTGTTGCCTGCCTTGGTGCCGGCCCGTTCGATGGCCTGCTCGATATTCTCCGTGGTCAATACTCCAAAGAGAACGGGTACGCCGCTTTCCAGAGACACGGCGGCGATCCCCTTGGAGACCTCGTTGCAGACGTAGTCATAATGGCTGGTGGAACCGCGGATCACCGCGCCGAGGCAGATGACGGCGTCATACCTGCCGCTCTTTGCCATCTTGGACGCCACCAGCGGGATCTCAAAGGCTCCGGGAACCCACGCCACATGAACGTCATCCTCCCGAACCTCGTGGCGCAGCAGGCCGTCCAGCGCACCGCTGAGGAGCTTGGAGGTAATGAATTCGTTGAACCGGGCGGCTACGATGCCCACCTTGATGCTTTTGGAGACCAGCTTTCCCTCGAAGGTTTTCATAACTAAGTACCTCTTTCTTTGTTAATATTCCAAAATGTGTCCCATTCGTGCCTGCTTGGTTTTCAGGTAGAACAAATCATGTGCCGTTGCCGCCATCTGGATCGGAACCCGTTCGGAGATTTCCAGGCCGAACTCGGAGAGCTGATACACCTTGTCCGGATTGTTGGTCAACAGGCGCAGGCTCTTGACGCCAAGCTCCCGCAGGATCTGCGCGCCGAGGAAATACTCCCGCTCGTCTCCGTGGAAGCCCAGAGCCAGATTGGCCTCCAGCGTGTCCATGCCCTGCTCCTGCAATTCATAGGCCCGCAGCTTGTTGATGAGGCCGATGCCCCGGCCCTCCTGCCGCATATAGAGCAGGATGCCCCGGCCCTCGTTTTCAATCTGGGTCATGGCGGCGGCCAGCTGCTGTCCGCAGTCACAGCGGAGAGAGCCGAAGGTGTCTCCGGTCAGACATTCGGAGTGGACGCGGCAGAGGATGTCCTTCCCGTCACCGATGTCGCCCTTCACCAGCGCGACATGGTGCTCACCATTCAGACGGCTCACAAAGCCGTAGGCTTTGAAATCGCCGTATTTCGTGGGCATATTCACCGCCGTGACCTGATCCACCAGCTTTTCGTGGCACTTGCGGTACGCCTGCAAGTCCCGGATGGTGATGAACTTGATACCGAACCGCTCCGCCAGCGTCATCAGCTCAGCAGTGCGCATCATGGTGCCGTCCTCCCGCATGATCTCGCAGCACAGGCCACATTCCTTCAGTCCCGCCAGACGGCACAGGTCAACGGTGGCCTCCGTATGACCCTCCCGCTCCAGCACGCCGTTTTTCTTCGACAGAAGCGGGAACATATGGCCCGGTCGGCGGAAATCCTCCGCCCTCGCGCCCTCCTCCACGCAGGCCATCGCCGTCACGGAGCGCTCGGCGGCGGAGATGCCCGTGGAGGTGGATATGTGGTCGATGGACACCGTGAAGGCCGTTTCGTGGTTGTCGGTGTTGTTCTGCACCATCTGGGGGAATTGCAGCTTGCGGACAAAGGCCTCCGACATGGGCATACAGATCAGGCCCTTGCCGTGGGTGGCCATGAAGTTGATGTTCTCCGTGGTGGCAAACTCGGCGGCGCAGATGAAATCGCCCTCGTTTTCACGGTCAGGGTCGTCTGTGACCAGAATGATCTTCCCCTGTCTCAGATCTTCCAGTGCCTCGGGAATGGTATTGAAATTCATAGTAAAAACTCCTTGTTAAAAGCCGCAGCGCAGCAGCATTTCTTTTGTGAGGGTGCTTTCGTTCGTTGTGGTATGCGGTTTCGGTTCTTCCGGACGCAGCAGCTTTTCAATGTACTTGCCCACCACGTCGGTCTCCAGATTCACAGGGTCGCCTCGGCGGCGCTGGTTTAGATTGGTCTGGGCCACCGTATGAGGGATGGTGGACACGGAAAAGCCCTCGCCGTCCACGGCGGCCACTGTCAGGCTGATGCCGTCGATGGTGATGGAGCCTTTTTCCACCACATAGCGCAATATCTCCGGCCCCGCGAGGACGGTGTACCAGACGGCGGTATCGTCTTTTCGGATGTTGGCAATGTGTCCCACGCCGTCCACATGGCCCGCCACGATATGCCCGCCGAAACGGCCGTTGGCAGGCATGGCCCGCTCCAGATTGACCACGCTCCCCGCCGTGAGTCCCGCAAGGGACGAGCGGTTCAGCGTCTCGTGCATCACGTCCGCCGAAAAGCCATCGGGAAAAAGCCGGGTCACTGTCAGGCAGATGCCGTTCACAGCGATGCTGTCTCCGATCCGGGTCTCCTCTAAAACAGTTTTCGCATGGATCGTCAGGACGGCGGAGTGCTGCCCGCGCTTGATGTTCTTGATCGCTCCGACTTCTTCTACGATTCCTGTGAACACGGATATTCCACCTCGCTTTCTATCAGAAGATCCTCGCCCAGCCGTTCCAAACGGCTGTTTTTCAATCGGAAGGCATTGGTCGGAGCGGGGACGCCCACGCCCTCCACGGGGGTTTTCGCATCCCTTCCGCCGAATAGCTTTGGGGCGATATATGCCTGCACCTGCTGCACGATGCCGCATTCCAGCGCGGCCCAGTTCAGCGTTCCACCGCCCTCCAGCAGGATGCTGTCGATCTGTTCCCGCCCCAGCCGCTCCATGAGCTGCCGGAGATCTACATGGCCGTTTTCCTCATTCAGGCAGAGCACCTGGCACCCGGCCATCCGGTAAACCGCCTGTCTTTCTGGGTCGGTGCAGCAGGTGGCGAGGATGGTCGGGATCTGGTCTGCGGTAGTGACCACCTGCGCCTGCGGCGGCGTCCGCAGATGGGTGTCGCAGATGATGCGAACGGGGTTTCGCCCGTTCTCCATACGGCAGGTCAGGAGGGGATCATCCGCCAAAACGGTACCCACGCCTACCATGATGCCCCGGAACCGGTGGCGCTGCTGCTGGACATGGCGCCGGGCCGTTTCACCTGTGACCCATTTGGATGCACCCGTATAGGCCGCGATCTTGCCATCCATCGTCATGGCGTATTTCATGGAAACGAAGGGCCGCCCGGTGGTGATGTAGTGGAAGAAGATCTTGTTCAGTGCGTCACATTCCTGGCGCAGAACGTTTTTTGTCACCTCCACGCCGTGAGACCGCAGGATCGCCACGCCCTTTCCCGCCACCAGCGGATTTGGGTCGGCGGAGCCGATCACCACCCGGCGGATGCCGGATGCCAGGATCGCATCCACGCAGGGCGGCTGCTTTCCGTGGTGGCAGCAAGGCTCCAGCGTCACATACATGGTGGCTCCGGCGGGGTCGGCGGTGCAGGATGCCAGCGCGTTCCGCTCCGCGTGGGGTTCACCGTACCGCTCATGCCAGCCCTGTCCGATAACTGCGCCGTCCTTTACGATCACGGCGCCCACCATGGGATTGGGCGCCGTCCAACCCCGGCCCTGTTCCGCCAGCGCCAAGGCCAGACGCATATATTCTGCATCGTTCATACCGTTACCTCCAAAAGAAAAAGCCCTGAACGAATCGTTCAGGGCAAGGTAGAAAGACACAAGTATCCTTGTGTAAAAGCAAAGCTCCGGAATGTAAACACATCCCAGAGCAACTTCCATAGACGCAAAGCAGTCCCCCTGCGTTGTCATCTTCTTTCATCCAGACTATACTGTCGGCTTCGGAGTTTCACCGAATCATGCCTTGCGGCTCGTGGGCTGTACCACCGGTAGGGAATCACACCCTGCCCTGAAGACTTTCTATTCAATTACGATGGAAGTATAGCACGGCGACAGGTGGATTGCAAGACCATTTTGCAAACCGGGACAAAACCGGGACGGTCAGACTTTCTGGGCGGGAGGTTCTCATGGTGGGATGGCTGGTATACCTTGGCAAACGGGAATTTCCCGTTGACCCACGCCGTGACCCACGAACAGAAAAACCGGGGCGGAAACAGTGGAACAGAGCGTATCTACGGGTATGGAAATCCCGCGGCAAACCCGCTTAACACCACTGAAAGCCCACGGAAGGCGTCCCTATCGAATCTTAGAAGAAATCGGCACAATGTCTACCAGGCAGTTACGAGAACGGAAATGCTTAAAATACTTGGTTTCCGTTTCCTTGCCCTCGCAGATGATATAAATGATAGGTCTACGCTTACGGCGACTGCCTTTATTGGGGTCGTATTCCTTTCTCATTCCTGCCATAAGCCGTCACCTCCGATAAACGGAATCGCACCAAAGCGTCCTTGCAAATACCCCTTGCGGATGTTCTCACCCTTTCTCGGAGAGAAGGACGCCAGCGAATACAACTCAGTCGCACAGGACTTCTCATCCTTTTCCGCAAACCATATCTGATCTCTGCGGAAGAAGGTAAGATCAAGCAGCATAGCATCATGCGTCGTAAACAGAAGCTGTGCTCCCTCTGTGTTGATCGTATTGTCCTGAACCATCTCGATCAGCCGCTTTGTCAGGAGCGGATGCAGACTGTCCTCGATCTCGTCAACGACAAGCAGTGCGCCGCTCTCCAGCGCTTGCAGCCAGCCGCCGATACGGGAGAAAAATCGTTGTGTTCCGGACGACTCCTGATCCATAAGGAGCTGAAAGTGTTCCACACTGCCATCCGCACCGATGACTCGGTGCGTGGTTGTAATGACCGGGGCCTTGCCGGAGATGTTCTTGACGGTCACATCGGAAATACCGAGGTCTGCAAGCAACAGTTCCTTCAGGATACGAGCCTTCTTCTCATCGCCGCTGACGATCTGCGCGACCGTTTCCGAAGTAGCCGGTGCTTCCTCCATCAAGAATGTCAGCTTTTCCAAGAACCACTTGTAGGCGTTTTCCGTTTGCGGCAAGTTCCAGTCATTTGAGGAAACAAGATACAGCTTATTATCCGGCGTGCGGTTACTGAGTGTGATTTGCTCATTAACATTCTCACGGAATTCGTATGCGCCGTTTTCTCTTGAGAAAATCAGTGCCTCGCGCCCGTTCGGCCAATGGTATAGATACTCCGTATAGATCTTCTTGGCATCAAAAGAAAAGCCGTAAGCATACCGAACACCTTGATAAATGAACACGACCTCAAAGGATGTAGGCACTGTGGTGTCACCAAACGGTTCCCATGGCAATTTTTGTCCCTTGGATATTTTGGCCGCTTCTCCGACGACCATATCCTTCATCGTCATCAGTGCGTGCAGCACATTACTCTTGCCGGCGGCATTCGCTCCGTAAATAGCAATAGCCGGTAAAAGTGCTCTCTTTTCGTCCGGGTGCAGCAGATAAGACTCCAAAGACTTATCCTTTGAAGCGGCAAAACTGATCACCGCGCTATCCTTGATAGACCGGTGGTTTTCAATCGAAAACTGTATAAGCATAAGCGGATACCTCCATCCACAGTATAGTTTCTCCATTCTTCGCCTATATTATAGCAGTTAAAATAGTCTGTGTCAATATTTATATCTTGTTTTTGCAGAAATAATGCAAAAACAGATGATAAAATTATTCAAGCGGCAGCGGTTATAATTTAGCCATAGGAAAACTGATGGGAAAAATATCTGATAATGGATCGGCTCCTCTGCGCCCTTGCCATATACTATAAACGAGATTATCATAAGTTAATTTATCATATGAGGACACCACAACCGAATAACCCTGATCTGCATAGAGTATGCAGATCCCATACATAGCCGGACGGCTTTCACCGATGTGAAGCCTGTCCGGCTTATTCTATTTCAAGGAGTTGATGAACCGATGGGCTATGTTACAAGAGAGATGATCGACCGGGCAAAGAAAATGGACTTGCTGACCTACCTCCAGACTTATGAGCCGCAGGAGCTGGTGCATTTCGGCGGCAACACTTACTGCACCCGTGAGCATGACAGCCTTAAAATCTCCAATGGAAAGTGGTGCTGGTTCTCACGCGGGATCGGCGGAAAAACAGCGCTGGATTACCTGATCAAGGTCAAAGAGCTCCCTTTTACCGAGGCGGTAGAGCGGATCGTGGGACGGGCGGCGGAAAGACCGTCCGTTTTTCATGCCCGCGCTCAGCCGGAGAAGCCGAAAACGCTGCTCTTGCCGCCCAAAAGTAACAGCAATACCCGCGTTATTGCCTATCTGAAAAGCCGCGGCATTGACGGTGGATTGATCGAGCAGTGTATCCGTTCCGGCCAGCTGTATGAAAGCCTCCCCTACCATAATGCCGTATTCGTCGGCATGGATAGGAACGGAACGCCGCGCTATGCGTGCCTGCGAGGCATCGGAACGGATTTTAAGGGCGAGGCGACCGGCAGCGACAAGAGATTTTCCTTTGCCCTCCCGGCTACGGGCGAAAGTCGGATGCTCTGCGTATTCGAGTCGGCCATCGACCTGTTATCCTATGCCACCATGGCGCAGGCTGGCGGGCTGTCGTGGCGGTCACAGCATCTGTTATCCCTGGCCGGAGTCTATAAGCCGCAAAAGGAAACACAGGAGCACCGTCTGCCGTTGGCGCTGACACAGTATCTGAAAGACCATGCGGAGATCAAAACCATTTGCCTGTGCCTGGATAATGACATGACCGGACGCAGCGCCACCGAGGCGATCCGACAGCAGTTGGCCGAGCGTTATAAAGTAGCAAGTGCCTTCCCCCGGCAAGGCAAGGATTATAACGATTGGCTTTGTATACGGATGGGATTGCAACCGGCGAAAGAAAATCCGATGACGGAAAGGAGCTTTGCACGATGAACGAATACAGGGTCATCATTACCGAAACATTGAAACGGGCCGTTACGGTGGAAGCCGAAAGTCGCGAAGAAGCCGAAGAAGCGGTGCGCCGTCAGTATCAAAACAGCGAGCACATTCTTGTGGCCGAGGATTTTGACGGCGTGTCTTTTTCGGCGAAGTATCCCGAACAGCAGGTCGAATTACCCTATGGAAAAATGAAAGAGCTGTTTCGTAAAGCCGAGCGTGCCGGCACTCATGTATGCGGCTATATCACCTTTATGCAGGACTGTTTTACCGTACAATACAGCGAACGCTCCCGCACCTACGCCGTGTCCAGCGGCAATAAAGCGTTTCAGCCGAACATGGGTGGATATTCCGTCTATGGAAGCTGTCTGGACGGAACGGATCCCTGTGTCCGGCTGGAGCAGTATATGGCGGTCGAACGCGGTGGTGAAAAGGGCTGGAGCGTAGAGCGCTGTTATATGCTCCGTGAGGACTATGACCGTGTGATGGCGCTTCCGGAGCGCGGACGGGATCGGGAGCGATGATCGTTTGTCGGCAGGTCGGCTCCGACGCACGACCGCAGGGAGCGTGAGAATGTGCTATACCAGCAAGCAACGCCTTTTGGGGACAAAAGGCAGCTTGACAGGGGCATCCCCCTGTAACCCCTGCGCCGCCGAGCGCGGCAATATCGCTATATGGAGGAATGAACATGACTAAACGAAACATTGAGATCAAGGTGCGGCTAAGTCGCAAGGAAGCGGAAAATCTGAATAAACAAGTGAAAAAATGCCGTCTGTCCCGCGAAGCCTACCTTCGCCATCTGATCACCGGAGAGGTACCCCGTGAAGCACCGCCGCCGGAATACTTTGCCTTTATGCGTGAGATGCACTATGTGGGGCACAACCTTAACCAGATCGCACAGAAAGCCCATGTACTGAATGTGGTGGATGCAAAGCGCTATGACGAGGACAGCAAGCGACTGGACAAGCTCATCCGGGAGGTTACAGCGGCGGTCGTGCTTCCGGCAAAGCAGGAGTAATGCCATGGCTACCACATCCATCTGGGCGGTCAAGGGCTGGCTGGGCAAGGTGGTGCTGTATATCGAAAACCCGGACAAGACGGATAATCCGAAATTCTATCGGCAAGAGGAACTGACCGATGTGCAGACACAAAACCTTTCGGATGTGATCGATTATGCTGTCCGTGCGGAGAAAACAACGGTCACACCGGACGACGAGAGTGCAATGGTGGTACGGCAATTTATCAGCGGCATCAACTGCCTACCGTCCACGGCACGGGACGAGATGCTGGCAGTAAAAAAGCGTTTCGGCAAGGAGGACGGTGTGATCGCCTACCATGGGTATCAGTCCTTCGCGCCCGGCGAGGCCACGCCGGAGTTGGCGCATGAGATCGGCGTGAAGCTGGCGCAGCGGCTTTGGGACGAACGGTATCAGGTGCTGGTGGCGACCCATCTGGATAAGGAAAACCATCTGCACAATCATTTTGTGCTGAATACGGTATCCTTTGTGGACGGCATCAAATACCACCGCACCGAAAAAGATTATCATGATATGCGCACCATGTCCGACACCCTTTGCCGGGAATATAACTTGTCGGTCATCCAACGGCCGCAAGCCGGGAAGTCAAAGCACTATGGGGAATGGCGTGCAGAGCAGGAGCAGCGTCCCACCTGGCGCGGACTGATCCGCAGCGAGATCGATGAGCTGATCCGGCAGAGCGTCACCGAAAAGCAGTTTTACTATCTGCTTCGTCAAAAGGGCTATGAGGTGAAATTCGGCAAGGATATTTCGGTGCGCCCTCCCGGTAAGGAGCGCTTTGTCCGTCTGACCCGGAATTTCGGAGAGGCTTACACCGCCGAGGCCATCCGGCAGCGTATTTTGCAACAGCCCCTGCCGCAGCCGGAGCGGCAAATGACCGATAAACCAAGGCCAAAAACCTACCGCGTCCAAGGCAGCCGGCAAGCTGCGTGCAAGATCACCGGCTTTCGCGCACTGTATTTCTATTACTGCTACAAGCTTGGTATCTTCCCCAAAGGCCGTCCGCAAAACCGGACGCGGCTCCATTTTCTGCTGCGGGAAGATCTGCTCAAACTGAATAACATCTCACAGGAAGTACGGCTGCTCGCACGGCATCAAATTGATACCGCCGAGCAGCTTGCTTTATATAAAAAGGAACAGGAGGTGAATATCCGAGAATTGTCCGCCAAACGCCGGGTACTGCAAAATGCGCTGCGCACAAAGGCAGTCCGGGACAGTCCCAAACAGGCCGACGCACATCGGGCGCAGATCCGGGAGTTGTCCGAAAGGCTCAAAGCGCTGCGCCGGGAAGTGCATCTGTGCGACGATATTGCCGAGCGCTCCGGCGTGATGGCGGAGAAACTGAAAGCTGTCCGGGAGGACGCACAAAAACAACGACAAAAGGAGGAACAACAGCATGAACACATCCGGAGACGCAGCTGAACAGGTCGTCCGACTGAGCTTGGAGGGCATGGAGGTTGCGGCAAAAATCACCGGCAGTGCGGCAAAGGAGGTGGCGGCGCTTCTGTACGCAGCACTGAAAAACCGGGACAAGAACAAAATCAAAGGACGCCAGCGACTTACCTCCATGCTGCGCAGCGGCAAGGAGCTGACTATTTTCACCGTCAAAAATAAGGACATGGCCCGCTTTGTGGCTGATGCCAAGCGCTACGGCGTAGTCTACTGCGTTCTGCGGGAGGCAAAGGACAACCCACACGGCGTCAGTGAAATCATGGTACGCGCCGAAGATGCCGCCAAGATCAACCGCATTGTGGAGAACATCAAAATCGCCACGGTATCCGACCCCGAAGTCATCCGTGAAAACGCGGAAACAGGACGGGATAAGAATAAGGATGCCGCCGGGCAGACGGCTCCCGAACAGGAGCGCCCGCAAAAGAGTGAAGACGACCGGCTGCTGGATGAAATGATGGCAGCTCCTGCGCAGAAGCAGGAGGCTGCCCAAGAAAACCCCACGGCGGCTCGGACGGAGAAATCCCGTCCGTCCGAGCCTTCCTCAAAATCCAGAAAGAGATCCGCCGAGGGTACTGCTAAGGAAGATCGTCCATCTGTCCGCGAGGAGCTGAAGGAGATCCGCCGTGAGCAGCAGGAGACGGAGGAGCGCAAGCCGACCGAACGCAGCAGACCCGCCAAGAGTACACGACCGCAAAATGAACACCGACAGACTCCGCCGAAAAAGCGGGTCAGAAAAAGTAAGGAGAGATAAGCTATGGCAAACTTCGATGATCTTTTTACCGCCCCCACTGCCACGGAAACGCAGAGCGACCGTCCGCAGCTGACCAAGGAGGAATATGCCGCCAAGAAGAAGGCGGAACGCGACAGCCTGTATGCACTGGCGGATGAAATGGCACAGGAGGTCATGCGGGACGGAGAAGCCTTTCGGGGCTTTTTGGATGTGCAGGCACGATTTGACCGCTATTCGGCCACAAACGCGCTGCTGATCTATGCACAGAACGATGAGGCCACCCGCCTGCGGGACTTTGACGGCTGGAAAGAACGCGGCATCTATGTCCGCAAAAACGAAACAGGCATTTCCATTCTGGAAGCCGGGGACAGCTATGTGACCGAGGATGGCCGCACCGGCTACTACTATAATGTGAAAAAGGTCTTTGACATCAGCCAAACGGATGCCAAACGCCAGCGGCAGCCGCAGGTGCATTATGATGACCGCCTGCTGCTTTCTGCACTGATCGCCAAGCGCCCGGTGCCCATTGAAATGGCCGACAGCGTGCAAAACGGTGCAGTGTATGACTATGAGCGCAAAACCATCTTCGTCCAGCGCGGTATGGACGGGCAAGACCTGTTTCGCAGCGTATCGCTGGCACTGGCTCGTGCCGAGATGGCGCAGCAGGAAAACAGTACCCCGCAGGCTGACGCCTTCAAAAGCTACTGCGTTTCCTATATGCTGTGCCGCAAGTACGGTGTGGACACACAGGGGTATGATTTCAGCCGCTTGCCCGATGAGCTGAAAAATGCGGAGCCGCAGACCATTCGCGGTGAGTTGACCGACATTCGTGACACGCTGCAGACCATGACCGGCAAAATGGCGCGGACGCTGGAGCAAAGCCGCACGGCAGCGCAAAAGGAAACCGGAAAGGAGCGATGAGCCATGGAAAAACAGGATATGCGTGTATTGACCCTTGATCCGTATCAGCACGGCGTCGTGATCAATGCACTCAACAACCTGCGTAACGATTTGATCGAGGACAAACGCCCCACCGATATTGTCGATGAAGTTCTCATTAAAACCGTTGACGCACCGAGCAAATCCAAAAGAGTCAAGCAGAAAGATGAACGGTAAACAAAAATGGCTGTGGTATGCGGCGGGGCTGATCCCTGCGGTGTGGCTGGGGCTGCTGATCGCCCCGGCTGCTTCCGGTGGCCTTCCCGAGATCCTTCGGCAATTTCCATCGGCAATGAATGAGCCGTTTCATATCGAGTGGTGCGAGGACAGCCTGAAAACTGTCCTCGTTTTCATTGCCCTGTATGCCATGGTGATCGGGGTCTATCTTTCCACCCGCCGTCATTACCGGCGCGGCGAGGAACACGGCTCTGCCAAATGGGGCAATGTGGAAACCGTGAACCGAAAGTATCGGGCACGCCCGCCAAAGCCAAACAAGGTGTTCACGCAGCACATCCGTATGGGGCTAAACGGCCGCAAGCACAAGCGCAACCTGAATACCGTTATCATCGGCGGCAGCGGCGCGGGCAAGACCCGTTCGTATGCCAAGCCCTGCCTGTATGAGGCTTGCCTGTCACCGCAGGGTTCGTCCTTTGTCTGCCTTGACCCCAAAGGCGAGCTGCTTCGCGATTCCGGACGGCTGCTGGAGGAAACCGGATATGAGATCCGGGTGCTGGATCTGCTGCACATGGAGAAAAGTCACTGCTATAACCCATTCGTCTATTTGACCGATGACAACGAGGTGCAGATGCTGGTGACGAATCTGTTCAAGGCGACCACACCCAAGGGCAGCCAGACCAATGACCCGTTTTGGGACACGACGGCTGCTATGCTGTTGTCGGCACTGGTCTACTATCTCTACCACGAAGCGCCGCCCGATGAGCAAAACTTTCCGATGGTCATGGAAATGCTGCGCGCCGGTGAGGTGCGGGAGGAGGATGATTCCTACCAGTCGCCGCTGGATGTGTTGTTTGAGCGGCTGGAAATGCGCGACCCGGAGCATATCGCGGTCAAGTATTATAAGGACTATCACTCCGGCAGCGCCAAAACACTGAAAAGCATCCAGATTACACTGGCGGCAAGGCTCGAAAAATTCAATCTCTCGTCTGTGGCGGCGCTGACCGCCACGGACGAACTGAATTTGCAGGATATGGGCGAAAAGCGTGTGGCACTGTTTGCGCTGATCTCGGACAGTGATACAAGCTTCAACTTTTTAGTATCCGTTTTGTATCAGCAGCTCTTTCAGCAGCTTTTTGACAGTGCCGACCATAAGCACGGCGGCAGCCTGCCCGTCCCCGTACACTTTTTAATGGACGAATTTGCGAACATCTCACTGCCGGAGGATTTTGACAAAAAGCTCTCCACCATGCGTTCCCGCAATGTGTTCGTGTCCATCATCCTGCAAAACATTGCGCAGTTAAAGGCGCTGTTTGAAAAGCAGTGGGAGAGTATTTTGGGCAACTGCGACGAGCTGCTGTATCTCGGCGGCAACGAGCAGGGATCCCACAAGTACATCTCGGAACTGCTCGGCAAGGCCACGATTGACACGAACACCTACGGAAGATCGTCCGGGCGAAACGGCAATTACAGCACCAATTATCAGATCACCGGGCGTGAGTTGATGACACCGGATGAGGTGCGGATGCTGGACAACGGCAAGGCGCTGCTGTTCATTCGCGGCGAATTACCGGTCTGCGACGACAAGTTTGACATCATGACCCATCCGCTGGTGTCGCACACCCCGGACGGCGGCGCACCGCCTTATATCCACGGAAGCGCCGAGTACGCCATTGCAGCGATCACCATTCACGACCGGCTTCTGACAACGGATCCCGTGGCAGTGCCGAGCGAAAACGAAACCCAATACGAACTCCTTTCCAACGAGGAATTGGAGGCAATTTATGAGCTGGAGGAAAAGCCCAATGAAGCATCTCAAAAGCACTAAGAAAAGCAAACACACCCGTCCTCTGCCTATGGGGAAAAAGAGCAGGAGGGTTCTGGCGGTCTATGCCGCTGTTGTGTTCACCGTATGTTGTCTGCCCATGACAGCCTTTGCCGCAGGAAATGACCCGTTGGCGGTCATCAACAATCTGTCTGATTTTATCTTCGGCGTGATCCGCGCGGTCGGTCTGATTTTGCTGGGCTGGGGTATTGTACAGATCGGTCTGTCCTTTCAGAGCCACGACCCCAGCCAGCGCAGCAACGGATTTTTGACACTTGCCGGCGGTGTCGTCGTGACCTTTGCTAAGGAGATCCTGACGCTGATCACGGGTTAACGGAGGAAACGGTCATGGAAAAGTGCCAATGCTATATCCATTCGCTGAAGCAGGGTGAAAATCATGTGCTCGGAGAGGCGACGATTTTGAAACGCCTCGGAGACAATGACTATCTGGCAGAGTATAACGGCGTAAAATGCCACGCCATATTCAATCCCTTTGCCGGGCGCTACTTTGTGGATGATGTGTATGGAGTAATCCGCAGCACACCCAACCGGGGCGAGCGATAATCAAAATACGGCAGCGAGAGGCAGGCTTCGTGCCTGCCCCCTTATGCTGTCGGGAAAGGAGGAAGCTATATGAGTGATAACTGGGTCGTACAGAATCTCGAAAACGCACTTGAAACATGGAACGAAAAGCTGGCGGAGATATGGCAGCTGCTCACACAGTCCCCCGAAAACTTCAAGGGCGGCACAATATGGAATGTGATCAAGACCATTAACGGTACTGTGCAGGCCATCGGCTTGGCGCTGTTGGTGCTTTTTTTCGTGGTAGGTATCGTTAAGACCTGCGGCTCCTTTGCCGAGGTCAAAAAGCCGGAGGTGGCGATCAAGCTGTTTGTCCGCTTTGCACTGGCGAAAGCGGTCGTCACCTATGGGCTGGAGCTGATGATGGCGCTGTTTTCCATTGTGCAGGGCGTTATTTCCACTATAATGACGGCGGCCGGTATGGGCACAGCACAGCAGACCGTGCTTCCGGCAGAGATCGTGACCGCCATTGAGGACTGTGGCTTTTGGGAAAGTATTCCGCTCTGGGCGGTGGCACTGATTGGGGGCCTTTTTATCACGATTCTGTCTTTTGTCATGGTCCTCACGGTATATGGCCGCTTTTTTCGCCTGTATATCTACACGGCCATTGCCCCGATTCCCCTTTCGACCTTTGCGGGGGAACCCATCCAGCAAATTGGCAGGAGTTTTTTGAAATCCTACGCTGCTGTGTGTCTGGAGGGAGCCATTATCGTGCTGGCCTGCATCATCTTCTCCCTGTTTGCATCCAGCCCGCCCGCTGTTGACCCCAATGCGGCGGCAGTCACGCAGGTGTGGACGTATGTAGGAGAGCTGATTTTCAATCTTCTGGTGCTGGTCGGGACGGTAAAAATGGCAGACCGTGTGGTACGAGAGATGATGGGACTTTAATTTGAAAAGGAGAAAATACAATGATACAGAACCATGTGATTTACAGTGACGATCCACAGGCAGTAGAGAAGCTGCAGGCCAAGCTCGACAAGCTGACCGCAATGCACGCCCGCATGAAGGAGATCAACGCCTATTTCCGCAAGCACGCCACGGCACTGGGCTGCCCAGGCCTTTCGGATGAGGATGCCGCCAAGTTGGACAGGCGTGTGCAGGAAGGATATTCGTGGGAAAAGCAGCCGTATCCGTCCTACATCCTCAGCGGCAATACGGCGGAGATGCGGCGGCTCCGGCAGCGCATCGAGGAGGTATCCCGGACGCAAAGCACAGAATATGTAGGCTGGGATTTTCCGGGCGGTCATGCCGAGGCAGACAAGGAAGATAATCGCCTGCGCCTGTATTTTGACGGAAAGCCCACGGAGGAACAGCGAAGCAAGCTAAAATATAACGGCTTCAAATGGGCACCGTCTGTCGGCGCATGGCAGCGTCAGCTCAATGACAATGCTATTTATGCTGCCTCGCGGCTGGATTTTCTCCGCCCGGAGAGCGGTGAAAGCCCCACAGCGCTCCAACCGAAAGCACCGGCTAAAAGCACACCGGAGAGAGGATAACGACTATGGAAATCAAGATTAACCGCGAGATACGCGAATATAAAGAGAATATGTTTTTCGGGCTGTCGCTGCGGCAGCTCGTTTTTTCTGTGCTGGCCTGCGGTGTTGCCGTCGGTATTTATTTCGGTCTGCGGAATGTGCTGGGCACGGAAACGGTCAGCTGGCTGTGTATCCTCGGCGCGGCTCCCTTTGCCGCTATGGGCTTTGTGAAATACCACGGCATGACGGCGGAAAAGTTTTTTATTGCATGGCTTCGGTCGGAATTTCTCATCCCCAAGCGGCTGACCTTCCGACCGACCAATTTGTATTGGGAAGCTATGCAGGAACAGCGCAGGCAGGAAAAGAAGCGCTCCGCTGTGAACTTCGGCGCATTTGCCCCGAAGTTTACAGCGGCACACGGCACAAAAAGGAGGTTCGGTAAGAAATGCTGAAAAAATTGAAAGAGCTGCTTCGTAGGGACCCGGAGCAGTTCCGTATTCCCCGCAGCGTGCAGGAGGTGATCCCCATCCGCACGGTCTGGAAAAGCGGTATCTTCCTTGTGGGGCCGAACCGGTACAGCTGCACATGGCAGTTCTCTGACATCAACTATGCGCTGGCCGGTGAGGAGGACCAGAAGTCCATGCTGCTGGGGTACAGCGGCCTTCTGAATCTCTGCGACAGTAATGCGTCCACAAAGTTCAGCGTTGTCACCCGGAAACTCAACCGCCGTGATTTCGAGGACTACATCATGATTCCCTACGCAAACGACGGTCACGACCACTACCGCAGGGAGTACAACGCCATGCTGCTGGAAAAAGCGTCTCATGCCAGCGGGATGATTCGGGACCTGTATATCACCGTGACGGTCACACGCAAAAGCTATAAGGATGCCGAAAGCTATTTTGTCCGTGCAGGAGCGGAGTTTACGCTGGCGCTCTCCCGGCTTGGCTCCCGCTGCACAGAACTGGACATGATGGACCGGCTGCGTATCCTGCATGGCTTTTATCGCCACGGTGAGGAGGCAGACTTCCACTTTGACCCGGCGCTGTCCATGAAGCTGGGCCACAGCTTTCAGGACTATATCTGCCCGGACAGCTTCGAATTTGACCGGGGCCACTTCCGCATGGGTGACCGCTATGGCCGGGTGCTGTTTTTGAAGGATTACGCCACCTATCTGCGGGACGATATTCTCTCGGAACTTTCCGGTATCGACCGTCCCATGATCCTCTCCATTGATGTGGTGCCCATTCCTATGGACAAGGCCATCTGGGACAGCGAGAGCCGCCTGCTGGGCGTGGAGCGGAATATTGTGGATTTCCTGCGGAAGCAGCAGGCCAACAACAATTTCTCCGGAACGGTTCCCTATGACATGGAGAAGCAGCGAGCGGAGATGAAGGAATTTCTTGACGACCTCACCTCCCGTGACCAGCGGATGCTTCTGGGCATGGTGACGCTGGTGCATACGGCGGACAGCAAGCAGCAGCTGGACGCTGACACCGACTATATCCTCACCTCTGCCACACAGCGAATGTGCCAAATGGCCACGCTGCGCTTTCAGCAGATGGACGGCCTGAACACGGCACTGCCCATTGGCGTGCGGAAAATTGATATTCTGCGCACCTTTACCTCGGAAGCACTGGCGGCGCTGATGCCGTTCCGGGTGCAGGAGATCATGGAGCCGGGTGGCATTTATTACGGTGAGAACGCCATCTCCGGCAATCTGCTGCTGTGCAACCGTGCAAATCTGCTCAACCAATCCACCATCATTACCGGCGTACCCGGCAGCGGCAAATCTTTTTCGGCAAAGGAGCTGATCGTCTTTCTGGCGCTGGCCACGAAGGATGATATTTTGATTTGTGATCCCGAGCGCGAGTATTATGCGCTGGGTCAGGCGCTGGGCGGTGAGGTCATCCGCATTGCGGCGGGCAGCCCCGACCATATCAACGCCATGGACATGGTGGAGGGCTACGGCGACGGCGGTAACCCGGTGGTAGACAAATCCGAGTTTATCCTGTCCCTGTTTGAACAGCTTGACCGCGGCGGCATCGGCCCCTTGCAAAAGAGCATCATCGACCGGTGCGTAGACGCCGTGTATGCAGCCTATAAGCGCGGCGGCCCTGTCCCGACGCTTCGTGTTCTCCGGGAAAAGCTGCTGGCACAGCCGGAGGAAGAAGCCCGCGATCTGGCGCTGGCGCTGGAGCTGTTCACCACCGGCAGTCTGGATGCCTTTGCCCATGAAACCAATGTGGACACCCAAAACCGCATCGTTATCTATGACATTATGGATCTGGGGCGTCAGCTCAAAACCATGGGGCTTCTGATTATCACCGATGCCATGCTCAACCGCGTGACGGAAAACTGGCGCAAGGGCAAGCGGACGCACCTGTTCATCGACGAATTTCATGTGGTCTTTCAGAATCCGTACAGCGCGGATTTCTTCGATTCCGCATGGCGTCGCTTCCGCAAACGCGGTGCCTATCCCACCGCTATTACGCAGAATGTGGAGTATCTGCTGGATTCCGTTCAGGCCAGCACCATGCTGTCGAATTCCGAAATGCTGATCCTGCTGAATCAGGCACCCAGCGACCGGGAGAAGCTGGCGGCGCTTCTGAACATCTCTCCGGAGCAGACCAGCTATATCACCAACGCTCCTGCTGGCTGCGGTCTGCTGCGCTACGGCGGCGCACTGGTGCCTTTTAAGAATCAGTTTCCAAAGGACACGGAACTGTACCGCCTGATGACCACCAAACCGGACGAGAGCATTATTGTTGGGGGTAAGACGAAATGAGAGGTGCACAGAAACATCATGGCGGAGATTAAAACAAAAGAG